>Ga0207153_1023_pt1 | contig 34666 bp, 31 predicted proteins | sample Alteio_BWMinHeat_27_FD_153580 | JGI IMG/M metagenome (GOLD analysis project Ga0207153, IMG submission 153580) | Enriched cells from forest soil in Barre Woods Harvard Forest LTER site, Petersham, Massachusetts, United States -... | ecosystem: Environmental > Terrestrial > Soil > Temperate forest >...
CCCCAGGGCCGCGGCATGGCAGGATCAGGCCAGCCCCGAATTTCTGAAGATCTTCGCCATCGCCTCGAAGGTGAACTCGGAGACCTCTTCTTCGTCCTGGTGAACATTGCGCGTTACCTTTCGCTGGATTCGGAATCGGCGCTGCGGAAAACCAACCGCAAGTTCCGTCGGCGCTTTCAATGGATGGAAGAGCAACTCCGCGTCTCGGGACGAACCCCGCAGCAAGTCCCTATGCAAGAACTCGAGTCCCTGTGGCAACAGGCTAAACAGCAGGAGACGAGCCGCCAGTGAACCCAGGCTCGATCCTAATTCGCAAATGCGAGGACCTCGACGAAATGCGTGCTTGCGTGGCTCTACAAAAAGAAGTCTGGGGATTCGCCGACATTGAGCTCGTCCCGCTGCGCATGTTCGTGGTTGCCGGGAAGATTGGTGGCCAGGTTCTCGGCGCGTTTGACGGCCGCGAACTTGTCGCCTTTGCTTTCGCCGTGCCCGGCGTTCGCGACCGGCATCCTTACCTGTACTCACACATGTTGGCTGTGCGCCAGCAGTATCGGAACATAGGGCTCGGCCGCAGATTGAAACTCGCTCAACGCGAAGATGCCGTCGTTCGAGGGCTTGACCTGATGGAGTGGACTTTCGATCCGCTGGAGATTAAGAATGCCTACTTCAATCTCGAAAGGCTCGGGGCTATCGTGAGCCGCTATCACGTGAACCAGTACGGAATCACCTCATCCCCATTGCAGGGCGGCCTGCCCACCGATCGCTTGGTGGCCGAGTGGTGGCTGAAGTCGAAACGAGTTGAAGATCTGCTGGCAACCGGCCGGCGTCCGGACTTCACAACCGTGAAGACGATAACCGTCCCTGCTCAAATCTACGAATGGAAGGCCGACTCATCGACGCGGAGTCAGGCCCTCCAGGTTCAAGAGCGAAATCGCGAAGAGTTTCAAAAGGCCTTCGCCGAAGGTCTGGCAGTACTTGGCTACCGCCGCGACTCGCAAGGCGACGGCCAGTTTATGTTGGGAACCTGGCAGGAGCAACGGTCGTAGGATTCGTCCGTGCACCTTCTTGTGACATTTGTGGTTGATTGAGTTTTGTCTACAACTATGAAAATCGAAGCTCTCACCCTGCGCGAGATCAAGATGCCACTGGTCGACTTCTTCGAGACCAGCTTTGGCCGGATATACCAACGGCGTATCCTGCTGGTCAGCGCCCGCTGTGACGGCATCATAGGCTGGGGTGAATGTGTTGCCGACGGCGCGCCCTTCTACAGTTCGGAGTGGATCGACTCCTCATGGATCACCATCCAACACTGGCTCGCTCCAGCCGTTCTGGGCAAAGTCATCACCCAACCTGCCGAGAGTGCCCGTCTGATGGCCAGAGTGCGCGGCCACCGCATGGCCAAATCCGCGGTGGAGAATGCGCTCTGGGATGCCACCGCCCGCCAGCAACAGCAGCCTCTTTGGAAGTTGCTGGGCGGAACCTTGCGAGAGATCCCCTGTGGAGTTTCTATCGGTATTCAGGATTCCATCGAGCAGCTGCTGGAAAAAATTGAGCGCGAACTTGCCGCCGGCTATCGTCGCATTAAGGTGAAGGTAAAACCCGGCTGGGACCTCAACGTTCTCGAGCGAATTCGTTCCCGCTGGTCGGACATCACGCTAAGCTGCGACGCCAACTCCGCTTACACCCTCGACCAGGTCGAACACCTGCGCAAGTTCGACCAGTTCAATCTGCTGATGATCGAGCAACCACTCTGGGACGACGACATTTTCAACCACTCCCGCCTGCAACCGCAGCTACGCACCGCCATCTGCCTCGACGAATCCATCCACAACGCCCGCGACGCAGCGCAGGCCGTCGAGATTGGTGCCTGCCGCATCATCAACATCAAGGTTGGTCGCGTTGGAGGCTTCAGCGAGGCCCGCAAAGTCCACGACGTATGTGCCGCCCACAAAATTCCGGTGTGGTGCGGAGGAATGCTTGAATCAGGCGTGGGGCGCGCGCATAACATCGCCCTCTCGACCCTCGAGAACTTCCGCCTGCCCGGAGATGTCTCCGCCAGTAAACGCTATTGGAAGGAAGACATTATCGAGCCGGAAGTCGCAATCAGTGCACAAGGGGTGATTTCGATCTCCGACCACGCCGGCACCGGATATCACGTGCGTGAAGACCTAATCGAGAAATTAACCGTCCGTAAAGAGACCCTCACGGCTAGGTGAACTCAGGCGTCTATTTTCGGACTTGATCTGCGCTTGCAGCCTGCGGCGGGTTTGTCGCCACCTCTTGCGCCTGTTTCTTTAACAGTTCCACACCTTGAGCGAAGGTAAGATTCGCCGGTGCCTCATGAAAGTCGCTGAAAGTCTGGGTGGACTTAATCGCCAGTTTCTTAAACAGCAAGATTTTGCCGGTAAAGTCCAGGTCCATGCGAGTGACTTGCCACATCCCTGTGTCCATGGTGCCTTGCTGCACCACAAAACGTCCGCCCTTGTTCAGGCGGCCGAGAATGCCCCAGCCAAAACCAACCTCTTTTTCCAAAGTGCCATCGATCTTCGCAATGCGCCGCTTGTCCTTGTCGATCAGCATGTACCCAGCCATTCCAGTCAGCACCTGTTCGGTGTGAGTCGGCGGCGCATAATCGGGGTTAGGGCGGAACTTAAGGCGCACCAACTCATCACCGGGATTGCCCATTTCCTTTGTCCCCGTTACCACGCCGTCCGGCTCGTAGAGAAATGCCTCTGGCAACGCTTTCACGATTCGGTTGGTATGCTCCGTGTCTTCCTTTTCCGTTTTCAGTTTTTTCTTCAGCTCTTGCGGGTTGTTGACCAACTCGTCCAAACGCGCCTGTTCTTTCTGGCGCTCTTCCTCGGTGAGGGGCTTGTCGTTGATTGCCACCAACATGCCGGCAGCCAACTCCTTGGTTTGCACGATCACTTTGGTTTGTGAGCCGTGCCCCGTTTCCTCACGCTCCCGGAACACGAACTTGGCGGCATTGTTGGACTCCAGCTCGTTCTGTACCGTTTGCCGCACCAGTTCGACTGGGGCTGCAGATACGCTCTGGGCCCAGAGCGGGGCCTGCAACACGACCACCAGCAGCCCACCTGACAGCAACCCTCGCCGTATTGTCTTCGCCGATTTCATTTTCACCCCGCTTTGGACGGGATTTCCGCAATAGCCGTTGTCTGGCTGCCGAGCAAACAGACATCAAATGGCGACCGTTGCCGTCTATTTTAAGCTCGTAGGTGTGCCCCTGTGTCCATTCGTGCAACCCGAAAGTCACCAAATAGTTTAGAATCCGGTAGTCTCGGTTGCATCCTGTGAGGCACTCGAAGGAGGTTGGGTATGGACACGCCAAAGACTGCAGAGTTTGCTCATATTGGAAAATCCGTCATCATCAAGGGAGAACTCTCCGGTAGCGAAGATCTATTCGTCGACGGCGTGGTCGAAGGCACCATCGAGCTGCGCAGCAATAGTTTGGTGATTGGCCCCAATGGTCAAGTGAAGGGCGGTGTCCACGCCAAGGGTGTGGTAGTTCAGGGCAAGCTCGACGGCGACATCCGCGCCAGCCAGAGAGCGGAGCTGCGCAAATCCGCGGTCGTAGTCGGCGACATCTTCACTCAGCGCATTGCTATCGAAGAGGGCGCCTACTTCAAAGGGAGAGTGGATATCCAGCAGGAAGCTGCCAAGCCGGTCTCTAGCCCGGCTACGAAGGTTGAGTCGCAACCTGAAATCAAGAGCGTGGCTGCGGTTCAGACGTCCGGCGCTTCAGCCAGCATGGCGGGTAGTGGCGGCAATTCCATGTCGCCGCACACCTCGGTAACCAAGGTTTGAGAATTTTTGCCCGGTTCGGTTTTGCCTCCCGCGTTATAGTTGGGTTGGGAAAGCACTTTGAACCGGAGGCCAGAAAGAAGCAGCAATGGCATCCGTTGCGCATAGCTTCATGAAGATTTTTCGAGGTCCATCCGAGCCCGGCCAGCAACACGGCCAGAGTATGAGGCAGCCTCACTCTACCCAACGTCTTACCCGCCGGTCCAGCGGCTTGGTGGAGCTAACCCGCCTTTTCCAGTCCGAAGATCCGCTTTGCGTCCTCGACATCGGTTCCACGTCGGCCGCCAACATCCGCTACATGACCGAACGCGGCCACAAGATCTACAGCGAAGACATTCTTGAGGCCTCCACCGACCCAGCTTTGGTGGTACGCGATGAGCAAGGACACACCACTCTTGATCACAAACGCTTCCTGGCGGAAAACCTGGTCTTCAGCAATGCTCAGTTTGACGTCGTTCTTTGCTGGAACCTGGCCGATTACTTGGATGAGGAACTGGTAAAGCCTCTGGTGGCCCGCCTGTGGTCGATGATCCGGCCAGGCGGCATGATGCTGGCGTTTTTTCATACTCAGGAAGCCGGCCCAGATGCACCCTGTTACCGCTACCACATTACCGGCAATGACACTCTCGAAATGCAACACGTGGAAGCCCGTGGCGACCTGCGAAAAGGGCCTGGCACGCAGTCAGCCCGCAGCGCTTTCCGCCTGCAACGCGTCTTCAACAACCGCAACATCGAAAATTTGTTTCGCGATTTCGGGTCCATCAAGTTCTTCCTCACCCGAGACAACATCCGCGAAGTCCTCGTAGTGCGCTAAGCTTACCGCGTCTTCCTCACCAGATACTCGGTAACCGCTGGCACCCTTCCCAGCATCGCCACCACCGGACGCCGCACCGCTCGCGGCAACCGCAACATCCGCCGGATCTTTGACGATGTCTGAAACACTGCCCCAAATCGCCGGACATACTCATCGCAATATCGTCGCGACGCTACGCCTAGTCCCGTCTCCCCACGGAAAAACGGAACCAGGCATTCCACTGCCAGAGCCCCACTGCGCAAAGCCAGCGAGATTCCGTCTCCAACGAACGGGTCGACAAAACACGCAGCATCGCCAACCATCAAAATGCCGTCGTGCCTCGGCCGAGGGTCATGGCACAGCAGCGGTGAAGTGCTCACCGGACCGCCCAACTGCTTCCACTGCCGGCTCCTCTCGAGCAGCGCAGGATGATGCCGCAACACTTCCTCCAGACTACTGGCGACATCAGCACGCACCATGGCACAAGCATTGACTCGCCCATGGCGTCTGTCTTCTCTGAGATCGACCGGTTGCACCCCGCAATACCCGCCGTCAAAGAAGTACAAATCCACCGAAGCGGGTGGCGAAGCTTCTTCAAAATGAGCTTTGACGCCGATCCATCGGGGTTGACCATTTCGTGGCGGCGCGGGATTCAGATTCGACCATCGTCCAGACGAGTTCACCACCGCTCGCGCTTCGAAATCCCCAGCCGAGGTGCTGACTACGAACGGCCCCGACCCACGAATTCCCTGAACTGTGACCTGCTCGCCCATTTCCGCGCCCGCCGCCTGGGCTGAATTCCAAAGGGCATCATCGAGATCGAGCCGCGCGATGCTGGCAGCCGCTGGCTGAACCGGCGCTTGCAGCACCCGGTCGTCCAGGAACACGCGGGTCCGCTCAATCCGTATTGCGTCACCAAGCAGCGTCCGATGCTTCGCGTCGAGCAAATTGCCCAGCAATCCCAACGACTCCGCGGAAACGAATTCGCCACACACCTTCTGACGTGGAAACCGCCCGCGTTCGAGCAGCAGGACCGTTGCTCCGTTCCGTGCAGCGGTAATCGCCGCCGAAGTGCCCGCCGGGCCGCCGCCGATAACGATCAGATCACGCATAACGGTTATTTCTTCCCAGGTGAGTTCTTCCACGCGATCACACCCATGCGAAACAAAAAATGCCGGGCGATCTCCACGCGCGCCGCCTTCGACTTCCCCAGCATGTCTGCCATCTCGTTCATCGTGTATGCCTGTCTGACGGAGGCTGGCGCATCATGCCGTGTTAGCCGGCTGCGGTACAGCGGCATCCCCGCATACACCAGTCCCAAATGTGTTGGATGCCTCACCAGATCATTGATGAGCACTGCGGCGCGGCACACCCGCAAGCCTTCGTTTACAAACCGCACCACGTCGTCTGGAGCCAGATGATGAACGAATAGACTACAGCTGACCAGATCAAAGCTGCCGTCAGAGAAGGGAAGTGCTAGAGCATCCCCTGCGACCGCCCGTCGATTCCCGTTTCTCAGATGAGATGAGGCGCGGTCCAACAGCGTTACTTCCATCGCAATTCCGGCCTGCGCCAGTGCGCCTGCGACTTCTGCCGGCACCGCCCCAGCACCTGCGGCTACCTCCAACAATGAAAGCGACCTAGCCTCAAGTTCTTGTGAAACCTGCTCAACCAGGGAACGCGTGGTCGCCATTCCACCAAACCAGCGATTGATTCGGTTCAGGTCGGAGAGAGAAGCGGCGATTTCAGATGGTGTGCCGGCGTCGGAATCCAGCAGTTCGGGGATGATCGTCCTCTTCATCGAAACCCCTTCCCGCCAGGAGGTTCTCAAGAAACCTCCGTGATCCTCTGTGTCCTTTGTGGTAAAGGGTTAGTTGGCGCGCTAAACTTCCGCCAGTTCTTCTTCCAGCAGTTGTTTGTTATAAAGATCCGTATAATACCCGTTTCGTTCGATCAATTCTGCGTGCGTGCCCAACTCCACCACGCGGCCACTGTGCAGCACCGCAATCATATCCGCGTTGCGCACCGTCGAGACCCGATGCGAAATGAAAATCGTGGTCCGCCCCTGCATGACTTCACGCAGATGGTTCAAAATCTTGTCCTCGGTGTGCGTGTCGACGCTGGACAGTGCATCGTCCAGAACCAAAATCCGAGGGTTTCGAATGATGGCACGAGCGATTGCAGTTCGCTGCTTCTGCCCGCCGGAGAGCGTAATGCCGCGTTCTCCTACCAGCGTCCGATACTTCTCAGGAAAACCCTCAATGTCTTCGGCAATGCTCGCCGCCTCTGCCGCCGACCGCACTTCAGCATCTGAGGCATCTGCCTTTCCAAAGGCGATGTTTTCGCGCACACTCTCGCTGAACAGAAATGTCTCCTGCGGAATAAAGCCGATGTTTGCGCGCAGGAACTCCAGGCCGTACTCCCGTACCGGCCTGCCATCGATCAGCACACTCCCCGCCGTCGCGTCGTATATCCGAGGGATCAGGCTCACCAGCGTGGTCTTACCCGATCCCGTGGGCCCAACGATTGCCAGACTGCTCCCCGCCGGAACCCGCAGATTCACATCGTGCAACACCGGTTTACCGTTATAAGCAAAGTTCAAGTTCCGAAACTCAATCTCCCCCGCGAACTCTCTACCTTCCGCGCCCTTTCCCGTGATTTTCACTTCCGTCCCATCGGCAATCTCAGGCTTCTCCACAAGGATTTCGTTGATCCTTCCCATCGACGCTGTCCCGCGTTGGAAAATGTTAATTACCCAACCCAGCGCGATTATGGGCCAGGTCAACTGCACCATGTAAGTGTTGAAAGCCACAAAATCTCCCACGTTGATCCGACCCTGCAATACTTCCTTTCCGCCCAGCCACAGCACCAGCACGATGGCCAAACCCAGCATGGTTTCGAGCGTCGGCCACAACATTCCCATCAATCGCACCAACTTCAGACTGCGGCCGATGTATTCGCGATTGGAGGTCTCAAATCCAGCGATTTCCGCTTCCTCTTGCACATAGGCTCGGATCACCCTGGCTCCGGAAAAATTCTCCTGCGCTCTCGCCGAAATCTCGGAAAACATCGCCTGGATTTTTTCGAACCGCTCATGAATCCGTTTTCCGAAATACTGAATGGTGATACTCACCACCGGCAATGGCAGGAATGCGTAAAACGTCAATCGGGGGCTGATCGAGAGCATGAAAGCCAACGCTCCGGCGGTGAATACAATCGTATTCGCTGAATACATGATTGCCGGCCCCAGCAGCATGCGCACCGCATTCAGATCATTAGTGGCGCGCGCCATAATGTCGCCTGTCCGGGTACGCTGGTAGTAGGAATAGGAAAGGCTCTCCAGATGCTGAAATAGATCGTTGCGCAAGTCGAACTCAATCTCGCGGGAGATGCCAATCAGAATCCAACGCGTCAGAAACTGAAAGATACCCTTCGCACCAGCCACCGCCAGCAGCAGTACGGCATAGGTGCCCAGTTTCTGGCGAGTGACGCCCAAGTTGAGATCATTTACTGCCCTTCGGATGATTTGCGGAAACAGGATCCAGATTCCGTTGGTTAGGAAAACGCACAGCGCCCCCACGACAAAGCTGCCGCGGTACTTCTTAAAGTAAGGGAATAAGGGACGAAGGCTCTTGGGCAGCATCTGCTTCCAGTAGATGAGATTCTACCAGCCCAGGCTTCAGTTTTGTCCGCCGGCCTAGCTCTTGTGGGGACGACTGTCACTGCCGAATACACGGGCATACGCCGCCAGCAGAAACACCACCCAACTGCCCAGGAAGAAGACGGCCGAGTTGATCAGGTAGGAATAAACGATTTCAAAAGTCATTGTCACTCCCTGCGGCTTAAGCCCTTCGAGTCTCCAATTGCGACTTGCCCGTCAAACCTTTGTACCGCTCCACCACTTCCTTGATGGCATACAGCCGGCCCAGCGAGGTCAGCTGCGTGTCGCTCAGCGCCTGGTCTATCTCCGACATCCAGAACGCCACCGCCCGGTCCACGCCGCAAGCCATTTCATCTGCAAGCACGTCTACGATTTCACGCGATACCGCTGTTGTAACCACAACTCCACCGCCTTCTCTTGAAAACCCGGGAGAGAGCCGTTCCCCTCGCACCCTCCCCCGGTCCCCTCGTGTTGATTACCTACTGGTTCGGCGCTTGCTCTGGCGCTCCCTGATGCTGCTGCATGCGTTCCTGCATCCTTTGCTGGTGCTTGGCCATGATTTCAGCGAGCTCGGTCTTCTGCTCCGCCGTCAGCAACTGGTACGCTTGCGACATCACCTTTGCGTGCTCGACTTCAAGTTGCGCATGGTTCTGCGCCGCTTGGGTAGCGATTGCCTGCGCCTTCGCTTCGTCGAAGGTGCCGCTGGTGATCAGTTGCATCATGGCCTGATGGCTTTGGTGTTCCTGTTGCCACAACGGCTTCACCGCTGCTTTCGAGCTCTGGAAGATCTGTTTAATCTGAGTGCGCTGTGCGTCGCTCAAATCGTGAAGTGCGAAGAATGGCAGTTCATGTCCCATTCCTCCCCGATGATGCATGTCGACCCTCTTCAGGGTCTGTGACATCGCCACTGCCGCCACCAATGTAAGCGCCAGCACCGCTGCCCATAACTTCAACCTGCTGCCTGTCATAAACTCTCCTCTTCGCCCGATGTGGAGCACTGAATCTGCATCCTGTGATAAGAACACCTTTCTGCCATTGCCGGTAGTAAAGAGTCGGTCAACCGGCGTAAAGTTTTGTAAATAGGCACCCCCGCGCTTTTGACAATTCTTTACCCCTGGCGCCCCGGGCTTGCTATAGAACTGATATGAGGAAAATGGATCGTATTTTGGTCATCGACGACGATGCAGAACTCTGCGGTTTAGTCGGAGAATACCTCGAGCCTGAAGGTTTTCAGATCGAGGCCGTTCACGACGGAACCCGCGGCCTGGAGCGCGCCCTGGATGGCGACCACTTGCTCATCGTTCTGGATGTGATGCTGCCCGGTCTCAACGGCTTTGATTTGCTGCGCCGGCTGCGCGTCGCCTCCAAGACTCCGGTCTTGCTGCTCACTGCGCGTGGCGAAGACGTTGACCGTATCGTGGGCCTGGAAATCGGCGCGGATGATTATCTCCCCAAACCGTTCAATCCTCGCGAACTCGTCGCCCGCATCCGGGCCATCCTGCGCCGCACCCAGGGCGGTGGCAAAGCTGAGGCAGGTGCCATTCCCGAGGTCATTCGCGTCGGAGACATCGAGCTTGATCCCGCAACCCGCATCGTCCTCAGGGATGGTGCACCGGTTGATCTCACTTCGGTGGAGTTTAACTTGCTTTACGCCCTGTTGCGCGAAGCCGGACGGGTGGTGACCCGCGAGCATCTGGTGGACACTGTCCTCAGCCGCAAGTTCTCTCCCTTCGACCGCAGCATCGACATGCACGTCAGCAAGGTGCGCAAGAAACTCGGCGATTCCGAGAGCGGTCCTGACCATATCAAAACCGTGCGCGGTGTGGGATACATCTTCGCCCATCCCCGGGAGCCTGCCAGGAGCGAAGACCAATGAAGAGCTTGTTCCTGCGGATCTTTCTCTCCTACTGGGTAGCCCAGGCGCTTTTCATGGTGCTCGCCATCATGATCGTCACCGCCTTGCGGCCTTCGCGTGAAATCTCGAACCTGCAATCTGAAGAAGCGACCATTCTCAGCGATGGAGTGCAGGCGTATAACACCGGCGGCGAGACCGCGCTGTGGAGGTATTTTCGCAGCCTTCACGAAGCCCGCCATGTCCACTTCTTTATCTTGGACGAGCAGGGACGAGACCTGCTGGGGCGGACCCAGCCGGGCTGGATACGGCGCGCCCAACTAGGCGAAATGCGCACCGCCGACAGCTTTTGGGGACGGCTGGGGCCACCGCAATTTCTCCGTTCCTCGATGACCACACCTGATGGCCATCACTACACTTTGGTGATTGAGCTTCCTCCCGCACAGACCGGCATGTTTGGCCCACATGGTCTGCTCATTTTCATTGGGATTCTTTCCTCGGGATTGGTCTGTTTCCTGCTCGCCCGGTATCTGACTGCACCCATAGTCCGCCTCCGCGCCGCTACCCAGAAACTGGCGGAAGGTGATCTGGCCGCCCGCGCCGGTGTTCCCCAATCCCGCCGCCACGACGAAATGGCCGAACTCATGCGCGATTTTGATCGCATGGCCGAACGGCTCGAAAAGTTGGTCAATGCTCAAAGGCGCCTGCTGACTGATATCTCCCACGAGTTGCGTTCGCCCCTCGCCCGTTTGAACGTTGCTCTCGAGCTCGCGCGCCAGCGCAGCGGATCTGAGGCCGGCAGCGCGCTCGACCGCATTGATCGTGAGACCAACCGGCTGAACCAGCTCATTCAGAAACTGCTCACCATCGCCCGGCTCGATGGTGGCGACGAATTCATTCAGAAATCGCCTCTCCACCTGGAACATCTCATCAGCGAGATCGCCAAAGATGCTGCCTTCGAAGCTCAGGACCGGCATTGCGAGGTCGAAGTCGACGTGGTCGATGACTGCGTGGTGACCGGCAATGCGCGGCTGCTCCAGAGCGCGATCGAGAACGTGGTTCGCAACGCCGTCCGCTACACCGAGACCCGGACCAGCGTCCAGGTCCGGCTCGAACAGGGGGTTGGAGCCAAAGGGCCAGAAGCCGTAATTCGCGTCACCGATTCGGGCCCCGGCGTGCCGGAAGAGGCCCTCGACAAACTGTTTCGCCCCTTCTACCGCATCGACGATGCCCGCGGCCGCCAGACCGGCGGCGTCGGACTGGGCCTTGCCATCACCGAACGCGCGGTCTCACTCCACGACGGCACCATCCGCGCCGTGAACCGCCCACAAGGCGGCCTCATGGTCGAGATTCGTTTGCCCCTGGCTTCCCAGGTGGGCAACGAAGCTGGCGCTCGTATCGCCGATGTCGTCTCCACCGCCGAACGGGGATAGTCCCGCCTCGATAAGCAACTTTTCCCATCTTCTGCGGTTCCTACTCACTGTTCGGGGTTTGCTCTTGACCCGGTATTCCTGATACACCTTGAAGGAACTTTTCAGCGTCATGCAGTCACTGAGCGAAGGCCCCACCGCGCCAGAACGGGAGAAAACAATACGGATGAAGTGCCGCTTCTTTGCCTGTCTACTTTCCATTTCGCTGTGCGGATTGCTCTCCTGCAGCAGCACTAACAGCGTCGTCACCACCAACGGTACAGGAGTGCTCTACATTGCCGCCCAAGGCGACAGCTCGCTGACCGCCTATACCGTCACGCTGAGTAACGGCGCGCTCACCCAACTGGGTGCGGCGCAGAGCACCGGAACCTCTCCGTTCGCCATTGCCCTTTCGCCCGTCCGCAACGCGCTCTTCGTGGACAACATCACCTCCGAGACCATCTCCGGCTACACCATAAACTCCGATGGCACCGTGACCGCCGGTACTGGAACCGCAAAAACCGGGACCATGCCCATGGGAATGGCGATTGATCCGGCAGGGAAATTCCTGTTCGTGGCCAATCAAGGATCAAGCAACATCTCTGTATTCTCCATTAGCAGCGCCGCGCTAACCGCGGTTCCCGGCTCGCCTTTCAGCACCATCCCTGCGGGGAGTACAGTTCCTACCGGGCCTAGCGCGGTTGCAGTCAGCGCTACTGGAAACTTTCTGTACGTCGCCAATACCTTCACCAACACAGTTTCCGGCTATTCCGTATCCTCCACAGGCGGCCTGACCGTGTTGGGTGGCTCACCTTTCGCCGTCGGACTTGCGCCCTCGGCCCTGGCCACTCCACCCAGCGGAGCTTTCCTTTACGTTGCAAATACGGCAACCAACAACATCTCCGCCTTCAACATTTGTGACAAAATCGTCCTCAGCTGTTCCGACGTCAACAATCCGAACGGGAATCTGACTCCGGTCACGGGTTCGCCCTTTTCCGGCGGTGGTAGCCCGGTAGCGATTGCCATCGACCCGGCATTCGGTTTTCTCTACGTCCTAGACCGAACCTCCAATCAGATTGCATCCTTTGCCTACGGCACTGGCAGCGGAGTGTTGACCGCGCTCTCGGCTACCCCCACTGTTTCCACCGGGCAGGCTCCGGCCTCGTTCGTTGTCGTTTCCGGCACCACCGGCGTTAACATCGGCAATACCCTCACCAACCCCACCGACTTTGTATATGTCGTCAACAACGAATCCTCCACGCTTTCGGTGTTTACGCTCAATACCATCACCGGAGTCCTGACTCCGTTAGGCATGGCCGTCAACACCTCGGTGAACCCCACGTCCGTAGCCGCCCAATAGCGAGAGCTTCCGCGGGGACGACACTATACATCCTCGCTTGCGCCTAGGTTGCGTAATGCTTCGTAGGTTTTTTGGGAGGCACGACTCCGGTCGACCCCCAGCCACTGACGGGCCAGGCGCGAAAAGCGCAACAATGGACCCTACGTCGGCACCTTCAAAATCAAGTATCCGCCCAGCAACGCGAATATCAGATCCGGGGACCACGCTGCCAGAAACGGCGGCAGCTGACTGATGTTACCCATGGCCTCGAACAATCCCGAGACTGTCCAATAGACCACGGCAATTCCCACCGCCACTGCCACTCCTGCTATCGTCCCGCGCCGCCCAGCCGAAAGCGAGAAGGGAATCGCCAGCACTGCCATCACCAAAGCAATCATGGGGAAGGCAAACTTCTTTTCCAGTTGAACCCGCAGCCGCACCACTTCAAATCCACTCTGTTGCAAATCGTGGATGTAGCGCCGCAACTCCTTGTAACTCATCTCCGAGGATTGTTTGACTTCCTTCTTGAAATACGTTGGCGGTTCGCTGACTTCGGCAAAGGTTGCCACGTCGAAGGTGCGGAAGCCCTCGATGGCGGATCCCCGCAGATCGCGCTTCCAGCCCTGGGTGCATACCCAGCGTTGCAGCGTCTCCTCCCAGTGTGCCCGCTCGGCATAGATTCGCTGCGTCAATCGAAACGTCTTGGGATCGAACTGAAACACAGTCAGCCGCCCAAACTGATCGCGCTCCGAATCAAACAGCTGGTAATAGTAAATATCGGAATGCTCGCCGAAGATCCATTTCCGGTCCGGATTCAAATAGGTCTGCGTAGGCTTGCCTTTGATCTGGTTGCGCAACGCATCCTGGCGTTTGTTGGCATGCGGCAAATAGAACTGATCGAAGAAAAACAGCGCGCACGCCAGCACCGCGCAGGCCACCAGCAACGGGGTGACGATCCGGTAAATGCTGATCCCAGTGGCTTTGATGGCCGTGACTTCGTTGCTGCGCTGCATCAAACCTAGGGTGATGAGCACCGCCAGCAAAATGCTCAACGGAGTGATGTTGTAAAGAAAATAGGGCGAGACACTCAACAGGTAGTCCCCCACTACCAGCGGTGAAACCTGATTGCGCAAAATGTCGCCCAACAGCTCGAACAGAGTGAATACCAGCAGCAGCATTAAGAATGTCGCCAGAACCAGCGCCAGATTGACTGCGAAATCGCGCAACACATAGTCATCCAGAATCATGGGGAAGCGCGCGCTAAACACCCGCCGCCGCGTCGAGACCCGCTGGAAAACATCTTCCCCACGGTTGGCTCGCAGTACTCCCGCGCCATTCACCTTCAACCGGCCCTTGAAGGGATTCAACCGGTCACGCCACGCCGATACCTCAAATGGCCTGCGTTCGGCGCGCCATAGCAACAACGCCCCCACCAAGAAGAACACGATGTCGGCCAGCCACACTCCGAAGCCCGGTGAGACTCTTCCTTGCCGTGCCAGTGATACTCCCACCAGGTACGCAAAATAGTAGGCGAAGACCAGTAGGATCGCGAGCACAAAGCCCGTCGATTTCCCGCCTTTCTTGGAAGAAAGCCCGAGCGGAATTCCAACCAACGCCAGTACCAGACAGGAAGTGGGCAGCGCGAACCGGCGATGAAGTTCAATCCAGTCCCATCGCGACATGGCATTGGTCCTGTCGTGGGCCTGTTGCCACAGTTCTGTGGTTCTCAGTTGCGAGACCGGCGCCGGTTCCTGCTCTCTGCCACTCTCCGCCTGGGGCATGGGTATCGGAAGGTCGGTATGCTCAAACGTTGAAATCTGGTAGTTGCCGGGGGTTTTCGGGTCCATCTCATGCGTCGAACCGTTCGTGAGTCGCAGATGCAAGGTGTTAGTGCCTTCGCTTACCAGAATGCCCTGTTCAGCCAGCGTGATGCGTGGCGAATTCGGCGTGCTGGTGTCAGCGATGAATACACCCTTCCAGACCGCCGCACCCTGGGCGGCTTGCACGTTCTGCACATAGAGCACGAGTTGCGGAAAGCCCTCGTAGAACACTCGTGGTTGAACTTCAAACGAGATTTGCGACGACTTGAGTTGGTCCTGCAATCGCGCCATTGCCGCCTGCGAGCGCGGGGCCACATAGGCGCCATTGGCCAGCGCCAGAAGCCACGCCGCCACCGCAAAAATAGAGATGACCCGTAGGAAGCTCCAAACCCCAAGGCCGCTGGCCCGCATGGCCGTGATCTCGCTGTCGGCCGCCAGACGGCTCAACCCGATCAGTATCCCAACCAGGACTCCGAAAGGAATGCTGAGGGTAAGCGTCACCGGAAAAATGAGGAAGAACACTTGCGCCACGCTAGGCAAGGGAGCGCTGTTGCGTACCACGAGTTCGAGAATTTGCCCCAGATCGCGAGTGAAAAGGACGAAGGTGAAGACGCCCACTCCGATCAAAGCGTGAGTCGTCACTTCGCGAAGAATATAGCGGGTCAGGATCCGCATGGGCGCCGCTGCTCCGAGTCTAGCACGCACTCCGAGTTTGGCATTTAAGGTGCACGTCCGAGCGCAGGAGTCCTCGCCTTACCCCTCAGGCGAGTGGAAAGGAAAGGACAACCCTCCCCTGTTACATGTCCATAGGGTTACGCGCGGACGCCGAGGAGATCATTGGTTTCTACAACGATCTCCTCGGCAAGTTTGTGTAGAGACGTTCTTTGCTGACGCCTTTCGTCGATGCCTCAACCGGTCTCGACGCTGCCGACCTTTCGTCATCGATGCCGACTATTCGGCTTTCAGATACAGCGCCGACAGCGGCGGCAGAGTCAAATTGAGCGAATGCGACCGCCCGTGCGCAGGCTGTTCTTCCGCCTGCACTCCACCCATATTTCCCATGCCGCTGCCTCCGTATTCCGACGCGTCGCTATTCAGCAACTCCCGCCAGAATCCGCCCCTGGGAACTCCCAAACGGTAGCCGGTTCGTGGAACCGGAGTAAAGTTACACACCACCACAATATTCTGGGCCCCGGACTTCTCTTTGCGCAGCAGTGAGATCGTGCTCGACAAACTGTCGTTGCAATCGATCCACTCAAACCCTCCAGCCTCGTTGTCCATTTCATGCAACTCGGGATATTTCCGGTAAAGCCGGTTCAACTGCTCTACCCAGCTCTGTAAGCCACGGTGCAGCGGATATTGCAAAACGTGCCATTCCAGGCTGGTGTCATGCGCCCACTCGCTCACCTGGCCGAACTCGTCTCCCATGAACAGCATCTTCTTGCCGGGCTGTGCATACATATATCCGAACAACAGACGCAGATTGGCGAACTTCTGCCACTCGTCGCCCGGCATCTTTCCGATCAGCGATCCCTTGCCATGTACGACTTCATCATGCGACAACGGCAGCACAAAATTCTCAGTAAAGCCGTACAGCATTCGGAACGTCAACTGGTTGTGATGAAACCTGCGATGAATGGGATCATTGGCAAAATACTTCAGCGTGTCGTGCATCCAACCCATATCCCACTTCAAACCGAAGCCCAGCCCTCCCACATAAATCGGCCGTGAAACCATCGGCCACGCGGTTGACTCTTCGGCAATCGTCTGAATTCCAGGATGCTCCCCGTATGCCTCTTGATTAAATTGCCGTAAGAACTCAATGGCTTCCAGATTCTCGCGTCCGCCATACTGGTTGGGCAGCCACTCGCCTTCTTTGCGTGAGTAGTCGAGGTAAAGCATCGAGGCCACGGCATCCACTCTCAGCCCATCCGCGTGGTACTTCTCCAGCCAGAACATCGCACTCGAAAGTAAAAAACTCCGCACTTCATTGCGCCCGTAATTGAAAATCAGCGTCTTCCAGTCGGGATGAAATCCCTGGCGGGAATCAGAATGTTCAAACAAGTGCGTGCCGTCGAAATACGCCAGCCCGTGACCGTCAGAAGGGAAGTGCGACGGCACCCAATCGAGAATTACTCCAATGCCGCGTTGATGCAGGCAATCCACCAGGTACATGAAATCCTGTGGTTCGCCGTACCGCGCAGTGGGAGCAAAATAGCCAGTTGTCTGATATCCCCAGGAGCCGTAGAAGGGATGCTCCATCACCGGCAAAAGCTCGACGTGAGTGAAACCCATCCGCGTCACGTAATCCGCCAGTCGCTCCGCCAGTTCGCGATACGACAAAGACCGGTTGTGGTCCTCAGGAACCCGCATCCACGAGCCCAGGTGCACCTCATAAATCGCCATCGGCGAGTGCAACGAATTCTTTTCCTTGCGCTGCGCCATCCACGCATCATCGGCCCAGTCGTACTCCAAGTCCCACACCACCGACGCAGTACGCGGCGGCTTTTCATGCAGCAGGCCAAAGGGATCGCCCTTATCGCCCACGAACCCGTTCTGATGCGAAACAATATGGAACTTGTACAGCGCTCCTTTTGTGGCTCCGGGAACGAACCCCTCCCATACGCCGGAGTTCCCGCGCATTTGCAGCCGATGCGCCTGCGCATCCCAGCGGTTGAAACTCCCAATCACCGATACCTCGCGTGCATTCGGCGCCCACACGCTGAAGCACACTCCCTGCTCATCCCCGGCATCCGTCAAGTGCGCGCCCAGCTTGTTGTAAGCGCGATAGTGGCGGCCCTCATTGAAAAGATGGAGATCCTGCGGGCTGAGCAAGCTGACATCGCCGCGCACGCCCGCTCCCGACGTTTCGATCGTTTTCGCCATGTTCTCTGCTTCTAGTTTACAGGATGACCTTCGCGTAGGTTTATCCGTGGTAACCTGCGACAAGACTCTATCTGCGTTGATCTGTGCGAATCTGCGGCTGAGAAAGGTTTGGAATTTGCCCCGAAGACATCTCCAGTCTCTCGTTTTGGTGCTGCTATTGGCCTCATTGTCATGGACACAATCACCGGCTGGTCAGAGCGCCGCTCCGCCCGAGCAGAAAATCTCGCCCAAAGACGCCGAAGAACTTTTTCATGACGTCGATAAAATCATGGACTTCGCCAGCAAAGACTCGGGTTTGCCAGTCAAACACGAGGTCAAGCGCCGCCTCACCAGCCGCGACGAGGTGGTCGCCTACCTCGAAAAGAACATGGCTGAGGACAAAGATGCACAACGCCTGCGCCGTTCCGAACTCGTCCTGAAGAAGTTCGGCCTTCTTCCTCAGGACTTCGACCTGCACGGTTTTCTTCTGACCCTCCTCCGCGAACAAGTGGCGGGATACTACGATGCCAAAACCAAGACGGTGAACCTGCTCGACTGGCTCGATGCCGAGCAGCAGCGTCCAGTGCTGGCGCATGAACTGACTCACGCTCTCCAGGACCAGTCTTTCGATCTTGAAAAATGGCTGAAGGCTGACACTGACCTCAACGATCAGAAAGAGCCAACCGCTTCCGACATTGAAGAGGACGAGGTCACCGAAGCCCGCCAGGCCGTCGCTGAGGGGCAGGCCATGGTTACCCTCGTCGATTACATGCTCGAGCCCACCGGCCAGTCGCTCTTGCGCTCGCCTCAGATCGCAGAGGCTTTGAAGGAGGGCATGCTGGTGGGGACGGCCGATTCCTTGCAGTTCAAGAACGCCCCGCTGTTTCTGAAGGAGTCGCTGACGTTTCCCTACCGCTACGGGTTGGACTTTGAGGCTGAGTTGCTGCGTAGCGGCGGCAAGCAGAAGGCCTTCGCTGACACTTTTACCAACCCGCCTCGAAACACACGTCAAATCATGGAACCCAAGACATATCTGTCGGGCGAGCGGCTGGACCCCATGCGCTTGCCGGATTTCGATCACGATTTCAAGAACTACGACCGTTTCGATATCGGTGCTATCGGCGAATTTGACGTCGCCCTTCTCGTGGACCAGTACGCCGGAGTCGCAGCTTCTCACGCTCTTTATCCCCATTGGCGAGGTGGTTACTATTACGCCGCCAAGCCCAAAGGCGACCCCGCGGCATCACTCGACGTCCTCTATCTTTCCCGCTGGTCGGATGCAGAGAGCGCATCGAAGTTCGCAGCCATTTACGCCGGCGCGTTGGAGAAGCGCTACAAGCACGTCCACCAGGTCGAGGAGAACGCAACCAAGGATGTTACCCAGCTACCGAAGCTCGAAACTCTCACCGGAATTCACACTTGGCTAACCGAGGAAGGGCCCGTGGTGATCGTAGTGCAAGCCGCTAACGTACTAATCACCGAGAGCTTCGATCAATCGACAACTGAGCATCTGGAGCAGGAGCTGCTGGGGATCCAGCCAGTTGCAAAGTAGCAGCGGGTTCGTCTGCGTTGATCTGCGTTAAACTGCGGCGAAAAATAATCGAGCCTTGCCTTCTGTATAATCTTGCCTTCGCACACCTGAATTAGAGGACACCTTTGTCACAAGCAGAAATCGGCATCATCGGCGGCAGCGGGCTTTATTCCATGCCCGGATTCACCGACGTCAAAGAACTGCGCCAGCAGACTCCCTTCGGCGATCCCTCTGACGCATATGTTCTAGGCACACTGGCCGGGCGGAAAGTCGCGTTCCTGGCGCGTCACGGCCGGGGGCACCGCATTTCGCCCAGCGAACTGAACTTCCGCGCCAACATCTATGGGTTCAAGCAACTCGGCGTCGAACGCATCGTCTCTGTCTCGGCAGTGGGGTCGCTAAAGGAAGAGCACAAACCGCTGGACTTCGTTATCCCCGACCAATTCTTCGATCGCACGCGCCACCGCATCGATACTTTCTTCGGTGAGGGTGTAGTGGCCCACATTGCCTTTGCCGATCCCGTTTGCGCAGAAATGGCTACGGTCGTCCAATCAGCCTGCAAGAAGGCCGGAGTGACCGCTAAGCGCGGTGGGACCTACCTCTGCATGGAAGGCCCGCAGTTTTCAACCAAGGCCGAATCGAATGTCTACCGCAGTTGGGGCATGGACGTCATCGGCATGACCAACTTGCAGGAAGCCAAACTCGCTCGCGAGGCGGAGATCTGCTATGTGACCGTCGCCATGGTCACCGACTACGACTGCTGGCATCCGCATCACGATTCCGTAACGGTAGAGCAGATTCTTGCGGTGTTGTCGAAGAATGCGGAAAATGCCGCCAATGTCGTCCGCGAAACCGTCTCTGCCCTGCCCAAAGGGCGAAGCTGCAAGTGCGGCTCGGCGCTGGCCCACGCCATCCTCACCGACCGCAGTAAGATTCCCCCCGCTACGCGAGAAAAACTGAAACTCATCCTCGGAAAATACTTGGAAAGCAAACCTGCATGAGCATCGTTGCTGTTGGTTCAGTTGCATTCGACTCTATCGCTACGCCCTCGGGTCAGGTGAAAGACATCCTCGGCGGTTCCGGGACCTACTTCGCCCTCGCCGCCAGCTACTTTACCGATGTTCGAGTTGTCGCCGTCGTCGGCGAAGACTTCACCGCCGAGCACGAAAAAGTATTTAAGAAGCGCAAGATCGACATCCGCGGCATCGAGCGCGCCCAAGGCAAGACCTTCCGCTGGGGTGGACAATACCTCGACAATCTGAACGAGGCCAAGACCGACTTCACCGAGCTGAATGTTTTTCAGGAATTCCAGCCCCGCATTCCCGCCGAGTACATGGACTCGAAGTTCCTGTTCCTGGGCAACATTCAACCCACATTGCAAGCCGACGTGTGCCGGAAGATGCCCAACGTCCAATTGACCGGCGGTGACACCATGAACTTCTGGATCAACGGCGCCCGGGCCGAACTGCTAAAGACCTTGAAACTCATCCATGTCTTGCTCATAAACGACACCGAAGCCAAGGTGTTGGCCGGGGAGCGTAACCTGCCGCGCGCCGCCCAGAAGGTACTGGCCATGGGGCCGCAGGCGCTGGTCATCAAGCATGGAGAATATGGCGCAACCATTTTCTTCCGCGAAGGTGCATTCGGCATCGGACGCCATCCTTTCCGTGCGCCCACCCTGCCCATCGACGAAGTGAAAGATCCTACCGGCGCCGGCGACTCCTTCGCCGGAGGTTTCATGGGATACATCGCCTCTCAAGAAGCACTCAATCGCGAGGTCCTCAAGCGTGCGTTGTTCTACGGCGGCGTAATGGGATCTTTCGCGGTCGAGCGTTTCGGTACCGAACGCCTGCAATCGTTGACGCGAGAGGAAATCGAAGCCCGCTTTCAGATATTCCGTGAACTTACTCACCTGGAATGAAACTCCAGCCCACAGGCCGATGGGATCGTGAGACCACACTCGTAGGCCAGCTTGCCGCCGCTGCGTCGCTGGTGTCATTTCTGTTTTACTTTCGGCACGGCGACCTCCTGCTCTACGGCGATGCGGTCGCCCACATCAACATCGCGCGCCGCGTGTTTGATTCCAAAACTCCCGGCCTCCTGCAGTTGGGCACGGTGTGGCTGCCCCTGCCTCATCTCGTGATGGTTCCATTCCTGCTTTCCGATGCCGCATGGCAGACCGGGATTGCAGGCGCCATTCCTTCCATGGTGGCGTACGTGTTGGGCACCGTCGGCGTATTCCGGCTGGTGCTCGGAGCATTGAGCAACAATGCCAAGCCAGGCTCCGGAGCACGAGTCGCGGCATGGCTGGCTGCCGCGATCTACGCCGGCAACCCAAATCTTCTCTATTTGCAGACCACCGCAATGACCGAGCCGCTATACCTGGCTTTGTTCATCTGGGCACTGGTGCATTTCAGTGAGTTCGCGCGGTCGACCGCAGCCACCAACTCTGGTGCGCCGTCCTCATCACTGACCAAATGCGGACTCTGCCTCGCTGCCGCATGCCTCACCCGCTACGACGGATGGTTCCTCGCTGTCGTGATGTGCTTCGTAGCAGTGCTCGTGCTCATTCGCTCAGGCAGGCGCGATCTGAGCCTCGCCTTCGCGCGCTTCGTATTGCTGGCTGCGGCAGCACCGCTCCTGTGGCTGGGTTACAACGCCATCGTTTACAGCAATCCGCTCGAGTTCGCCAACGGACCCTATTCCGCCCGTGCCATCGAGCAAAAGACCATGCAGAGCCATCCCGGTGCGCACGATCTACCGGTCGCCTTTAGTTACTTCCTCAAGTCCGCAGAACTGAACATGACCGAAGCCGGTTGGCAGCGGTTGTGGGTGACCGTACTGCTGGCGGGTACACTCGCGATCTTCATCTTTGATCTTCGTCTCTGGCCGTTGCTGCTGCTCTGGACGCCGCTCGTTTTCTACGTTTTATCCATCACCTATGAAGGCGTACCCATCTACATTCCCCCCTGGTGGCCGTTTTCACTCTACAACGCTCGCTACGGATTGCAGTTCCTTCCCGCGTTCTCTGCATTTGCCGCACTGCTTCTGCATTTTCTGCTGACGCTCGCGCGTGGCCGCTGGATGAAGACCGCGGTGGGCGTCCTGATCGTGAGCCTCGTTGCCGTAAGCTATGCCTCCGTTTGGCGCGCCCAGCCCATCTGCTACCGTGAAGCTTGGGTCAACTCGCGCACTCGCATCACGCTGGAAACCGAACTGGCCTCCAACCTGAGACTGTTGCCTCACAATGCCACGCTTCTCATGTATCTAGGCGATCACGTCGGCGCTTTACAAAGAGCGGGTTTCCCTTTACGGCAGACCATCAACGAAGGCAACCACCGCCCTTGGGCCAGACCCTCCGATCCCGAAGGCTTATGGGAGCGAGCCCTGGCCGATCCTCATCGGTACGCCGATTACGTGATTGCCATAAGCGGAGATCCCGTCGCGAGCGGTGTGCAGAAACGCGACCTTACTTCCATGGTCGTCATACACACCGAGGGCCAACCCCCAGCCACTCTCTACTGGACCGGTCGCGTCACCCGGTAATCACACGGGTTAACTCGCTAGCTGACTATGCGGTTCGAGCGCGGTTTCCCCGGTGATAGAATCCAGCCAACCTCAGCTCTCAATGCCGAACGTTCAACACATCTACGAATTGTTGCATACCGAGATGACCTCGATGGTGGGGGTCTCAATGGTGAGGCTCGTGGTGGCGGCAATTCTCGGCGGCTTGATTGGCCTGGAGCGCGAGCTGAAGCACCGTCCCGCCGGACTTCGCACCAACCTCTTCATCTGCCTCGGAGCGGCTATGTATACCCTCCTCTCCGACGCTCTGGCCGTCGAGCACATCGGCGATCACACTCGCATCGCGGCCCAGATCATTCCTGGCATCGGCTTCATCGGCGCCGGCACCATTATTCATGCCGGCCGCGACCTGGTCACCGGCATTACTTCTGCGGCCACACTTTTCGTAGTGGCTTCTGTCGGCATGGCGGTTGGCGGCGGTTTCTATCTCACTGCCACCTTCGCCACCGCACTCATCTTGCTTTGTCTCTTTCTTCTCGGCAACGTGGAAGACCGCTTCAGCCTTAAGCTGGCGGTTCATACCTACGAAGTCACGGGGTCAAGCGCCGAGCAAATCAGCTCAGAGGTCAACCGCATCCTGGAATCCATCCACGCCGTTACCCAAAATGTTCAGATTGCCCCCACCCAGCAGCACGTGCGATTTCAGTTCGACGTCGAAGGCACTCGCAATGAGCAGCAGCAGGTTTTTCACGGCCTCAAGCAGTCTACTGTGTTCGTGAATGCAGTCTCGGTGGGACGAGTGCAGGGCTGAATGAATCCGCCAGCCGCCGTCATTCCTTTCGTAAAAGCCAGCGCCTGCGGCAATGACTTCCTGATCATTGACGGCACCGAGGCGTCAGAAGATCTTGCGACTCTCAGTCGGCGCCTCTGTGATCGTCATCAAGGCGTCGGAGCAGACGGTGTGGAGTGGCTTTTCCCCGCGTCCGATGCCGATATCTGCGCCCGCCTCTTCAATGCCGACGGCTCCGAGGCGGAGATATCCGGCAATGGCACCCGCTGTGTCGCGGCCTATCTTTGTGCCGAGCGCGCCAAAGAAAAGATCGTGGTGCGGACCGGCGCTGGTTTGAAAACCTGCACTCTGACTTCCCGCAGTGACACTCAGTACGAATTTGAAATCGCCATGGGCGAGCCGCAGGTCGGTACTGAATTGGCGGTGAAGCTGACCTCGCGCGAGGTTCGCGGCATCCCGGTTTCCATGGGAAACCCCCACTATGTAGTTTTTGTGAAGCAGTTTGTCCCCGGATGGCAGATGGAAGCCGCAGAAATCGAACGGCATCCCAACTTCAAGCAAAGGATCAATGTTGAACTGGTAACCATCGAAGATAAAGCCAATATAACCGCACGCTTCTTTGAGCGGGGAGTTGGGGAAACCCAGTCTTCCGGCACCGGTTCCTGCGCTGCCGCCGTTGCCGCTATAGCCACGAATAAGGCCGAGTCGCCAGTGCGCGTGCACGCTTCCGGAGGCACGCAAACCGTCCGCTGGCAGGGCCAGGTGTTCCTCCGCGGACCCGCTCAGCTAATCTGCTGCGGAGAATTTTTCCTTTAATATTGGGACTTCACATGCCGCCCACGCCGCCGAACCCGCGCACCAAGCCACCTGCTCTTCATTCCGGTGACACAGTCGGCATCGTCGCTCCCGCCAGCAACCTCAAGCGCGAACTGCTCGACGCAGGTTGCGAAGCCTTGAGGGCGCTCGGATACAAGCCTTTCTACTTCGACTCGATTCTTGATCAGGACTTGTACTTCGCCGGATCGGTCAAGCGCCGAGCGCAGGAACTTGAAAACATGTTCGTGCGGCCCGAGGTACGCGCCATCGTCTGCGCCCGCGGCGGCTACGGCGCCAACTATCTGCTCCAAGCCATCGACCTGCAAAAGATCAAGTCCCACCCCAAGATTTTCGTCGGCTATAGCGACATCACCGCGCTGCTGACCTACTTCGCTGACGCTGCAGGCCTGGTAACTTTTCACGGCCCCATGGCGGCAAAAGACTTCGCGCACGCCGACGGAGTAGATCTAGCTTCCTGGAAGAACGCGCTGAGCGCAGTGTCCGAATGGGCCATCAATCTCGCGGACGTCAAGCCCTTGGCCGAAGGCGCAGCCGAAGGCATTCTCTACGGCGGTTGCCTCTCCATGCTGGCCGCGTCGCTGGGCACACCTTACGAGATCAAAACCGCCGGAACAATATTATTTATTGAAGACCTAGCCGCTCGCCCCTACCAGATCGACCGCATGCTGATGCAGTTGAAGCTCGCCGGCAAGCTGAAGGGAGTTCGAGGCATCGTTTTTGGCGAAATGCTGGATTGCGTGCAACATCAAAATCAAGGCTACACTCTCGAAGAAGTCGTGCTGCGTATCCTCGCCGATCTGCGTGTCCCGATCGCATACGGCTTGCGCTCCGGCCACGTCTCACACGGCAACATCACATTGCCGATCGGCGTGCATGCTGCGTTGAATGTGAAAGGCGGGGAGGTAAGCCTAAAGATTGTGGAATCGGCAACAACTGATGATAGCGGGGGGCCCTCTGTGTTCCCGGTGTCCTCTGTGGTGAAGGTTTTTGACTCATGACTAACGCGAAACACATTCACCTGATCGGCATCTGCGGCACCGCGATGGCCTCACTCGCCGGCATGTTGCAGCAGCGAGGATTCCGCGTCACCGGATCGGACGCCGCCGCCTATCCACCTATGTCTGATTTTCTAGCATCGCTGGGTGTGCCTGTCCGTCAGCCGTTTGCCGTCGAGAATCTCAATCCGACGCCCGATCTCGTCGTCGTCGGCAACGTCGTTTCCCGCGGCAACGTCGAACTGGAACATATCCTCGATCAGCGCATCCCCTTCTGTTCGCTGCCGCAGATTCTGCATGACGAATTCCTGCGCGGCAAAGAAGTTTTGGTCGTCGCCGGCACCCACGGCAAGACAACCACAACTTCTATTCTGGCCTGGATATTTCACACCGCCGGATTGCAGCCATCCTTTCTTATCGGCGGCATCGCCGAAAACTTCGGCAGCAGCTTTCAACTCGGACAAGGCAAGCACTTCATCCTCGAAGGCGACGAGTACGATACTGCATTCTTCGACAAGGGCCCTAAGTTCCTCCACTATTTTCCCGATGCCATCATCCTTACCTCGGTCGAGTTCGACCATGCCGATATCTACAAAGACCTCGACGCCGTCGAAACTGCCTTCAAACGCCTCGTCAACCTAATCCCCAAGCGCGGACGAATCATTGGCTTCGACCAAGGAGAAAGTATCGACCTCTGCCTGGCCCGCGCCTTCTGTCCCGTGGAACGCTACGGTTCCACCCCGCAAGCGACCTGGCGAATCACCGATCTCCGTCTGGATCCCGCACGCACCACCTGGACCGTCCTGCGCGATGGCAAGCCCTGGGCCAACTTCGAGTTTCCGTTGGCGGGTGAATACAACGTGTGGAATGCCACGGCAGCCGCCGCCCTGGCCGCCGGATGTGGCATCGGCACAGCAGAAATCTCCGCCGCTCTCAAAACTTTCAAGAGCGTGAAACGCCGCCTCGAAGTTCGCGCCACCATAAACGGCATCACCATCATTGACGATTTTGCTCATCACCCCACAGCCATCGCAGGAACTTTGAAAGCTCTGCGCTCTCGCTATCCCGGCGCACGCTTGTGGGTGATTCTCGAGCCTCGTTCCAATACACTCCGTCGCAATGTTTTCCAGAATGACTTGGCCGGAAGTTTGGCATTGGCCGATGAAGTGGTGGTAGCCGAAGTCTTCAAGTCGGAAGCCATTCCGGAGAGCGAACGGCTCGATTTGGCAGCGGTCACCGCACAAATACAACAAAAAGGCCGCCGCGCCCGAACCGTAGCCACAGTCGACGGCATCGTGCAACTCGTAGCCCCCGAGCTGCGCCCGGGAGATGTCGTCGCGATTCTCTCCAACGGAGGTTTCGGCGGCATCTACGAAAAACTGCCGGAGCGCCTGAAGTCACTCGCTGCCAGCCAGGCCAAAGCCGGGCAATAAACTATGGAGACTCAAACCAAACCGTGATCCGCACCATTCTCATGCTGACGTTCTGGGCACTGGCGCTGATTCCCGTGGCCCTGTTCTTCATCCCCTGGTCGTTTCTAGTCGGCAACGTCAATCTGATGTACAAGGTCTTCATGTGGGGCGCGGCAACCGGAGTGCGCCTCACCGGTGTGCGAACCCGCGTCATCGGCCTCGATAAACTCGATCCCAATCGCACTTATGTTTTTATGTCGAACCACATCTCGAATCTCGACCCGGCCATCACCGTCCCGCTGTTGCCGCGCCGCACTTCGGTCCTCATCAAGAGGGAACTCTTCAATATTCCAATCATGGGCAAGGCCATGCGCATGGGATCGATGGTTCCAGTCGATCGTGGCGATCGCGAAGCCGGTATCGCCGCCGTGAAGTTCGCCAGTGAAGTCGTCCGCCAGGGAGTCAATATGACCATCTACGTCGAGGGCCATCGTTCCTTCGACGGCAAGCTGATCCCTTTCAAGAAAGGTCCGTTCTACTTGGCTGAAGGCTGCAAAGTTCCAGTGGTCCCCATCACCATCGTGGGCACCCACTACGTCATGCCCAAGACCCGATTTGCCATCAAGCCCGGTCTAGTGGATGTAATCTTTCACGATCCCATCGAGCCGAAAGATTTTGGCACCCGCGAGAATTTGATGGAAACCGTCCGTCGCGTGATCGAGAGCGGCCTGCCGCCAGAATTCCAGACCAACAAAGACGCCGCCTCAGCCTGAAGACTTTCCCCTGTGATCCCTGTGCCCTCTGTGGTTATGGTTTTTTCTCGCGCACCGCTCGGGCAATCTCCGGCAACTTGCTAAGCAGCGCCGAATACTTCAACCATAATTTGTGTTCCACTGCCGGCGCACCGCTGACAATCGCACCCGCCTCTATATCGCCGGCCACACCGCTCTGCGGAGTAACAATCGCACCATCTCCGACTTTGCAATGTCCCACCACTCCCACCTGCCCGGTGAGAATGACCTTATTGCCAATCTCGGTCGATCCTGCCAGTCCCACCTGCGACGCCAGCAGCGCATCTTCACCAATGTGCGAACCATGTCCTACCTGCACCAGGTTATCGATCTTCGTCCCGCGCCCGACATGAGTCTCGCCGACGCTAGCCCGGTCAATGCAGGAGTTCGCCTGGATCTCGACGTCGTCTTCAATCACCACCGGCTGCGGCTGCGGAATCTTGTACCAGCGCCCCGCGTCATCCTTGGCGAAACCAAATCCGTCCGCGCCAATGACCACGCCATTTTGCAGCAGCACATTATTTCCCAGCCGGCACCCCTCCCGCACCACCGCATGCGCATGAGCAAAAAAGTTGTCGCCGATCCTCACCCCGCGATATATCACCACATGTGCCAGCAACACCGCATTCTTGCCGATCACAACGTCTTCACCAATCACCGCGTAAGGTCCCACATGCGCACCCGCCCCGATCCGCGCCGAAGCATGCACCACCGCCGTGGGATGCACTCCCGCCGCATACCTCACCGGCGGATGAAACAATCCAATCGCCTTCGCAAACGCCAAATACGGATTCCCGCTGCGCAGCATCGCCGCCGGAACGGCAGGGAAGTCCTCGGCCACAATCACCGCCGCAGCTTTCGTGGTGCGCGCCGCCGCCGCGTACTTGGGATTGGCAACAAACGTGACCTGTCCCGGCCCAGCTTCTTCGATGCCGGCCACGCCAGTGATTTCAGTCTCAGGCGAGCCATTCTCCAGCCGCGCGCCCACAGTGGAAGCGATCTCTGCAAGTTTCATGGTGGTATCCCGTGGAGACAATCGGAAGGCTGATTGTACCGGGTCGGTGTGCAAATTGTTTCATCTTGACCCATGCCACCAAGGTGAACCACAATGTCTTGCCTTAATTGCGGTTCCCCCGCCGCGCAGTAGCCATTCGGACGAGAACGTCCGTCCGCGAGAGCGATTGATCCCTACAACACCACGATGGAGGAAGTCATGAACGCAACCCCCTCTTCAGCCGGCAACCGATTCCCATTCCGCCAAGTTCTGCTCGCCGTACTCTTTGCCGCGCTGAGCTCTTCACAAGGCCGTGCTCAAGCCATGAAGGTTGTCCAGATCATCGCCCCAGGTGCTGTCAACACTTATCCGAACGGAGTGAACAAGAGCAACATCGTGGTGGGAGACTTCATCAACTCCAGCGGCGCCACCGTTGGCTTCGCCTATCTCGGCGGAAACAACTTCAAGACCTTTTCAGCGCCCAAGTCGAACAAGTTCACCCGCATCCTCGGGATCAACGACGCCAACGTCGCCGTCGGAGACTTCCTCGGAACCGACAATTTCTATCACGGCTTTATCGTCACCCACAACGGCACGAAATACAGCCAGTACGATGTCGCCAAGGGAACGTCCACTTCGATATTTAGCATCAACAAGGCCGGGAACTTTGCCGGCGCAACCGGTTTCGGCGGGCCAAACCAGGGCTTCGTGAATATCAGCGGCAAGGTCACCACCTTTTACGGCAGCGGCACCGACAATACCTTTGCTTTAGGGATGAACAGCTCGAACACCGTCGTAGGCCAGTACATTGATTCCAGCAACAACTCGCACGGGTACTCGCGCAGCTCCAGCGGTAACATCACCGAAATCGTTTTTCCCGGGGCCTTGCAAACCTCCTGCACCGGCATCAACGATGCGGGCGAGATCACCGGCTGGTACGAAGACAGCGCCTTCACATTCCACGGTTTCACCGACATCGGCGGCCAGTTTGCGCCGAACGACTTCATCTTCACCGCGGGCGTCAGCAGCACCGGATCCTACGTCGGCTATTACTACGGTCCGGGTTCGGCGAATTGCGGCGGCGCGACCGGTACCACCTGCTATGGCTACCTGGCCACACCGCAAAGCGATACGCTTTCCACCATCCAGGTGACCAACGCACAGAACACCAGTATTTATGCCGTGAACAACCCGAATGTATTCGCGGGCTGGTACACCGATTCCACCGGCGCCGTGCATGGCTTGATGCTCTCAAACGGCACGGCGACCAATATCGACGATCCCAAGGCGGTGGCAGGAACGACGATTTGCCTGGGGATTAATAACCCCGGCCAGATTGTCGGCAGCTATTCCACGGCCGCCATTACCGAAGAGGGTTTCCTCTACACAAACGGGGCCTACACCGACATCGGCGTCCCCAACGCCATCAGCACCTACGCTTATGGCATTAACGATGCCGGCGTCATTACCGGCACCTACTATGATTCGAGCAATGTGGAACATGGATTCATGTTCGAGAATTTTACCTACACCACCATTGATGTGCCGGGCGGCACCAACGCCACAGTCTGGTCGATCAACGCCAACGGCTTGATGACAGTGGATTGGCTGGACGCCAATGGCCTGTCCGAGGCTTCAATCTATAACGGATCGACTTTTACCACTCTCGCCATTCCCGGCGCGCTCGACAACTTTGCCCATGTCATCAACAAGTCGGGGAACGTCATCATGGGCTGGTATGACTTCTACGGCAACGAACATGGCGCATTTCTGAAGAACGGGACTTACTACATCTTTGACGATCCCAATGGAAACAGCCTTCGCGGCGACGGCCTCAATGATGGCAACCTGATAGCCGGACGCTTCCTGCTCAGCAGCAACGGCCAGTTCGCCGGCTTCCAGGGGACCATACCGTAGGGAAGAAGTCAGCGCTCAGCATTCAGCACTCTGCTTTGGCAGGGCGTGGCTTCAGCCGCGCCTTGACCGGCGTGCCAAATCGGTTTTTCTGCGGCCAGTTGAACCAATCGGGGATTGCAGTTTTGCGACCGGCTCGGTCTCGTCCGGGCTATGCTTGACGTTATGAGCTCAGGCTTGCAAGTCACTATTCAGACAGAACGCGAGGAAGACGGCCGCTGGATCGCAGAAATTCCTGAAGTTCCGGGTGCGCTGGCCTACGGCGCAACTGTAGGTGAAGCGAGAGCCAAGGCTTACGCGATTGCCCTGTCAGATGCCTCGGCTAGTCCACTCTGAGAATAGATGCCATCTATGACCCATGCCTTGCAGTTGCTCACCGCGGTTGCAGTTGGGCTTGCGTTGGCTTGCTACGGCCTTGCCAAGGGCAGAAAAGAACGCGAGGCCGAACGGCGCCCCCTGCCTAGCTCGCCGAAATGACGTGGCGATTCAACAATCGCAAGAACCCGTTCCTGTTCCGCGACACCATGCTTCGGCTCGATCATTCGGACACCCTCGAGCGCAAAAATTGACCAAGGGGGCCTAATCCCACTTTTTGTACCGTTCGCAGTAATTGCCGGGAGCTTCCACTGTTCGCTGCGACCATTCAAACTTACCCCTGTCGGGCCGCTCTCCGACGAGCCTGAATCTTTTCTCTTCGCGCAAGTCAGGCTGAGACTGAAGTGCATACCAGAAAATTAGGGTTATGTCGGCGCATATCGTACCCGTTGTAAATTGAAACCACTCCATGCAACGATCCGTCTGGGCGTCCCCTCCTGGGCCAATCGGAGAGTGCTTCATTCCTTGGTCGAATGTCGCCATCAGGGGCGCAGGGTCAGTAAGCGGGCCGAATGTTAGACCGCTTCCGCCCCTTTCATCTTTCCACGAATAAGCTCCGCGTTGAGCAGAATCCTCATTTCCGACAGCGGCATTCGTATAACAGGTAACTCCATGCAATTTAGAAATCGTGAAAGCGCTCCCATTTGTGACGGTGAAATTCGTCACCATCGGGTCATAGTCAATTGCCCCAGACGGCACTGAAACGGTCAAATGCTGCCACACCTCTGCTCGTTGATGTGCACCCCGCCATTCGCCCGACAAGCGAAAAAGCAAGAAGAACGCAATAGTTGCTAAAGCGAAAGAACCCACTCTACCGCCGAACCTAAAGTCGAAAAATTCCCATGTAGCTACGAGCGAGAAAGCACAGAATCCGAGAAGTAATGCCCCACTAAACAAGTCGCTGGGCTCTGGATTATTCACGTTGTACCACCATTCTCCAAGAGCACACGCGCTACCAAAAAATGCCAATACGCGACCGTTTCTCTCTCGTTTTTCTTTAGCGAGCCTCTTCTTGCCGGGCATTTCTCACACCTCTGACGCTGTCTCCGAAATATGTTCGGAGCTGTTGACGCGGAGATAGTACTCCGATGTGCCATCTTTGGTCAAACTCGCACATCACCATGTTATTGTCTGTTTGCAATGACTTACGTGATACAAAGCAATACAGTAGTACATTTCGCTCCACTATCTATGGCATAATGTCCCTATGCAACCGCATCCAACAACCCCACCCTCCACCGCCCACCAACTCTCCGATTTCCTCCGCGAGTGGCTTGGCGGACGCATCTCCTCCGAACTCGAACTAGCCTCACTCGCCGAGCGCGGTCTGCCGCTGACCACGGTCAATCGCATGACTCGCCACGGCCTCACTCGCGACGAAGTTCACGCGCTGGTCATTCATCGCCGGACATTCAAACATCGCAAAGCCAGCCGTCAGAAGTTGTCGAAAGAAGAATCCGATCGCGCCATCCGTACCGCGCGTATTCTGGCGCGTGCGCAAGCGACGCTGGGCGACGCCGCGTCAGCGCTTAGTTGGGTGCGCGAACCTAAGACGCGATTCGAGGGCAAGACCCCCATTCAGATGATGTCCACCGAAACCGGTGGCCGCTTAGTGGAAGAAATGCTGCTGCAGATCGACGAAGGAATGTTTGCCTGAGTGTTTCTCTGGAGAATCAGCAATCACGACACGCTCGATGGACGCGGCGGCCTTCTAGCTTCAGCCCGTTGGCATACCCGCGGGCGTCCGATCGTCTATCTCGCCGCTACTCCCGCCGGAGCGCTCGTCGAGGCGCTGGTGCATCTTGAACTCAAGCCCAATCAACTGCCTGCCAGTTATCGTCTCCTGAAAGCTGAAGCGCCGGACGACTTACCCAAAATGCATTTCTCCGCGCTCACCGACGATTGGCGACGAAACGAAATCGCCTCCCGCACCCTCGGAGACGAATGGCTCGCTCGCAACGAAACCGCGCTGCTGGAAGTGCCCTCCGTAATCCTTCCCGAGACCGTCAACCTCTTGCTGAACCCTCTGCATCCAGACGCCGCAAAGATCCACGTCCTCTGGCACGACGCTTACCCATTCGACCAAAGGTTATTCAAGAAATAGCTGTGAAAGGGCGCGCCTTTAGGCGCGCCGTAAGCTGGAGCCGTGCGCCCGTTCAGATCTACTGCTCCCCAAACATAGGCACCTGCAGAGCATCGCTCGGCATTCCGCGCCGTCGACGTCGCGTCGCCCCAATCACTGCCAGCACGGTCAGCGACTCCAGCGCACTCCGCGGCACAAACATCCGCTGCGTATTCGACCGCAGGTCCGGAGGATTGATCAAATATCCCTCCGCCGAACCCTGCAACAGGTCGTTCGGCATCATCCCTTCCAGAATGTCGCCATCCTTGAAGCGCAGCCGGACCCACAGGCCCTCTGTGCGCGGGCGAGTGGTGAAAGTCTTGCGGCTGGGCGAATCCGCCTCGCCGAACTCGCGCACGAAGTAAACCACCTTGACCTCGCGCAACTCAATGGCGATCACGTTGCCCGTGGTATTAAGCAGTTCCAGCTTGCCTTCGTGGACAAAATTGGCGGGCGCGACAAAGCCGTTGATCGAGTCGCGGTCAAGTTTACGGACTACCACCTTCTTGTGGGTCGAGGGCATGCTGGTCGAGCCAAAACCGCCAGGATTGCGGCTTCCTGAGCTTCGGCGTAGTCACATTCTCACACTTTTGTTGCGAACATAGTCAGTCATCTCGTTCGCAGTAGCCAAAACGTTAACGTTGTGATATTTTCTATAGCTTACCGAGGCCACGCCTGAATCGCCTAAAGCTAGTCTACAGAGCAGTTTACGTGGAAGTCGGCGGGTCTATTCCTAAGTTCCCGGTGTGCCCTGTGGAAAATCTCTGTCCCACTGCGCTCGCTGGCCTAACCCTGCACTTCCGAATGACGCATGGCTGATTACATCTACACCATGGAAATTCGTCTAACGCCCGATCAACAACGGGGCGTCACGCTGGTGCAGGACATTGCCCGCGCTGCGGAGATGAACATCTATCTCACCGGCGGCGCCGTGCGTGACATCATCAGCGGATTTCCCATTCGCGATCTCGATTTCACCGTCCAGGGCAATCCCCTCAAGCTGCAAAAAGAGTTGGAGCGCGCCGGTGCCATCGTCTCCTCCACCGACGACGACCTGAAAGCGATCTACCTCGTGCTCCCCGGCAAGGTGCGGGCTGAGATCAGTCCCGCGCGCACCGAGCGCTACGAAAAAGTAGGGAAGCCGCCCCAGGTTGCGCCCTCCACCATCATCGAAGATCTTCGCCGCCGCGATTTCACCGTCAACGCCATGGCGCTCTCGCTGAACCCCGGTTCGCGCGGCCTGTTGATGGATCCCTTTAACGGCGCAGCGGACATCGAAGCCAAGCTGCTTCGCACCCTGCACAATTACGCCTTCGTCGAAGATCCTTCGCGTCTGATTCGGGCCACGCGCTTTGCCGCCCGCTTTCACTGGCCGCTCGAAGAGCGCACCCAGGCCCGCTACCAGTCGGCCCGGGAAAATAACTATATTGACCACGTCAACCATCGTTCGATTGGCATCGAGATCGAGCAACTCGCCTACGAAGACGATCCCCTCCACATCGTGCGCTCCCTGGAGAAAGAAGACTGGCTCAAAGTCCTGAACCCGCACTGGACCACCGCCAAAGTGGACACCGTCGGACTAAGTCAACTCGTCAAAACGCGCCAGCAGATGAATGAACTCGGCTATACGCCCGATCCCTCGCCCGCAGTGTTGTATTTCCTGACCTCGCGCCTCAGCGACAAAGACGTTGCCGACATTCGTCGCTCCATCCCAAGAAAAGACCTGGTCGAGGCCTGGAAAGATCTCGAAGACAACTCCAAAGACCTGGCCAAGCGGCTGACCGGTAAAGAAGCTGCCACTCCCTCCCGCACCTGGAAG
>Ga0207153_1024_pt1 | contig 34616 bp, 41 predicted proteins | sample Alteio_BWMinHeat_27_FD_153580 | JGI IMG/M metagenome (GOLD analysis project Ga0207153, IMG submission 153580) | Enriched cells from forest soil in Barre Woods Harvard Forest LTER site, Petersham, Massachusetts, United States -... | ecosystem: Environmental > Terrestrial > Soil > Temperate forest >...
CAGCCTGGTTTTTCCTCGGCCCCCAGCCACGCCTCGCCCACGCCCTGGTCAACGCTGTCGCCGTCCTCATCATCGCTTGTCCCTGCGCGCTCGGCCTCGCCACTCCAATGGCGATCATGGTCGGCACCGGCCGCGGCGCCCACGCCGGAGTGCTGATCAAGAACGCCGAAGCTCTGGAGATCCTCGAAAAAGTAGATACGCTGGTCGTCGACAAAACCGGCACGCTGACGGAAGGCAAGCCGCGCGTGATTAGCGTTTCCGATTCGCTGGCAAAAGATCAGGAGCTTTTCCGTCTCGCCGCCAGCCTGGAGCAAGCCAGCGAGCACCCTCTAGGCGCCGCCATTGTCGAAGCTGCGGCGAAGCAAAACTTGAAGCTGTCGCAACCGCAGCAGTTTCAGTCAGTCACGGGAAGAGGCATTCAAGGCGTGATCGACGGCCGCATCGTCGCCGTCGGCAGCCCCCTCTTTATGACCGACATCGGCGCTTTGCAAAAGCCTGCAGTGTTGTCCGGAATCCCACCCGACGGCACGCCGCTCTGCGTTGCCGTCGATGGCAAATATGTCGGCAACTTCGGAGTCGCCGATCAACCCAAAGCGTCAACGCCTGCGGTTCTACGGGAACTGAAGAACAATGGCATCCGCATCGTCATGCTCACCGGCGACAACAAGGTTGTCGCGGCTGCAATCGCGCCCAGACTCGGCATCACCGAATTCGAGGCCGAAGTCCTGCCCGAAGGCAAAGCCGAAGTCATCAAGAAACTGCAAGGGCAGGGAAGAGTCGTAGCCATGGCCGGAGACGGCATCAACGACGCGCCCGCGCTCGCCCAAGCCGACGTCGGCATCGCCATGGGCACCGGCACCGACGTGGCCATGGAAAGCGGCGGCATCACGCTGGTCAAAGGCGATCTGACCGGAATCCTCCGTGCCCGCAAGCTCAGCCAAGCCACCATGCGCAACATCCGCCAGAATCTTTTCTTCGCCTTCATCTACAACGCCATCGGAGTGCCCATAGCCGCCGGCGTGCTCTATCCGTTCTTCGGATTACTCCTCAGCCCGATCTTCGCCGCCGCCGCCATGAGCTTCAGTTCCGTCTCCGTCATAGCCAACGCGTTGCGTCTCCGACACGTAAAGCTATAGCCATGTGGGGCGGACACTCCTGTCCGCCGCCTTTGATCTTGACGTCGTGCCTGCCCGTGCCCAGGCTTTGCGGAAAAAAGGGGAAGGGCACGACTGCAGTCGTGCCGAAGACGCTCGAGGAGATGTTGGGCTCTATAGCCCCTGAGGGAGCGCTCTTTGAAGATCACCGCATCCCGATGTGGAAAAACCACACCATCAAGCGGCGATTTGATACTCCGTCTGGACCAGCCCGCTCGGATAATGCTGGGTTCGAATGTGACGCAAGCGCACATCCCGCAGCAGCGTGCCGAACAAAGGAACACCGCTTCCAATCAACACCGGCACACGAGTGATGATCAGGCGCTGGATGAGCCCTTCCCGCAGAAACCCTTGAATGGTCACTCCCCCGTCCACGTAAATGTGCCGAAGACCGCGCCCCGCCAGCCTGGAAACGATCTCAGCTGGCGATCCCGCCATCCGCTCCACCACGCCCCCGCGCACCGCCGAAAAATCGAGCGGCCCGCTACTCAGAACCACAACCCGCTTGTCACCGTACGGCCACGTGGGATAGGCCAGCACCGTCTCGAAAGTTTTGCGGCCGATCACGAGCGCATCCACGCTCGCCATGAACTCGGTGTAGCCATGCGGTTCGCCGCCGTCGGCGGGAAGAAAGTCGAGATCGCCGTTGGGCCGTGCTATGAAGCCATCGACGCTGGTCCCGATGAAAACCGATGCAATCATTGCCTATGTCTCTTCCGGCGTCACTCTGAGCGGAGCCGTTCTTCAGGCGAAGCGAAGAATCTCGCGTGCAGCGAACGAAGGCGCGCGCAGTCCCGTTCCGGCTGTGCGTCTTGGGGTGCCTGGAACTTCACATCCCATTCGGCCGCTGCCGGATCAGCGACAGAAACTCCGAGCGCGTCTCCTCTTCGTTGCGGAAGCATCCCAGCATCGACGACGTCACCGCGGCCGAGTGTTGCTTCTCCACGCCGCGCATCATCATGCACAAGTGCCGCGCCTCGATCACCACGCCCACGCCTTGCGGCTCGATCACCTTTTGAATGGTCTCGGCGATCTGCATGGTCAGCCGCTCTTGAATCTGCAACCGTCGCGAAAACAGTTCGATCAGCCGCGGAATCTTGCTCAGCCCGATCACGCGCCCGTTGGGAATGTAGGCCACGTGCACCTTGCCGAAGAAGGGAAGCAGGTGATGCTCGCACAGGCTGAACATTTCCACATCTTTCACGATGACCATCTCGTCGTAGCTCACCGTGAACAGGGCGCCCTTGAGCAGAGCCTCCGGATCTTCCTGGTATCCGCGCGTAAGAAATTGCATGGCCTTGTGCACGCGCTTCGGTGTCGCGGCCAGACCTTCGCGCTCGGGGTCTTCACCGAGCCGCACAATCATCTCGCGAACAAGTTCTTCGTAGCTGGCGCCGGTGACCGTGGCTGGTTCAGTAGCTGGTTTCATGGATTCCCGTACCTCTTGTTTTGTGGGCCGTGGGCTGCTCGTCTGAGACGCGCTCCTTCACTTTCGGAGCTCACTTCCACCGGCGTACTCGAAGGAATTCATCATGGTCTCTTCAAGCCGCACTCTTTCCAGATGCGCCAAACTAAAGCCTCGCTGCAATATTTCGAAAATCTCGACGCAGAGGTTTTCGGTCGTGGGCACGGCCTCAGCGAACTCCCGCAGCGTGTTCAAATTCTCCAGGTCGTAGCACAAAATCACCTCGCGCTGCACAAATCCGTCCAGGTCGAGCAGATTGCACACCATGCCGGTGCGCTCGTCCACCGGGCCGCTCACCGTGACTTCCAGCGCGTAATTGTGCCCATGCCCGTACGGATTGTTACACTTGCCGTAGGTGTCGAGATTTTCCTCCGCCGACATCTCTACGCTGTGCAGCCGGTGCGATGCCGAGAACCGATACCGTCTTGTTAGATGGGCTTTCATCGAGAAGGGTGTCGGCTATGCCTCGCCATAAAAATCCACGTACAAATCCGCCGTCTCATACACCCGCACCCGATGCAGCCGCGCCCGCTGCATCTTGCTCTCCAGTCGCTGCCAGATCGCGATCGCCAGATTCTCCGTCGTCGGAATGCGGGTGAAGAACTCCGGCACTTCCTTGTTGAGAAACCGGTGATCCATCGCATCGAGCACCTCGCGGTGCATGACTTCCTTCAGCTGCTTGAGATCAACCACAAATCCCGACCGCGGATCGACCTCACCTTTCACTGTAACTTCCAGCGTGTAGTTGTGCCCGTGCCCGTTCGGATTACTGCTCTTACCGAAGACACGCCGGTTTTCTTCCGCCGTGAACTCGGGGTTGTGGTAGTAGTGCGACGCCGAGAATTCCGCCTTGCGCGTGAGATAAACCATAGGAAATCAGTTGCCAGTGCTCAGTGGCCAGGTGCCAGTAAACCGCCTTTGTCCGAGTACGTTCGTCCCTTCCAGCCTACTTCGCCTTTCGCATGCGCCCACTTCGACCGCAGCAGCAAATAGGCAAACATCGGCATGCCGGCGAGAGCGCCTGGTATTTCCATCACCACGCCGAAGTTCGCGCGCCGAAGCTGCGCGGCATTGCGTGCCAGAACCACGGTCGCCGCCACAACTCGCAACGTGGGAGACCACCTGACCAATAGCGGAATCAGCCAGGGAAGCAGCCACCAGAACAGCGTCTTCGCCGCCAGCCAGCCGGAACTGGGAAATAGCAGAGCCAGATTCTTCGTCCATCCTTCCCGCAGCTGACGGAAACTGCGGTACATTCGCGTCCGTACTGCATCGTCCGCATAGCGAAATCGAATCTTCCGCCCCGAACGTTTCACCGCGCCCGCCAGCGCGACATCTTCCAGAATCTCTCCCGCAATCGCGGCATGCCCGCCGACCGCGTCATACGCTGCTCGCCGCACCAGAATGTATTGCCCATTCGCCGCAGCAATCGGCGACGCCGGATCGCTCACTGCCTTCGGCGGATACTCTCTCGCCAGCGCCGCGAAAACTACCGGCAGCGTCGCCCTCTCCCAAAAACCCACCACAGTCTGTTCCGGCGAATACGAAAGCATCTCGGCCCCGTGCTCCGTCGCCTCCGCCACCGCCCGAGCCAGCGATCCCGGCAGATGCACGGTGTCAGCGTCGGCAAACAGCAGCCATTCCCCCCGCGCGCAGCGGGCTCCCGCCGTGACCGCATTGTTCTTGCCCGTCCATCCATCCGCCAGTGGCCCCGCTTCGATCACACGCACCCCAGCAAACGACGCCGCAATTTCCCGCGTCCGGTCGGTCGAGTGATCATCCACCACAATCACTTCAAACGGCACTCCGCTCTGCGCTACCAACGACTCCAGACACGCCGCCAGCGAAGCTTCTTCATTTCGAGCCGGAACGATCACCGACACTTCCAGCACCCGCTCCACTGCCTGTCCCCTCGCTGGATCGTTCAAGTCTGGATCGTTCGCGGCCAACATTCGAATCCATTATTATAGCTGTGTGCCGCGCTCCACCCAGCCCCGCTTCGCGCGTCTCATTACTGCGCTCGCGCTTCTTATTTCGCTTTCGGCCTGTTTTAGCAACTCGCATCCGCCGCGTATTGGCTCCGTTGCCCCTGACTTCACGGTTCAGGACGCACAGACCAAAATCACACTCACGCAATTTCGCGGACAAGTAGTGGTTCTCAACTTCTGGGCGACCTGGTGCCCGCCCTGCATCGAGGAAATGCCCTCGCTGGTCGAAATGCAGCGCCGCATGAAGGCCAAAGGCGTGACCGTGCTCGCCGTCAGCATCGACGAAGACCCCAACGCCTATCAGCGCTTCATCCAAGAGCACGCCGCCAACCTGCTCACCGTCCGCGATCCCGACAAAAAACTCCGGACCTTTACGGGACCCGCGGCTGGCCGGAGACCTTCATCATCGACCGCAACGGCGTGATGCGCCGCAAATTCATCGGCGCCGTCGACTGGACCGAGCCCGAAATCACCAACTTCCTGAGCAAACTCTAGCCCTACACTGATTAGAGGCGGATTTCGTGCGCCGGTTACACGCGGTCGCGGGGTCCATTCCAACGTGGGTGCCCCACTCTAGCCGTGTTCTTTGCGGCTAAGGAGAGATCTACGCTTTTTGCCGCCAGCCTGAGATTTTGCGTACAATAGCCCCGCCATTCCCACGAAGAAAAGAGGAAATCCAATGAGGAAAGCTCGGTTTACAGTAGCCGCAATTTTTGCCGCCTGCATCATGGCCGTCTCCGCCCACGCGCAAGACGCCATGAAGAAAGAAGCCGCGGTCAAACCTCCCGACAGCCCATCCAAAGTCGTGCTCGACAGCTGGAACGACATCGGCCGCAAACTCGTCGACATGGCCCAGGATTTTCCCGAAAACAAGTTCGATATGAAACCCACGCCCGCCCAGCGCAGCTTTGCCGAGCAACTGCTGCACGCCGCCGGCGCCAACTATTACTTCACCAACGCGGTGACCGGCAAGAAAGACAAAGTCGAGGAGAACCCCAAGGCCGATCAATACAAGACCCGCGCCGATCTGGTCGCCTTCGTGAAGAAATCTTTCGCCGACGGAGCCGCCGTCATCAGCGCCAAAGGCGATAAAGGAATGAACGATCTGGTCGTCGATCCCTTTGCCCATCAGCAAATGCGCGTCTACGACATGGCTTACGGATTCATCGAGCACAGCGGTGAGCACTACGGCCAGCTCGTCGGCTACTACCGCATGGCCGGATTAGTGCCGCCCGAGTCGCGCCCCAAGAAGTAAGTGTGGGACGGACACTCCTGTCCGTCGCCTTTGATGTTGCTCCTATGTAATTTCGACCTCGAACTCAGAGCGTTATCAAGAACATCGAGGGTGCCCCACCCAACGCGGTTTTCGTTGGGTGGGGATTTCTGACTTCGAGGGTATTGCGACTTCGAACCCGGAGAGCTACCTGTACGCGTACGGACTCCGCCTCGCCCGTTCCGGAAAGATCTTGATCATCACCATGCCTGCAACAAATCCCCCGACGTGCGCCCACACCGCCACACCGCCCACGTCGCGGCCCTGCGTCATGGACAGCGACGCGGCCCCCGCCATGAACTGCATCACGAACCATTCCCCAAGCACGACCCACGCCGGAAGATAAAGCACAAACACAAAAAACCACGTCAGCACCCGCGCCTTGGGGTAAAGAAGGAAGTACGCTCCCAGCACTCCCGCGATCGCTCCGCTCGCTCCCACGGTGGGCACATTCGAGTTTGGATAAATCGCCACCTGCGTGGCCATCGCGATCAAGCCCGACAGCAAATAGAACACCAGATACTTGAAATGCCCGAGATAGTCCTCCACATTGTCGCCAAAAATGTAGAGAAACCACATGTTGCCCAGAACGTGCGGCCAACTCGCGTGCAAAAACATCGACGTAAAGAAGGGAAGCACCACATCCGGAAGCGCATAGCGATGCGATCCCGCCAGAAACGCCGACAAGTGCGCCGGCACCTCGCCAAACTGCCTCGCGAAAAGCGTTGCCCCCTGCGGATCGGTGACGATTTGCAGCCACTCAAACACGAAAATAAGAATGTTGATGCCGATCAAAAAGTAGTTTACGTACGGCGTGCTGTAGCGCGGCTGGTCGTCTTTGATCGGAATCATGGTTTGTTTGGTAAGTTAAGGGTGCGGCGTCATCCTGAGCGCAGCCGTTTTTCAGGCGGAGCGAAGGATCTGGCGTGTGGCGTCACCGGTCTATGCGCAGCCCCGACCGACCGGCTACCAAACTGCTAAATCCTACATGAACGGCGTCCTCATTATCGACAAGCCCGCTGGCTTTACCTCGCACGACGTGGTCAACCGCGTCCGCCGCATTCTGGGAGAACGCTCTGTCGGCCATCTGGGCACGCTCGACCCCATGGCCACCGGCGTATTGCCGCTCGTCATTGGCAATCTTACCCGCCTCGCTCAGTTCTACACCAAAGCCGAAAAGGTCTACGAAGGCGCCATCCGTTTCGGCTTCGCCACCGACACCTACGATGCCGAGGGCAAAGCCGTCGGCAAACCGCAAGAGATAGAATTGCACGCCGCCGAGATCGAGGCCCTGGCCGCCCACTTCCGCGGCGTCATCCAGCAGACGCCGCCGCCGTTTTCCGCCAAGAAGATTCAAGGCGTCCCCGCCTACAAGCTGGCCCGCAAGGAAAAAGAAGTCGCGCTGAAGCCGGTGCAGGTCGAAATCAAAGAATTCGAAATCCTGGCGGTAGAAGGGAACTGCCTCCACTTTCGCGCCCGCGTCGCCTCCGGCACCTACCTGCGCTCCGTGGCTCACGATATGGGCCAGCGCCTCGGCTGCGGAGCGCACCTCAGCTCTCTGCGCCGCACGGCGGTCGCCGAGTTCACCCTCGCCGATGCCCACACGCTGGAAGAGATCGCAGAATTAGTTAAGCAATGTCATCCCGACCTGAGTCTTCCTTTCCCGCAGGGAAAGGAAGACGGAGTGGAGGGACCTGGTGGTGAAGGATCTGGGCTCGCGGTCACTTCAAACGTCGCCGATCTCTTCATCCATCCCCGCAAACTTCTCCCCGAACTCCCCTCCGTCACCGTCGACGATCTCACCGCGGCCCGCATCCGCAGCGGACGCGCCGTCAACCTGCCCGATCTCTCCCGCGCCCACCAGATCAAAGTCTTCGAGGGACAAAAGAACCTGCTAGCCATCGCCACCCGCATCGCCGGCACCCTGTTCCACCCCAAGATCGTCCTATGTGGGGCGGACACTCTTGTCCGCCGCCTTTGACGTTTTCTGCCGACTTGTCCTGCTTTGGAAACCGAACGGCCCTCAACGCTGCCTCTTCCTTGACTCCACCCTCCAGCGCCATTACTGTGAGCCTATCCATGAAGTTGTCGGTCGTCATGCCCGTCTACAACGAGCAAGCCACCCTGCGCGAGGTCATCGCCCGCGTACTGGCGGTACCTTTGGAGATTGAACTCATCTGTGTCGACGACGGCTCGACCGACCAGTCCCGTGACATTCTCGTCGCCGAGCAATCCAGCCACCCCCAGATGCGAGTGTTTTTGCAATCCAAAAACATGGGCAAAGGTGCTGCTCTCCGGCGCGGCATTCAAGAGTCCACCGGCGACTACGTCATCATCCAGGACGCCGACCTCGAATACGACCCTACGGACTATGCCACTCTCCTGCATCCACTCCTCGAAGGCAAAGCCGACGTGGTCTACGGCTCGCGCTTCCTCGGTTCCGGCCCGCATCGCGTTCTTTACTACTGGCACTCGGTTGGCAATTGGGTGCTCACGCTGATTTCCAACATGCTGACCAACCTCAACATGAGCGACATGGAAACCTGCTACAAGGTCTTCCGCCGCGAAGTCATCCAGTCGATTCCGATCGAGGAGGATCGCTTCGGCTTCGAGCCCGAAATCACCGTCAAGATCGCCAAACGCGGCCTGCGCATCTACGAGGTCGGCATCAGCTACTGGGGACGTACCTACGAGGAAGGGAAAAAGATCGGCTGGCGGGACGGCTTCCGCGCCTTGTTCTGCCTGCTGAAATACACGCTGACCGTGCCCAAGGCAGATCCCTCCGAAAACGCTGAGTTTTCACGGCAAGCCCGCGCCAGTTCCGAGGACTCCGCCAATGTCCGATAACAGGTATTCTGTAAACTGTAAAGGCTCGACCATCGTGCCCAGCCGCCGGTTACCTTATGGAATCAATCGCCTAACCTGCTTTGCGCTAACCTTGGGAGAATCCGATGGCAGAACGACGCTGAAGAATCCGTTGACCTTCCGCATCCGCACGGGAGGCTCCAACCCCTTGCGCACCAGTTCCGAAGCCGCCATCCCGAGAGTCAAAGACCTACCCGCCGCATAGCCCTTTATGAGTTCATATACATCGTCATCAAGAGTGAGTGTCGTTCTCATCGTTAGTCGGGCGTCATTCGGCAGCCAAATTACTACATCTTGTATTTCCCCATGTCGTCGTCGTTCAGGCCTTCCAGGTATTTCCGCAGCTCGTCGCTGCTCAGGCGCTCGGAGGCGTTGGCCGCCAGCTTGGAATTCTTCAGCACCACGTCATCCACGAAGATCGGGCAATCCACCCGCAGCGCCAGCGCCAACGCGTCCGACGGCCTCGAGTCGATGCTGACCACCTCGCCCTCGCGCTCCAGCCAGATCACGGCATAAAACGTGTCTTCGCGCAGCTCAGTCACCACCACCTTATGGACCTGCGTCTCGAGTCCCACCAGCACGTTCTTGATCAGATCATGCGTCATCGGCCGCGGTGTGCTCACTTTCTCCAGCTCCAGTGCGATGGCCTGCGCTTCGAACGCGCCCACCCAGATCGGCAGCACGGTGTCGCCGGCGGCGTCTTTTAAGATCACGATCGGCGAGTTCGACACCGGATCTAACATCAGTGCGCGGATGACCATTTCTCGTTCCATCGTGACCTCCAAATGAATACTGCTAAACCACCATCTCTCCCACCAGCGAGTTCGGAAAGCTGCGGGTGACGCGCACCGGCACGTAGCTGCCAATCGCAGGCGCAGAATGCTCGGGGGCGGTGAAATTGAGCGTTTTGTTCTGCGAAGTGCGGCCGACCCATTGTCCGCGCGATTCGTTCTTCCCTTCAACCAACGCTTCAGTAATTTCCCCGATATGCTTTTGATTGCGAGCGCTAGATATCTCGCGTTGCCGAGCTATCAACACTTCCAGCCGCCGCGATTTCTCCTGATCCGGGATGGCGTCGTCCATGGTCAGCGCCGGAGTGTTCGGACGCGGCGAATACTTAAACGAGAAGATGCTGTCGTAGCCCACTTCGTCGAGCAGGTTCAGTGTTTCGGCAAAATCCGCCTCGGTCTCGCCCGGAAAGCCGACGATGATGTCCGAAGTTATGCTAATGCGCCGCTTCGCCGCCTTCAGCCAAGCGATGCGCTCCATATATTCGTCGCGCGTATAAAGTCGCTGCATGGCATCCAGGATTCTCGAAGACCCGCTCTGCACCGGCAGATGCACGTGGTCGCACAGAGCCGGCACGGCGTCGATCGCCTCCACAATATCGCGTCCAAAGTCGCGGGGATGCGAGGTGGTGAAGCGCACGCGTTTGATGCCGGGGATTTCCCCAATAGCCGCGAGCAATTCGGCGAAGCTTTTTCGGGAAGCCAGCTTCCCTGCCGAATCTTTGTACGAATTCACGTTCTGCCCCAGCAGCTGAATCTCGGTGTAGCCGAGATCGGCCATCTGGCGCGCTTCGGCGAGCACCGACTCCGACGTCCGGCTGCGCTCCTTGCCACGCGTGAACGGCACCACACAATACGCGCAGAACTTGTCGCAGCCCTCAATGATGGTGATGTATCCGCGATGCGGATTGGTGCGCGCGGTGAATTCGGTCTCGAAGCACTCGTCGGTCTGGCGGTCGTCCAATCCAGTGATCCGAATCAGACTTCTAACATCGGTCGTCGGTCGTCGGTCGTCGGCTTTCAGAGCGGATGCGTCATCCCGAAGCGCGGCGCTTTTACCAGCCGCGCGAGGGATCTCGCGTGCACCACTACCGGCCCCCTCCAGCTTAACCAGCATCTCCGGCAGCTTGCGATACGAGGCCGAGCCGCACACCAGCGACACATGCGGCGCGCGCTCGAAAATCTTTTCCCCCTCCTGCTGTGCAACGCAGCCCAGCACGCCAAACTTCTTGCCCTGGGCCTGCAGCTTCTTGTAGTCGGCCAGCCGATGGAACACCTTCTGCTCGGCCTTATCGCGGATAGAGCACGTGTTGTACAGGATCAGGTCAGCCTGCTCGACCGTCTCCACCTGCCGATACCCTTCCCGCACCAGCGTCCCCACAACTTTTTCCGAGTCGTGGACGTTCATCTGGCAGCCAAAGGTTTCCAGGTAGAAGGTTTTCTGCGGATTGCCCTGCGCTTGCTGCGGAACCCCAGACATATAGGGCAAGTATAGCGCGGGAGCAAAAGGAAACTGGGTGCCCTATCTTTACCGCGGTCTCTGCGGGAAAGAGCCTGCCCTGAGCGCAGCCGAAGGGTGGGGATTTTGATTCTCGCTTATACCGAAGGAAACTGGGGCTCAAGCGAATCGAGGTTCGTAGAATCCCACCCTTTGCAAAAAAAACACAAAGGATGGGCACGCGGCTCTATGCCAGTGGATTGGTCCAGCGCAGGCCGGGAAAGCGCGCGAAGTCGCGGTCAGTGGTGTGGAGAACGCCGCCGTACTCCATCGTCAGGGCGGCCAGCTGCGCGTCGGTGATGAGCGGTCCCGGCGCCTGTCCCTCAAGAGCTGCCTTACGCAGCAACTGCCAGTGGTCGTCCCCGGGCGCCAGCAGCCGCACATTCGCCTGCTCCAGCCACCGGTCCACAATTTCGACCGCTTCCGCCAAGCTGAAGCGCGCTCCCGGAAGCCGGGGATTGGTCATGATCCGCAGAAATGCGGCGACCGTCTGCCAAGGCAGCCCGATCGGCTCTACTCCGGAAAACGCGCCTTCCACCCAGGCCCGCGCCTTGGCATGATGCAACGATGCGCTGTCGTAGGCGTAAAGCAGAATGTTGGCGTCGAGGACAATCACCGGTGCGCCGGGCCTTCCAGAGCCTCCAATACCTGCTCCACGTTGTCATAGGCCAGGCCCGCCGGCAGCCCCACCTTGCGCGGAGTCACCGTGAATGCCTTGGGCGATGGACGCCCCGAGGCGTTCACGGTGAGTCCGAGTCGCAGAAAGCGGTTCACCGTCTGCTTGAACGAGGCCCCAGAGCGGCGAGTTTCCTTCTGCAGGAGCCGTGCGACATCTTCATCGAGGGTAAGTGTGGTGCGCACATCTTGATGCTATACTAGATGACATCACGATGTCAAGCACCGACCAATGTGGGACGGACACTCCTGTCCGTCGCCTTCGATCTTGATTTTGATTTTGCCTTTGGACCGTGCAGAGCTGCTTCTGAAACTGGGAAGAGCAAAGTCAAAACCGACGGACAGGAGTGTCCGTCCCACATCATTTGGCTGATTCAGATGGCTCGAGCCAGAGCCAGGGATAGTCTTCCGGGTTCTTCACCAGCCCTCGGCGGACTGGGGTTTTGGCGGATGTATTCCAGTTTCCCTGCGAAGCTTTCCTGCGATCGCAGCACGTGGTCGAACGATTCTTCCCGCCAGACTGGGCCGCAGGAACCTGAGAGCTTGTTGACGCTTCGAGGCCGAAGTTCCCTTGAGTGCTTTGAGGATGGCTGGCACGCCGCACGGCCAGCCCTTTTCGTCACGCAGCGGCGTCAGGAGCAGATGCACGTGCTCGGGCATCACCACAGCAGCGTGAAGCTGGTAGCGTTTCCCGCGATCGTGCAGGCAGTGTTGAAGCACGGTATGGCGGGCCTGCGGTGTGAGCGGATCGCGAGTGTTCTTGCGAAACGTAACGAAAAGCCTTCGTCCCGCGAGCTGGTAGTGCGGCAACTTGCGGCGGTATTCATACATTCGTTCCAGCGGTATGTGGGACGGACACTCTTGTCCGTCGCCTTTGACTTTGACCTTCACATTGCCTATTGCATCCGACGATGGTGTTCCTGTCTGTGATGAATGAACAGTGCAGATTGTGGAAAAGGGGCTGGAACCATGATTAATGAGCGACGGCAAGACCAAAACCAAAGTCAAGAGCGACGGACAGGAGTGTCCGTCCCACATGAATCGGGGCAGACGGCGCATCTCACCGGCAGTTCCCTGCACCGGCAACGTACGGGAATATCTTTCCATCCTCGGGCCGGGGGCGCGCAGGCCAGCAGACACCAGGCTTCGCGGTAGCGCTCCCACTGTCCCTTTCCGCCAGGATTGAGGCGCAAACCCGTGCGCCGCTCCCCGACCGCTTCAATCGGGACGATGTACCAAGCGTCGGCCGGAACGATGTGGCCGGCGAAAAAGTCGACCTGGCGCTTGGAATAGCAGCCACTCCTGGTTTCGGTTCGGATGCGGTATCCGCCCTCCCCGCGATACCCGGACGACTTCACCTGCACCCGCCAGAAGACCCGCTCCCAGCGCACCAGCACATCGTAGGGGTCGTCGTCTCCCCAGGGCTTGGCCACGGCCAGATCGAGCGAGGTGCAGCGGGCGATGAATTCCGCTTCCGAGGCTTCTCCGCGGCGCTTGCAGTCGGGATGTCCGACGGAAGCGCAGATGGTCAGCCCTGCTTCGTTGCTCACAGTAGGTTCTTTGCTCTGCATAAACAAGAAAGGCGCAGCGGATGGCTGCGCCTGTGACTCCTTCCCCAATGTTCGGCCTAAAAACTGCTCGTCCTTGGAAATGTTCGCCGGAAAGCGGTCGGGTTAAATGAAAAATCCGGCCCAGAAACACGAAAAGCGCGGCCCGGAGGCTGCGCTTTCTGAATTCTCTGCTTCTAAATCCAGTATATCAAGTTACAGGGGATAAATGTAACACGGGTTTAGACTTTATTGTCGCTTGCGGATGTGTGAGTTGCGCCCAATCGAGGGCGTTTGGGGGCTTGACAAGTTTTTTGCAAGTGCAGTTCCGACGGTCCCTCCCTTCACGGTTGGCGTCTTCCCGAAGCCCCGCGCTTTCACCAGCGGGCGAGGGATCTCGCGCGGGCCAAATCCGTTGCGCGCTACATCCTCCCGCTTCGCCTGAAAAACGGCTCCGCTCAGAATGACGCCTCTAGTTGAGCGGAGCTCCGCGTCTTTTCTCTGACCACTGGCCACTGACCACTGGGTACTGATCACTGTCTTTCTAGTTTTCGACAAACTTTTTCAGATACTGCATGACGCCGGTCCAGCCGCTGCTGTAGTCCTTGCGGGCGACGGCTTCGTTGGCCAGGCCGCTGTGCGTGACCTTCACGTGCGTTCCGCCCGATTGGGGCGCGAGTTCCCAGCGCACCAGCGTGGCGCGTTGCTTGTCGTCGTGCCAGTTGGCGATCCAGGTGTAGGCGAGAACGCGCGGCGGATCGAACTCGACGATCTCGCCGTGGCATTCGAACTTGCGCACCTGGTTGACCTCGTGCGCGCCCATTTCAGTGTCGTATCGATACTTGCCGCCGGGGCGCGCGTCCATCTCCCAACGATGAATGGGGCAGGAAGGATCGGTGAACCACTGGCGCAGCTCGGCGGAGTCGGTGAGGGCTTTGAAGACGCGCTGGGGCGGGGCGGCGATGTGAATCTCGCTGACGATGCCGTCTTGATTGGGAGTGACGCGGGTGGTTGCCATGAGTTCCTTGTCCTCGGTTCCTTAGTTTGTTTTTCGATCTTTCGAAACTCGCGCTGCGGCGATTTTCTGGGAAGCTTTGCGGGCAGCAACGGTTTCGCCCTTTTCCAGCAGAGCCTGAATCCAGCCCAGGATGCGGGGCCAACCGCGATAGCTCTCGCTCATTCCCGGGTGAGCGGCAAGGCCGGAATGGACGACACGCAGCATGGTGCCGCCATCTTTGGGCTCAAGCTCCCAGCGAACTGTGGTCTCGACGTCGCCGGTCCAGCTGGCGATCCAGGAATGAACGAGGAGACGGGGAGGGTCGACTTCGAGGTATTCGCCGGTGACTTCGAAGCGTCCGCCATCCGGGCCGGTGCCGGCGCTGCGCCACTTGCCTCCGCGGCGGACGTCGGCGTTGAACTCGGTGCAGATGTAGACGCCGGGCTGTCCCCACCATTGCAGAACCTGCTGCGGATCGACGAGTGCATGGAACACGCGCTCGGGCGGGGATGCGATGCCGATCTCGCTGACGATTGAGTCGCCGTCAGGGCTGGCGTGCAGGGATGCAGAGGTGGCCACAGAGTTTTCTCCTCATTCAGGTTGCGAAGATTGGCGCCGCGAAGGCTGAGGTTGCGACGATTGGCGCCTTGGTGCGCGGGCCTTTGACGTTGCGCCCGGACGGTCATGCTTGCCTGGAGTGCGAGATCGGCCGGGAGCAGTGTGGATCTCGCGCGTGTACTCGGCCTCGACGAATGATTTCAGATTGGCGAGGTTGGCGCTCCAGAAGCGGCGGTATTGTTCGATCCAGTGGTCGACGGCGCGCAGCGGCTCCGGGTTGAGCTGGTAGACGCGGTTGCGGCCTTCGCGGTGCTCGCGGACGAGGTGGGCGCGGCGAAGCAGGCGCAAGTGCTTGGAGATCGCAGGCCTGGAGACGGGAAAGGCGTTGGCGATCTGTCCCGCGGGCTGGCTGCCAAGGCGAAGCAGGTCGAGCACGGCGCGGCGGGTGGGATCGGCGAGGGCCTGGAAGGTGGCCTCCATTGCCTGGCTTGGGGAATATGTAACCGATCGGTGACGCATAATGCGTGACTATACGGTTACGTGATAGGGATGTCAAGGTTTTTGTTTCATGCTTCATCGGAGTTCCAAGTGCCGAGAGCGCCAGAATGATGGAGTGGGGATTCTTCGACTCGCGCTCGCATTCGCTCGCGCTCCCTCAGAATGACAAGGTGGGAAGGTTCTATCTGTATTAGCTGCCGAAGCGGACGGCGGCGCGTGCTTTCGCCTTGGCGGCCTCTTCTTCGCGGTCGCGCGGAGCGGCCGTGGTTTCCAGCGAATGCAGCAGGCGGGAGGAGACGGCAGCGACTTCGTCCACGGCGGCGAGGAATGCGCCTTCGTTGGCCTTGGACGGTTTGTTGAAGCCGGTGATCTTGCGCACGAATTGCAGCGAAGCGGCGCGGACTTCGTCTTCCGTGACGGGAGGCTCAAAGTTGAAAAGAGTTTTGATGTTGCGGCACATGGTCGGCTCCTCGGCGGAAAGCAGGTTCCTCACCGGGCCTTTGGCCCAGTTCGGAATGACAAAGCTTTAGAAATCGGCAGCAACGCTGCGGTGATCGCATCGATTCTCTAGCTTATTCCATTTTGCACCAAGTCGAGAAATGCCTGGTGGAGGCGGGTGTCGTCGCCGAGTTCGGGATGGAAAGTTGCCGCCATCGCTCTTCCCTGCTGGACGACGACCGGAGCTTCGTCGCTGCCTTCGGTGGCGAGGACTTCGACGCCTTCGCCTACGTGGACGATTTTGGGGGCGCGAATGAATACCATTTCGAGCGGCGCGTTAGCGGGCTGCCCTTGCCTTTCCGTACCTACTTTCTTTTCGAGTAACTTTCCTTCGCGGATCGAGCTGTCCACCTGGCGTCCGTAGGCGTTGCGGCGGATGCGGATGTTGAGCGCCCCGAGGCCGGCCTGCGGCGGATTTTCAACTTCTGTCGCAAGAAGGATCGCGCCGGCGCAGGTGCCGAAGGTCGGCTTGGTGCGCGTGAATTGCTTCAGCTTTTCGAATCCGGCTTCGCCCAGAAGCTTGAGGAAGGTACCGGATTCGCCACCGGGGATGACTAGGCCGTCGATCTGGTCGAACTGCTCGGGCTTTTTGACGAGCACAACCTCGGCGCCCAGCTGTTGGAGCCGGCGGCGGTGCGCGTCGAAATCTCCCTGCAGGGCCAGAACGCCGATGGTCATATGAAAGCTTTATCACACAGGACATTGGGGTCGATATAGCCATTGGCGATTGGGCTGGACGTTGGGTTCTCTGCCTTCGTATTAATACTTTACATCACAAAGTGATTTGTGCTAAGTTCTTGGGGAGGTCGACTGTTCGTTGGGGATGAGGAGGCGGCGTGAATCAGATTTCTTCTTTGCCGTGGACCGATTTGATCCGGAACCGGTTGCGTTCCATGGGAGTCAAGCTGATCGTCGTCAGTTTCCTGGCTCTGCTCATGGCGATCCCGGCGCTTTTCGTGAGCAACATTGTCGAGGATCGCACCAATCGCGCAAAGGATGTGGTGCAGGAAATCAGCAGCCACGTGGGCGGGCAGCAGATTTTTCTTGGGCCTGTGCTGACGATTCCCTACTCTGTGCCACCGACGATCAAAGGGGGCGCGGTGGCGACAGGAGTGTACATCGTGTTTCCAATCGAAGGAAACGCGGCGGTGAAGGTGCAGACGGAGGAGCGCCGGCGGTCTTTGTTCAAGGTGCCGGTCTTCAAGGCGGACCTGAAGTTTGACGCTGCCTTTGACCTGGCCGGAGTTCCTGCGGCGGCCCCGGCCGACGCCGTGCTCGATTGGTCGCGCGCGGGCATTGTGGTCGGCGTGAGCAACGCGCACGGTGCGCTGGCGGACGGAACGCTCACAGCCAATGGCAAGACGATGACGTTTGTGCCGGCGGACAGTCCGGCCGACACGAGCAGCGAGCAACGGCTGCCGTGGACGTACCTGGGAGTGAAGGCGGGTGAACTGGCGCAGCCGAACGCGGCGTTTCGGGTGAGCGCGGCGTTGCGTTTTTCGGGCGCGCAGCGGCTGGCCGTGCTGGCCTATGGCAAGACTTCGCATGTAACCGTGGACGGAGGTTGGCCGAGCCCCAGCTTTGATGGGACGTTTTTGCCGGTCAAGCGCACGGTTTCCGCGCAGGGCTTCAGCGGCGAATGGCTGGTGCCCTTCATTGCGCGCGGTGTTCGCGCCGAGGGAACCAACGTTGCCGTGGGCAATCTAGATAGCTCGGCTCTGGGAGTTTCGCTGATCGAGGTTGCCGATCCGTATCAGTCGGTGAATCGCGCGCTGAAATATGTGCCGCTGTTTGTGGGGTTGGTGTTTCTCACTTACTTTGTCTTCGAAGTCACAGCGCGGAGGCGGGTGCATCCGGCGCAGTATGTTCTGGTCGGCTTAGCGCAGCTGATCTTTTATCTGCTGCTGCTGTCGTTGGCGGAGCGGATTGGCTTCGACTGGGGGTTCCTGCTGGCTGGTGGCGCGACGGTGCTGCTGCTTTCAGTGAACGCAAACTGGATTTTCCGCAGCCGGGTGCAGGGAGTGCGGGCGCTGGGCGTCTTAAGTTTGCTCTACGTGTTTATTTATCTACTGCTGCGGCTCGAGGATAACGCTTTGTTGGTGGGCGCGGTGGCCAGCTTCCTGGCTATTGCGGCGGTGATGTACTTCACGCGCAAGATCGATTGGTATAGCTCGATTGGGGCGGGGGAACAGGACGGCGCCGGCGAGGGCGGGGTGTGACTGGAGCAGATCTGAGTATACTTCGACTTCTGGAGGTGCGTGCGCAGTGAAATCCTATACCTATTCTGAGGCGCGGGGGAACTTTGCCACGGTGCTGGAAGAAGCCGAGCGCGACGGGGCGGTCGAGATTCGCCGGCGCGATGGGACGGTATTTCGAATTCTGCCTTTGCGAAAGTCGAAGGCGTCGCCGCTGGATGTGAAGGGCGTGAAGGTGGGCGTATCCACGGCTGATTTGGTGGCTATCGTGCGCGAAGGCCGGGAGCGAGGATAGATCAAGCCCCACTCAAGCCGACGGCAGGCTTGAGTGGGCAGCCCGCCTGTTTCTCCACAGAGGGGAGAATGGACCCGGCGTAAATCCCCCCTGGCGGAGAGAACGCGCAAAGACGACGCACCTGCCACGGTTGAATGCGTTCCCCCTCAACTCCCCATCTCGCAAAAGCGCGAGAAATGGACGCCCGCTTGATTGGTTCCCACGGAGACCAAGAATAATTGAAACCTGTGGCGCGATCTGATCGTCAATTTGATCCTAGGATTTCTTATGAGCGATCAACCCGAAGTGATCATTTCGTCCTTGGAGCGCGCTCCGGCACTTATTGTTCCGATGGTGCGGGAAGTTCCACCCGCGATTCTGAAGCGGCGTCCCAAGCCCGGTAAGTGGTCTGCGCATGAGCATGCCTGCCATCTGGCAGCGATACATCCGCTGATGTCGGCGCGATTGGATTTGATGTTGGCTGAGGACAAGCCGCGCATTGTGCCGTACTTTCCGCCTCTGAGCGATGAGGATGGAGCGTTGTTGAAGGTGGATTTGTGGGAGGCGATGGAGCGATTTTCCCGCGAGCGTCAGAATCTGGTGCGGCGCTTAAAGACGCTGTCAGCCCAGGACTGGGAGCGCAAGGCGGACCATGGCGAATATACGCATTACACGATTTTCATCATGTTTCGGCATTTTGCGATGCACGACATGTTACATGCGTACCGCATTGAGGAACTTCTCTTGAAGAACGATTGGGAGTAGATCCCTGGCCCCGCTGGTGAAAGCGCGGGGACTTCGGGATGCCGCCGCCGTTTATCAAGCGATCGTTTTTGCTGGCCGATAGATGTCAGCCCAAAATTCGGCTAGGTCGTGCCAGTGCGGGTTCATTGATTCGATGAGACGAATCTTTTTGCTGCGACGCCATGCTTTGATTTCCTTTTCACGATTGATCGCCGCGTCGGGATAGACAAATTCTTCGTAATAGACCAAACGGGTCAGATTGTATCTGCTGGTGAAGCCGGGCACGAGTTTGTTCTTGTGCTGAAATACGCGATGGGGCAGATTCCCGGTGACGCCCGTGTAGAGGACGTGGGAGCGGGGCCCGTTGGTCATGATGTAGACGAAGAAGCGTCTGTTTTTCGGCATTACAGGCCCTTCCCTGCGGCGTCATCCCGAAGCGCGCCGTTTTCACCAGGCGCGCGAGGGATCTAGCGCGGGTCTCATCTGTAGCATGTGACGGCAGGAATGTCTGTGACGAATGAACGCTGATTGGTCCGTGGCTGTGGATAATACAGAGGCACTTCGCGCGAGATCCCTCGCCCCGCTGGTGAAAGCGCGGGGACTTCGGGATGACGCATCCGTTCAGGAGGTAAGCCGGGAAAGGGCCGCTGATTATGCCGGGACCGCTTTGGGCCTTACATCGACCTGAATGCCATAGTCGGGGCGGGTCAGTATTTGCGACCGCATCACTGGTTTCGGTAAAGGCTCGACTGTTCCTAAGCATAGGGCCTCAATCGCATCCCTTACATAGTTTTCAAGAAGCGGCGATATCCAGACCCGGATCACTAGCGTGTCCAGGTCACATGGTACTGGCATACCGCGGCCTTCATCCGGCAGAAGGATTGTTGCGCGTAGTTCTTTCTCGTGCTCGAAGCACTTCCTCTTCTGAAAAAGCAGATAGTGCTTATGCCCCTTCTCTATCACCGGGTCGTCGAAGTCATACCTGACAGCATCTATCTGAATGCCTTTTCTACCTCCGAATGAGGCCTTTAGATTTTCGACCGTCGATTCAACGGCGACGCCTTTACCCGAAGCGGCGTAGATCTTCCACATCGCATCGGACTCATGCTCGTTGATATGCCAACAGCTAACTCCGAATTTGGCGGCCGCTTTAGCTGAGGCTCCCCGTATTCTCGTTTGGAGGTCTCCCATCATCCTGTTGTCAAACATTGCGAGAGAGTCTACGGATTTCGCCGCGAAGTCGGGTCTCCACGAGAGTATGTCGTCGACTAGGCGCTGAGTGACCTCTGACAATGCGTTGGCTTGGATTTTTGGAAGAAAACCCTCGTAAGGGTCGCCGAGCTCAGACGGACAGGCGAAATACAGCGACCTCGTTGTGAGCAGGGATATGAACTTGGGAATGTCCATGTATCGCCAGATTTTTTGCTCCGGACTGTTTCCCATGTCGTGCTCCCCCCTACCAGCCTCTGGTTTGCAGCATGTGGGCTTCGTCGATGGCGCTGACGGCTAGGCCTTTCATCGCTCCGGGCAGGTCTTCGCTGATTTCAAGTAACACTTTAGGGTCTTGATAGTGGGTGGCGGCCAGGACTATGGCGCGGGCGCGCTTGGCGGCTTCGACCGGGGGAGCGAAGGCGCAGCTCCCATCGAAGGGATGTGCCTCTACGGAATGCGTGCACGTGGTGCGCGCTCCCATGAAAATGCCGCTGCCGACGAATACAGCTTCGGCTCCGAGCTGCATGACTAGCGAGGCGTCGGCGGGGGTGGCGATGCCGCCGGCGGAGAAATTCGGCACGGGCAGCTTCCCTTCCTTCGCGACCATTCTGATCAGCTCATAGGGCGCCTGGTGCTCTTTGGCTTTGGCGTAGAGTTCTTCTTCGCCGAGCACGGTCAAAATCTTCATCTCCTGCACGATCTGGCGCATGTGCTTGACGGCGTGGACGACGTCGCCGGTGCCGGCTTCGCCTTTGGTGCGGATCATGGCCGCGCCTTCGGCGATGCGGCGCAGCGCTTCTCCGAGATTGCGGGCGCCGCAGACGAACGGCACGGTGAACGCTTGCTTGTCGACGTGGTGGGCTTCGTCGGCGGGGGTGAGCACTTCGGATTCGTCGATGTAGTCGACGCCGAGTTCCTGGAGTATTTGGGCTTCGGCAAAATGTCCGATGCGGCACTTGGCCATCACGGGGATGGAGACGGCGGCCATGATCTCGCGAATCTTTTTGGGCGAGGCCATACGGGCCACGCCGCCTTCGGCGCGGATTTGCGCGGGCACACGCTCGAGCGCCATGACGGCGACGGCTCCGGCTTTTTCGGCGATGACGGCCTGCTCGGCGTTGGTGACGTCCATGATGACGCCGCCTTTGAGCATTTCGGCGAGGCCGGTCTTGAGGCGGAGGCTGGTGTTCGAGTTGGAGCCGTTGTTTTGGGACATATGGGGTCTCTTTTCCGGTGATGGGCTCAGCGATTAGCTGAACGATTCGTCAGGCACGCGATGCGTACTCGCTGCTGATTTTATTCTAACGCGGGTTGGGGTGGGGAGAAACATCCATTGAAGGCGTGGACTGGCGCCCGCGGTCGTATCATCCCGACAGTGAAAATCAAAATCCCCACCCTAGCCGCACAGAACGCGGCTAGGATGGGGCACCCGATTCAACTTCACTTCATGCATGGCCGGGCTTTGCCCGGCCGGACGGACGAATGCGTCCGTCCCTACACGATCTACACCAGGCCTTGATCCAGCATGGCGTTGGCTACTTTCAGGAAGCCGCCGATGTTGGCGCCGTTTACCAGGTTGCCGGGCGTGCCGTATTTCTCGGCCGTTTCGTAGCAGTTCTGGTGGATGGCGATCATGATCTTGTGCAGACGGTCGTCGACTTCCTGGCGGGTCCAGCTCAGGCGGGCGCTGTTTTGCGCCATTTCCAAGCCAGATGTGGCCACGCCGCCCGCGTTCGCGGCTTTGGCCGGACCATAGAGCACTTTGGCGTCGAGGAACATCTTGGTCGCTTCGAGCGTGGACGGCATGTTCGCGCCCTCAGCTACCAGCTTGACGCCGTTCTTGATCAGGTTCGCCGCATCTTTCGCGGTGATTTCGTTTTGCGTGGCGCTGGGGAAGGCGCAATCGGCCTTCACGTTCCACAGCGGGTTGTGTTCTAGCTTAATGTCGGTGGGCATGAAGATCGCCTTCTTAAACTTGTCGGCGTAGTCGCGGATGCGTCCACGCTTTACGTTCTTCAGCTCCATGACCCAGGCGAGCTTCTCGCGATCGATGCCATCGGGATCGTAGATGACTCCGTTCGAATCGGACACCGTGACCGGCTTGGCGCCGAAGTCGAGCAGTTTCTCGATGGTGTATTGCGAAACGTTGCCGCTACCGGAGACGAGACACAGTTTGCCTTCGAGCGAGTCTTTGCGGCTCTTCAGCATTTCGTTGGCGAAGTAGACGCAGCCGTAGCCGGTCGCTTCGGGACGAATCAACGAGCCGCCCCAGCCCAGGCCCTTGCCGGTGAGCACGCCGGTGAATTCGTTGCGCAGGCGCTTGTATTGGCCGAACAGGAAGCCGATTTCGCGTCCGCCGACGCCTATGTCGCCGGCTGGGACGTCAGTGTCGGGGCCGATGTGGCGCTGCAGTTCGGTCATGAAGCTCTGGCAGAAACGCATGACTTCGTTGTCGCTCTTGCCCTTGGGATCGAAATCGCTGCCGCCCTTGCCGCCGCCCATAGGCAGCGTGGTGAGCGAGTTCTTGAAGACCTGTTCGAAGGCGAGGAATTTCAGGATGCCGAGATTCACGCTGGGATGGAAGCGCAGTCCGCCCTTATAGGGGCCGATGGCGCTGTTCATCTCGATGCGGAATCCGCGGTTGACCTGAATGTTGCCCAGATCGTCGAACCACGGAACGCGGAACATGAGGACGCGCTCCGGCTCGACAATTCTTTCGAGCAGACGCGCCGACTGATATTCGGAATGTTTTGCGAGGACCAACCTGAGAGAGTCGAACACCTCCGCTACCGCCTGATGGAACTCAGGCTCGGCGGGATTCTTCGCTTTCACACTGATCATCACGGACTCGATGTAATCCCCGGGAACTTTGACGCCGGGGTTGGTCATCACGGACATGGTTCTACCTCCGTAGGTACAACTTATACAGAATGCCGTTCTTTATTGTCACCTGCCACGGGGACGCGCAGTGATGGTGGGAGCGATAGAGATCACGAGGCGGCTGCCCTCAGAAAAGCGTTGTCATCCTGAGCGAAGCGAAGCACCTATGCATTTGGCGGCGCCGACAAAGTCCTTCGCGGCAAAAACGCCGCTCAGGATGACAGATTTTGTTCTTTGCCATCAATGATTGCAATGATATCATTGATGGCATGGCCAGCATCACCATTCGGAAACTGGAAGAAGGCACCAAGCGCAAGCTCAAGGTCCGAGCCGCCATGCATGGACGTTCCATGGAACAGGAGGCGCGGGAGATCCTGAAGAACGCCCTGAAGATTGCACCCTCGAAAAGCGGGGCTAACCTTGCGGAAGCGATTCGCCGGCGATTCGCGCCGTTTGGAGGTGTCGAGCTGGAACCATTTCCCCGGGGGCCAATTCGCGAGCCGGGTATCGAGTAGTTGCGGTGATCATTCTTGATACTAATGTCGTGTCGGAGTTGATGAAAGCCGCTCCCTTCCCCACAGTATTCGCGTGGATTTCCAGCCATCCGCCAGCCGACCTATTCACCACCACAATCACCATGGCTGAAGTTCTCTACGGTATTGAGCGGCTTCCCCATGGCAAACGCCGCGATGCGTTGCGTCGCGAAGCGGAATCTGTCTTTGTGGAGGACTTTGCAGGACGAATCCTCCCGTTCGATGAATCCTCGGCCAGGATGTTTGCCGTCGTGTCGGCACGGCGGCGTGCCCAAGGCCGGCCGATCGACGAGCCCGACGCTCAGATCGCGGCCATAGCCCGTGCCCACGGCGCTGCGCTGGCCACGCGGAACGTCAATGACTTTCAGGGATGCGGCGTGACGCTGGTCAATCCGTGGGAGAGCTAATCGGGCGCCGGCATGGTCTCTCATCGCGGTAGAGGAGCAGGGGCGCTCCTTTGGGATTCTGCAATCACTTGGTCTTCTCGTAATATTCGTAGAGCCCTTCGCGAAATTTAGGGTGCGCGATCTCGATGAGCGACCGGGCACCCTCGCGGATCGATTTGCCGTGCAGTTAGGCGACGCCGTATTAGGACGCCACATAGAGCACCAGGGCCGCGCGAAGTGACGACGCCCGCGCCGGGCCGATGCGCGCCAGTGACATCGTTACTTTTTGATGTCGAAGTATATCTTTGTGGTGGCGCGGTATTTCGTTACCTTCTTACCGTCCAATTCCATTTCCAGTTCCGCCACTCGCGCCCACTTCAAACCTCGAATCGTCTTTGCGGCTTCAGCCACGGCGTTTTCGGCAGCCTTTGCAAAACTCTCTTTGGACGTTCCGACGACCTCAATCACCTTTTGTGTCATGCAGTTCTCCTTTTGATTTTGCTTTTCTCACTTTGGATGGTACCTCAGATTGCGCTGTTCTTCGCACGAAGGCGGGCGACTAAACGCGACACGAAGAATATCGCGAGGACCAAACCCGCGCCCCCTACGAATCCTTGCAGAAGTTGTTGGAGAGCATGTTTTGAGGTTCCTGATCGAGCATCGTTGCCGTTGTCTACGCTTGCACCCGAAGAGACTAGGGAAGACCGCCAACACTGATGGCAGGGAGAGCCGGCGCTGGACTGGTTCTATCGGATGATGCATTGCCTTTGGCGGAATCCGCTTTCTTCGCGAGGATGGCGGACAATCGTTCGGCTTGTTTCAGTTCTGCCTTCCTCTCGGCAGCGCGTTCCTGCGACCTGGGTTCGTGACGTCGAGGTTCCAATTTCCCGTGCAGTCTCATGGAGATTCTTCGCCACTGCGGCGCTGTCCTGTCGCTGGATCATCTATCCCTGCCAAACATGGTTACCGCACCGGCACGTTACTGTTTCGGTAGGTAGTTGTTTGGTCAACTGTTTTTTGCAGATGGGGCACGGTTTGGTCATCACATACGTCATAGTCTCACTCCGCGGCTGGGCCACTCTATGGCGGGAGCAGCCGGCTATAAGGTCATAGGTTCGTCGGGAATCTGACAGACTCTAGAAACTGATGCTACCCGCTCACGTCCGACCTGTCTGATCAAGAACGCTCACAAGCATTGGCCTTCCGGTTCACGATCTGCGCTGTTCGACAATCCCGCACTGCAAGCGAACGAGCAAAGGTGCCGCGCTGACGGAAGCAATGCGGATGGCGATGCAAATCAGGAGCGGCGGTGCAAGGCAGTCGAAACGCAAGGCAATGAAAGGAATGGAGCGGGAGACCGGGATCGAACCGGCGACATCCAGCTTGGGAAGCTGGCGTTCTACCGCTGAACTACTCCCGCTCGACGGATGTAGATTACCACCGCTGTACTGTGGTCACAACCGCGGCCTGAGAAGTTCGCGAGCAGCGCTCGCGGACAGCCGGGGCGGCTGTCCCTACATAAGTTTGCACAGACAAGTTCTCAGGGCAAGGATGAACTCCGGTCGCGGTTCGTGGTTAAATGGTCGGCCTGTGGGCAATGCCTGATTCCTAATCTGCACCCTCTGGGAGACTATGCGCCAATTCAATTCTTCCCCTTCGCGACGTTCATTTCTGCAATCTGCATTGACCGTTGGAAGCGCTGCGGCGCTGTATCCGGCGCTCGGCGCAGCCCGGGCCGCCGCTTCACCCGATGCTACGCCTGCTCCTGAGGTCAAGCCATTTGAACTGGACGAGATCACGATCCCGGAATTGCAGGATGGGATGAAGTCTGGGAAATTCACGGCGCGATCGCTGGTGGAGAAATATTTGGCGCGGATCGATGAGGTGGATAAGAGCGGGCCATCGGTCAACAGCGTGATCGAGCTGAATCCGGATGCATCGGCCATCGCCGACTCGCTTGACCAGGAACGCAAGGCGAAAGGGGCGCGGGGACCGATGCACGGCATTCCGGTATTGATCAAGGACAACTGCGCCACGGCCGACAAGATGCAGACTACGGCGGGATCACTGGCGCTGGTGGGATCGAAGCCGCCGAAAGACTCGTTTGTCGCGGCGCGGCTGCGCGCGGCGGGTGCGGTCATTCTGGGCAAGACGAATCTGAGCGAGTGGGCCAACATCCGCTCCAGCCACTCGACCAGCGGGTGGAGCGGGCGCGGCGGGCAGACAAAGAATCCGTATGCGATGGATCGCAATCCCTGCGGGTCGAGTTCGGGTACGGGCGCTGGTATTTCGGCGAACCTGGCCGTCGTTGGCATTGGCACCGAGACGGACGGATCGATTGTGTGTCCGGCGTCGTCGAACGGGCTAGCGGGGATCAAGCCGACGGTGGGGCTGGTGAGCCGCGCCGGCATCATCCCTATTTCGCACAGCCAGGACACCGCCGGACCGATGTGCCGCACGGTGCGCGACGCGGCGATTCTGCTGGGCGTGATTGCCGGCGCCGACCCCGACGATGTCGCCACCAAAGGCAGCAAGGCGCAGAGCGACTACGCTCAGTACTGCGATCCGAACGGGCTGAAGGGCGCACGCATTGGCGTGGCGCGAAAATACTTCGGCTTCAGCGAGGCGGTCGACGCGCTTATGCAGCAGGCGCTTGATGTGATGAAGGGCCAGGGGGCGACGCTGGTCGATCCAGCCGATATCGAGACGCTGGGCAAGTTTGACGAGAGTGAGCTGCTGATCTTTATGTATGAATTGAAGGCTGACCTGAACGCCTATCTCGCCGGCCTTGGGCCGGGAGCTCCGATGCACACGTTGAAAGAAATCATCGACTTTAACGAGCGCAATCGGACGAAGGAGATGCCTTACTTCGGGCAAGACCTGTTCATCAAGTCGGAAGCGAAGGGACCGTTGACGGAAAAGGAATATGTCGATGCGGTGGCCAAGAATCATCAACTGGCGCGGGTTGAGGGCATTGACGCGCTCATGGATAAACACCACCTTGACGCCATCGTGGCACCCACCGGGGGTCCGGCATGGCTCACCGACCTGGTCAATGGCGATCACGTGGCCGGAGGCAGTTCCAATGCGGCGGCGGTAGCGGGATATCCGAATATCAATGTGACGGCGGGAAATCTCTCCGGGCTGCCGGTCGGCATTTCATTCTTTGGGCGGGCCTGGAGCGAGCCCACGTTGATCAGGCTTGCCTATTCGTTCGAGCAGGCGACCAAGGCGCGGCAGGCGCCGCGGTTTTTGCCGACGATCAGGCCGAGTTAGCGCTCACGCTGGGCTGCCCAGAGATTTTCTAATTTTTGTAATTGCAGTTCCACAATTTCCGGTTACCATGTTAGCCTTCACTTACGAGGGGGTATCAATGACCAACCTGAACAAGGTAGTCACTTCCCTGCGCGGTGAATACTCTCGTCTCGAACGTGAGATGGAACGCGTAGGGAAGGCATTGAATGCGCTCGGCCAAGCCGGCGGGAAGAAGCTCAGGGCAAAACGCGTCCTGAGCAAAGAAGCCCGTCAGCGGATCGCCGACGCGCAAAGACGACGCTGGGCAAAAGTGCGGAAGCAGGCCGCCTAGCCCGTCTGCAGGTAAGTGGTAGCAGTATCGCAAGCACCGCAAGCGGCCTCGTTCGTAACTTCTCCCAAAATTTTACGACGGGGCCTGGCGGGGCCACTTCCTCACTCGTTGTGTCTATCTCCAGCGGAACCATTTCAACGCTAAGACGAACGAACCTCCACCCCACAAGCCCATCACCAGCAAGCGCGGCCATTGCTGCAGCAGCGGCGTGCCTTCAAGGATGCTGGCGCGGAGGGCATCATTGAGCGCGGTCAGCGGCAAGGCCTTGATCAGAGGATGGACGATCTCAGGAAAGCGTTCATAAGAAAAAAATGAGCCCGAGAGAATCCACATGGGCATCATCACCGCGTTCATCAAGCCGCTGATGCTCTCGATCTTTTGCGCGCGGCTGGCCGTCAGCAAGCCGATGCCGCCGAAGGTGAGAGCGCCGAGCGCGCCGATGAGAGTAATTACGAAGATGGAGCCGAGCACACGCATGTGAAAGAACAGCACACCGAAAATGAGCAGCAGGCCAACCTCGATGATCATGAGGACAATGCGGCTCGACATGATCGCGAGCAGGAAATCGCTGCGCCGCATGGGCGTACCCACGAAGCGCTTGAGCACCTTGCGCTGCCGCATGTCGACCAGAGCGAAGCCGATGCCCCACATGCCGGAGTTCATCAGGTTCATCCCCAATAGGCCAGGAATGAGGAAGTCAATGTAACGGGAGCCGGGCTCGGAGGACTCGATGGCGGTCGAAGCCACCGCATCCTTGCGGCCCGCGGCGGCCTGCAGTGCATCGTTGACCTCGGACTTTGCCAGCACGCTTTCGGGACGTGCGGGATCGTAGCGGTAGACAAATCCGCCTTGGCCGTCGGATTCAACGACCAGATCAAATTTGCCGAGGCGGAATCCGGTTTTCGCTTCACTGGCCGACAGGACTTTTGGCTTGAAGAGATCGTGCTGCGGCGAACCCGCGAGCATCCCCTGCACCGCTTGCGTATTGTTGCCGGCAACGATTGCCACGGTGACGGCTTCGGCGGGCTTGTTGCGGAACGCGATGCCGAGACCGACCGCGAGCAACAACGGGAAGGCGAACACCCAGAAAACCACCTCAGGCTCGCGCTTCAGCTCGAGCATGCGGGCCTCGAGCAGGTGGGTATAGCCCGACCAGCGGCCGTTGCGATGGATCGAAGCAGGCCTCACGGTTTTGATGGGAGTTTCTTGGGCGACGCTCATAGGGTCACTGTGCCTGCGGTTTCCACTTGTTCAGGAAATCCAGAAACGCCTGCGGATTCATGGCGCGGGCATTTTCGAATTCGCCGCCCTTCTGGCTGACCACCAGCTTGCCGTCACTCTCGAGAACGGTAAGCGCCGGAATTCCTTTCTTCAGCGGGACGTCAAATTGCGCCGCCAGATCGTTGTTCTTCTTTCCGTCGTCTCCAATATCCACATGCACGACCTCATAGTTCGCGATCGCCGAAGCGAAGTCGGGGCGATGAAAAGCCCGGTCCAGGACATGGCAATCCCCGCACCAGTTGGCGCCGAATACGAGCAGCACGCGCTTGTGCTCTTTGGCCGCATGGTCTTCGGCTTCTTTGATCTCGGCGCGTGCGTCGACATTGGCGGGATACAGGTTCGCTTCCCGTTCCTGTGCAGAGATCTGCCGGCAAACACAGACAGAAAACAAAAGAGCCAGAATCAACAACCCGGGTTTGGTTACGTGGTGCATGTAGTTTGTCCTCCAAAGTCATTCTTCCCGCAGATGGCGGCCGGTCAGGCGCACGAACACATCTTCAAGGCTGGCCTGTCGCGTGCTGAGGTGCTGCAACTCGTGCCCTTGCCGCTTGACTGCCTCCAGCAACGCGGGGATGGTCAGGTGCGGCTCCTTCACATTCAGCGCGATGATGCCGTCGTCTTCACGCACGGATTCGACGCTGGGCAAGACGCGCCAAGTCTCGCTCTCCGCAGATGCCGCTGCATTCGAGTTTCCGTTCACCGAAAATTCCACCACGTGATGTCCGCCGAGGCGATCGATCAAATCTGCAGGCGAGCCTTCGGCGATGATCTGGCCGTGATCGACAATGGCGAGGCGGTCGCAGAGGCGCTCGGCTTCGTCCATGTAGTGGGTCGTAAGCAGCACGGTTCCGCCGTCGCGCTGAAATTGTCGAATGATGTCCCAGAGCTGGCGGCGGCTCTGGGGATCGAGGCCGGTGGTGGGCTCGTCGAGAAATAAAATTTTGGGATTGCAGACCAGCGCGGTGGCGACTGCCAGCCGCTGCCGCTGTCCGCCGGAGAGCTTGCCCACCCAGGCGTCTTTCTTCTCGGTGAGCTGAAGCTGCTCGAGCACTTCGTCGGTGGAGCGCGGCTCGCGGTAGAAGCTGGCGAACAGCTCGATGGTCTCGCGCACGCTGAGTTTTTCCGACAGGCGTGTTTCCTGGAGCGAAATGCCCAGCCACTCGCGCATTTCGCGTTCGTTCTCCTGCCAGCGACGACCGAAGATGAAGACCTGGCCCGAGGTGGGTTCGAGCAGGCCTTCGAGGATTTCGATCGTCGTGGTCTTCCCTGCCCCGTTGGGGCCGAGCAGTCCGAAGCACTCGCCCGTCTGGATTTCAAGGCTCAGTCCGCGCACGGCTTCGACCTTGCCGTCGTAGGTTTTGCGGAGATCACGGCATTGGATGGCGGCGGGCATGGGGAGATTTTACAAGATACGGTTTGTTTGTCGTGATTCCTCCCAGCCTAGTTCTGCGCGGTATGTTCTTCGACAGCAGATGGAAGCAACAACTCGAAGACCTCGGGACCACCTTTGAAGAGCCATCGGGACAGCAGCGAGTAACCGATGATCCGAACAATGAGAAAGCTCAAGGACATGAGATTGGCGTGGCGATAATAGTCGGTAGCGGACGGGGTGGATAGCTCAACGTTGGAATAGTGGAGGAAAGCATGGATCGATCCTGGCAAATAGGAGATATCGGCCAAGGTCCATACCATTATCAGAACCGCCAGCGTGCGGCTCGCCAACGTGATCGCGTCTTCTCGTGACATGGCTTTCCCTCATTCCAGAATTCGGTCCTGTTAAAATACCGCATCGCCGGATTGGTTCCGGCATCTTTTCTTTCCATGCGTGTCTCTATCCGCATTCCAAAGCGCGGCTTCACTTGACGGCGTTCCCTCTAAGACGCCCGTGTGTCGTTGAAAAGCAGTTCTCAGTTCTCAGATAAGAAAGGAACTCTTTATGCTGCGCAGGATGTTTGCGTTGCTGTTTGTTGTCTGCTTGACCCTCTCCTCTGGCGCCCAGGAGTCGCGGCATTTCACCTTTCACTATGCATTCACGGTGAAGGATATCCCGGCGGGCAAGCGGGTTCGCGTCTGGATTCCGGCGGCGGAATCGGACGCTTATCAGAAAATAAAGGTAGTCTCCATCAAAGGAGACCTGCCGCTGATGAAGACGGGAGAGCGAAGGTACGGCAACGGCATTTACTTCGCCGAGATCAGCAGCGCCATCCAGCGCGAGTTGCACTTCGATGTGGAATACGATGTGGTCCGGCGTGAGCGGGTGGGCCTGAAGGCCGCGCCGGCGGCAGTGCCAGCCGCGCTTACCACCGTGGAGCGCAAAGACGATCTGAAGGCCGATGCTCTGGTGCCGATCACGGGAAAGCCGGCCGAGCTCGCGGCGAAGGTCACGCAGGGCAAGACGGACGCGGTCGATAAGGCACACGCCATTTACGACTACGTCTTCACCACCATGAAATACGACAAGACTGGCACAGGCTGGGGGCGCGGCGATGTGCTCTACGCTTGCGACGCGAAAAAGGGCAACTGCACCGATTTCCATTCGCTGTTTATCGCTATGGCTCGGTCGCAGGGGATTCCGGCGCGGTTCGAGATCGGCTTCTCCGTGCCGCCAGACAAGCATTCCGGCGAGGTTGCCGGCTATCACTGCTGGTCGGATTTCTACGTCGAAGGCAAGGGATGGATTCCGGTGGATATCTCGGAGGCGTGGAAGCATCCGGAAAAGCGCGAGTATTTCTTCGGTTCGCACGATGTGGACCGGGTGCAGTTCAGCATGGGCCGGGATTTGTGGCTGAGCCCGCAGCAGGGGGGCAAGCCGCTGAATTATTTTGTGTATCCGCACGTGGAGGTCGCGGGAAAGGAATACCAGAACGTTTCGCTGGCGTTTTCGTTTGCGGATGTGGGCGCGGCGGTCGCGGCGGCAAGCTCAGAAGGTAAACATTAGTCGAGCCTTCGCTCGACCGGACAGCCGAGGGCGGCTGTCCCTACACAACGCCTTACCCGCGCGGCCGGCGATGACCGCGCCCGGGCCACCACCAGGAGGCTGCGGGATATCGGGTGGGGGCATGGGAGGCAGGGGCGATCCGGTGTCGGAGGGCTTGGGGGCGTTTTCCTGATCTTCTCCGGGACGGCGCAGGCTGGGCGCATTCGCCGGACGGTCTTCGTCCTTCTTGGCCTCGGTATCTTCCGGCTTGGGCAGAATCACTTCTTTTTCGGTGCGCACGATCTTCTGGCCGCCGACCTTCATGGTTTCAACCCGCACAACTTCGTCGCCGACGATGCGGACGAAATCGACATCCTGCGGCGGCTCGCCGTAGATCCATTCTTCATATGGCGTTTCGCCGTCTTTCTCGCGCACTTTTTTGGGCGGCTTGCCTTTGGAGTGCAGCACCATCTCTGAGTTCATTCCCACGAGCACGTGGTGCGCCTGAATGGCCTCTTTGACCTTGGGCGGGACGGTGTCGAGATAAGCCTCTTCCTTGTTGTGCGCCGTGAAATCGAGCGCGGGATAGAGCAGATCGCGCAACTGTTGTGCCGTCATCTCGGGCACATACTTGTCGAAGTACACGTCGAGATAGGTGCCGTGCGGATTCTGCGCAGATTGGTTCGGGCCCATCGGCACGGGGGCTCCACCCGAGCCCGAAATCTGAATGTGCTGGTACCATTTCTTGCGCCGGATCGCCCCGCCGTTGAGATCGAAGTGAATGCGATTGTCTTTGATCTGCACGAACGAAATCACAGACGGATCGCCGGGCCTTACCGCCGGCCCAAACACAGCCAGCGCCTGCTGCAATTCCTGGCCATTGGGGCTGGTCTCGCCGTCTTTCAGGGTGAGACCTTTCGTGCCCATGGGGAATGCGGTGCGCGAGTAGACGATCTGGGTTTCGAAGTCGCGGATGATTTCGTATCGCGTCTGCTTCGAAATGCGGGGAGCGTTGGTTGCGATCGGCGGGGCGATGGGAGTGTGGGCCGGAGCGGAGTCTGCGGATCCGGCGGGGCTGGAAGCAGCAGGTTTGGCGGGTTGTGTCTGCGCTGTGCGCGCTTCGGTGGATTGTCCTTGCAGGGTGAGCGCGCAGCCGAGAAAGAATGCAAGAATCCAGCTGGCGCCGCGAAGACGTTCCATAACCCACCCCAACCGACTAGGCATATTATAGCCCGCGATAGAAGGGCCGAAGGTACACGGTTGGGCGGATCGCGCGCAATCCGGAAACTGGGAGAGATCGGCCTCGGTCTTCGCTCCAGACTCCGGCGGACGAGGGCGTCTGCCGCTCCACGATCACACAAGGTTTAGCGCTTTTTTGATGGTGCCGCGCTCGTTCTGGATTTTTTCCTGCAGCAGCGTGATGGCGTAAATCAGCTGCTCAGGGCGCGGAGGGCAGCCTGGAACGTAGATATCGACGGGAATGACCTGGTTCACGCTCTGGACCAGCGCGTAGTTGTTGAACACGCCACCTGACGTAGCGCAGGCGCCCATCGAGATCACCCACTTCGGCTCGGGCATCTGCTCCCAGAGCTGGCGGATCACGGGAGCCATCTTGTTCGAGACGCGGCCGGCGATGATCATCAGATCGCTCTGACGCGGCGAGGGGCGAAACACTTCGGCGCCGAAACGCGCAATATCGAAGCGCGCGGCGCCCATCGACATCATCTCGATGGCACAGCAGGCCAGACCGAACGTCATGGGCCAGATCGAACCCTTGCGCATCCAGTTGACGGTGGAGTCGAGCGTGGTCAGGATCAGACCCTCGGGCGTGGGATTGCCGAAGGTCAGGTCTTTGACGACCTTCCGGCCGTCTTCGATGTCGACGTAGGGGCCGAAGTTCAATTCTGGGGACATACGAGTATTTTAAACCAACCGCGACTTAGTTCCGCGGATTCTCGCGCGCACGACCTTAACATTAGAACCCGCTTGACAATCTGATCTGTTGCGGTAAGCTGACCCCATCTTCCCCTCTTGATTGTTTAGGCCCCGTTCGTAAATCCACAACTCCACCCGAGCTCTCAACCACGCCCGCGACAGCGGGAGAAAGCAGCGTGGGAGCACTCTTTGCTCCCCCCAAGAGGATTCAGCTATGCGCACTGCGACCAGGGTCAACCTACCGGGCGTCACTGGCCCCAAGGGCCACACTTATGCGGACCCGAAACCGAGTCCGGACGAAACTTCATTTCAGACCGACAACACCAGCGCGGCGTACTATCAATCGCCGTACTACAAAACTCACCAACATGAAGTACAGCCCATTCCAGCACCGCGAATGGGCGCAAAGTCTTACCTGGACCTGGCCGACTTCCTACCCTCAACTCTGATCGACGCCATCACGCAGGCAGGGCAAATCGTCTTTCATTCGGTGGGAGACACCGGCGCCGCGAAGACCGGGCCTAAGCAGTCGGCTGCGGTATCCGTTGCCGAGGAAGCGGCGGTGTCCGACGCCATGACCGCGGACGTCCAGACCGGCGGGGTTGCCGGTCCAGCATTCTTCTTTCACCTGGGCGACGTGATCTACAACTTTGGCGAAGGCCAGTATTACTATGACCAGCTTTACGAGCCGTACCGGGAATACGACCGGCCGATTTTTGCCATTCCCGGCAATCACGACGGCATGGTGTTCGGACAGGGATCGACTGCGCCACAGGTTCCGACGCTGGACGCCTTCTTGACCAACTTCTGCGCCGCGACGCCGGGGCCCGCGCCCGACGCGCCTTCTGTGGCCCGCAGCGTAATGACGC
>Ga0207153_1015_pt1 | contig 34385 bp, 33 predicted proteins | sample Alteio_BWMinHeat_27_FD_153580 | JGI IMG/M metagenome (GOLD analysis project Ga0207153, IMG submission 153580) | Enriched cells from forest soil in Barre Woods Harvard Forest LTER site, Petersham, Massachusetts, United States -... | ecosystem: Environmental > Terrestrial > Soil > Temperate forest >...
ATAACTGTAGCCCCAATTAAAGATTCGCCGGTTGTTTTTGGCGAAAAAGATATTTTAAAAACAATAACCCTTTTGCCGGGCGTAAAAGCCGAAAGCGAAGGCAACACCGGCTATTATGTCCGCGGCGGCGCGTCCGATCAAAATTTGATCTTACTGGATGAGGCCACAGTTTACAACGCTTCTCACCTGTTTGGCTTTTTCTCTACTTTTAATTCAGATGCCATAAAAGATGTAAGTCTTTTTAAGGGCGGCATGCCCGCGCAATATGGCGGCCGGTTATCATCTGTATTGGATGTAAAGATGAATGAAGGCAACAATAAAGAATATACTGCCGAGGGCGGCATCGGGCTGATATCATCACGCATAAAGCTGGAAGGGCCAATAGTGAAAGATAAAGGATCGTTCATGATAAGCGCCCGCCGTACTTATGTTGATCTGTTTTTAAAAGCTTCCAGCGATTCAAACGTGCGGGGCAGCAGCATCTATTTTTACGACCTGAACGCTAAATTCAACTATCACTTTGACGATAAAAACACCATTTACCTTTCGGGATATTTTGGAAAAGATGTATTAGGCCTTCAAAATACTTTTGGCACAAATTGGGGTAACTCTACAGGCACCTTACGCTTTAACCACTTGTTTAGCAGTAAGCTTTTTTCAAACACATCGCTTATTTACAGCAACTATAATTATACCATACAAAGCTTTATTACCAATAATGAGTTTAAGGCTACTTCGGCCATTAATGATTTTAACTTAAAAGAGGACCTGCAGTATTTTATAAGCAGTAAGCATTCGTTATCGTTTGGCTTTAACGCGGTTAACCATGATCTGAAACCCGGGTCAATTACCTCATCCACAGCATCAAGCATCAATAATAAAAATATAGAATCACGGTATGGGTTAGAAACAGCCGGCTATATAAGTGATGAATGGCATGTAACCAATAAGTTAAACCTGCTATACGGCCTGCGTTTTAGCGATATTTTTTTAATGGGCCCCGGTACATTTAACACTTATGATGCAGCAGGAAATATTACAAACTCCAAAGTTTACCATACAGGCGATTTGGTTAAAAGCTATTTTTATTTAGAACCCCGCTTTTCGGCAGCTTACACTATTGATGATCAAAACTCGATAAAGCTATCTTATAACCGCAATACCCAAAATGTACATATCATCAGCAATTCAACCAGCAGCACACCTACAGATCTGTATGTTTTAAGCAGCAATAACATTAAACCCGGCATAGCCGACCAGGTATCAACAGGATTTTTTAAAAACTTTAGTGAAAACGTTTTTGAGTTTTCGGGCGAGGTATATTATAAATGGCTGCAAAACCAGATAGATTATAAAAACGGCGCGCAATTAATTGCTAACCCAAATGTAGAGTCGCAGCTGGTTTACGGTGTTGGCCGTGCATATGGCCTGGAGCTATTTTTAAAGAAAAAATATGGCAAGTTTAATGGATGGATTGGCTACACATTGTCAAAAACGGAAGGCAAATTCAGCAGTATTAATAATGGCAATTATTTTCCTAATAAGTATGATCGTACACATGACCTGTCAGTGGTTGGTATTTACCAGCTAAATAAAAAGTGGACTTTTTCAAGCACCTTTGTTTATGGCACCGGCGACGCGGTAACCTACCCTACCGGTAAATATAATGTTGGCGGCTTAACTACTTATTATTACAGTTCGCGCAATGGCTATCGCGAGCCATCAACAAATCACCTCGATCTGGGTGCTACATTAGAAGGCAAGCCGCATAAAAAATATCACTCAAGCTGGACTTTTGGAATTTATAATGCGTATAATCGCAAAAACCCATATACAATAACTTTCCAGGATAGTAAAACCGACCCAACGCGTACCGAAGCTGTAGAAACCAGTTTATTTGGTATTATCCCGTCAGTAACCTGGAATTTTAAATTTTAATGGCAATGAAGCTTACCAGGTTTAAATATCAATTATTAGTTGCTGCCCTTGTTTTAATGGCCGCTTCCTCTTGCCAAAAGGTAATTGACATAAAGGTTGACAATGCCGCTACGCAACTGGTTATTGAAGGTAATGTAACCAATTCAACTATTATTCAAACTGTAAAGATCAGCCAGTCCGTTCCTTTTACAAATACCAATACTTTTCCGCCGGTTAGGGGTGCAACGGTAACTATTGCCGATAATAAAGGCACTACCTATAAGTTAACCGAAACTACTACACCTGGAACTTACGGAACCCCCAAATTTGCAGGCAGGATTGGCTTTATTTACACGGTAACAGTAATAACCAATGGTGTAACTTATACCGGAAGCTCAACAATGCCGGCTATGGTAAATTTTGACCAATTAACTTACAGGGATGATTTTTTTAATAATAACCTTACCAAGTTAATCTCGGTACATTTCCAGGACCCGCCTAATGTTGCCAACCAATACCGGTTTGTTTTATATGTAAACAGCGCGCAGGTTAAAACTATTTTTGATGCAAACGATACTTTTACTGATGGTGGATACGTGGATCTTGACCTCTTTCAAAATGATATTAAAATAAAATTAGGCGATACGGTGAAGGTTGAAATGCAGTGTATTGATAAAAATATATTTACTTACTGGTACAGTTTAAGTCAGCAAAACAATAATGGCGGCGGTAACAGCACCACCCCTTCAAATCCGCCCTCTAACTTAAGCAATAACGCCCTGGGATATTTTAGCGCCCATACTACGCAAACACAAACAGTAATTATTAATTAATCCTTTATCCATTTAAACGAAATGGATTTTTAACTGTCAAAGTTTTGCATTTTTAGGAACAAATTTTTTTAATTAACTAATAGATTAATTTTATCATTTTAGGATAATTTTAATCTTATTGTTTATTTTCCTCTTTTATATTATATTTGTTTAACTTCATTCTACAATAAAATAAAAGTTTTGATTACCCTTATCCCTAAAAAAACTATTACTCATGCAATAACGCGCATGCTTTTTTGCATAGCGCTGTTGGGTTTTATAGCGCCGGCTTTTAGCCAGGGGAGGCGCCCGGTTGTAAGCCGTGAGTTAAAAGAATTTAATAAAGAGCTTGCCGATGCTGATCTGAATTTTACACTCCCTCCCGGATTTAAAGAGGCTAAAGCAAACAGTGAAGATGCTTTTGATTACGGCATTCAACTTCCCGATGGCGACTTTGAAATTTGGTTCCAGGTAAAATCACTTAAGGATAATAAAATAGCAAAAGTAAAATCTAACCCCGATTCATTATATCTTGATATGGGGCGTGCACAGGCTACTACCTATGTTGGCGAGGATAAATATATCACCAGGAATATTCCGCCCAATGCGCTTATGCGTTATAATGCCGATGCAGGTAAAACTTTTTTATTGAACCTACCCGATTCGCCAACTACCAAACATTACAAATACGCGATGGTGGTAGTATTGCAAAAAAACCACGAAGGCACGTTATTGGCTACCTGTTTTGCCAATGAATTAGGCCCGGGTTTCTTTAAAAACTTAAACCTGGCCAGTAGCTGTATTAAGTTTAATCAATAAATTTTAAGAATGTTGATAAGTTAAGATGTTTGAATTATAAGTTCAGCGTCAAACTTATATTTTTGCTGTTGAAGGCCCAATGTGGCTGTTCAATTTATTTCATATATGGCAGAACCTGTAGATTATAGTGAAGATAGTATCCGGTCGCTTGACTGGAAAGAACACATACGCCTGCGCCCGGGCATGTACATTGGTAAGTTAGGCGATGGCTCGGCTTATGACGATGGTGTATACGTGCTGCTAAAGGAAATTATTGATAACTCTATTGATGAGTTTGTAATGGGATCGGGCAAAACCATTGAAGTTAACCTGAGCGATCATAAAGTGTCCGTGCGCGATTATGGCCGGGGCATACCATTAGGCAAGGTTATAGACTGTGTTTCAAAAATAAACACCGGTGGTAAATATGATAGTAAAGCCTTTCAAAAATCAGTAGGATTAAATGGTGTGGGTACTAAGGCAGTAAATGCTTTATCAAACTCATTCATCGTACAATCTTATCGCGACGGACGCACCAAAATTGCCGAATTTGAAAAGGGTGAACTAATAAGAGAAGATCAGGAAAAGGAAACTACCCAACGTAATGGTACGGCTATAAACTTTATTCCGGATGATACCATTTTCAGGCATTACCGGTTTATCCCCGAGTTTGTGGATAGCATGATATGGAATTATGTTTATCTAAACTCCGGCCTAACTATAAACTTTAATAACCAAAAATATTTTTCAGAACGCGGTCTTTTTGATCTGTTAACTAAAAAGACCGATAATTCTGAAACGCTACGGTACCCGATCATTCATTTAAAGGGCGAGGATATTGAAATCGCGATGACGCATGGGCAAGCTTATGGTGAAGAATATTATTCATTCGTAAACGGCCAAAACACCACACAAGGCGGAACGCACCAGGCCGCATTTCGTGAAGCGGTAGTAAAAACCATACGTGAGTTTTATAAAAAAGAGTTTGACGCTTCTGACGTGCGTGCTTCCATTGTATCGGCAATAGCTATAAAAGTGCAGGAGCCGGTATTTGAATCGCAAACCAAAACCAAACTGGGCTCGCAAAATGTTGGTCCTGATGGACCATCTGTGCGTGGTTTCATAAATGATTTTGTTAAAAAAGAATTAGATAACTACCTGCATAAAAACCCGGCGGCTGCCGACGCTTTATTGAAGCGTATCATGCAGTCGGAACGGGAGCGCAAGGATATTGCCGGCATTAAAAAATTAGCTAATGACCGTGCTAAAAAAGCATCTCTGCACAACCGCAAGCTGCGCGATTGTAAGCTGCATTTTGAAGACACGCATGAACGCAGGCAGGATACCACTTTGTTTATTACGGAAGGTGACTCGGCAAGCGGATCGATCACCAAATCGCGCGATGTAATGACACAGGCTGTATTTAGTTTAAAGGGTAAGCCCCTTAACTGTTACGGTCTTACTAAAAAAGTGGTTTATGAAAATGAGGAATTTAATCTTTTGCAACACGCGTTAAATATAGAAGATGGTTTAGATAACCTGCGTTATAATAACATTGTAATAGCTACCGATGCGGATGTTGATGGCATGCACATCCGTTTATTGTTAATGACTTTCTTTTTGCAGTTTTTCCCTGACCTGGTTAAAGCCGGGCATGTATTTATCCTGCAAACACCATTGTTTCGCGTGCGTAATAAAAAGGAAACCATTTATTGCTACAGTGATGAAGAGCGCCGCAACGCAATTGCCAAATTAGGTGTAAAGCCCGAAATAACCCGCTTTAAAGGATTAGGAGAAATTTCACCGGATGAATTTGGCTTGTTCATCGGTAAGGATATCCGCCTTGACCCGGTAATACTAAAAGATGCCAATATTAAGGGCCTGCTTGAATATTTTATGGGGAAAAATACACCTGCAAGGCAACAGCACATTATCGGCAATTTGAGGATTGAAAAAGATGATGAAAGCGTAAATCCTACTATTGTAGAAGATGAGGTTGAAGAATTGCCGGTAGCGGTGTAGTCTGAACCGGGATTTACACGATTGAAGGATTAGAAGGATTTTCAAGACTATAGACTTACGAAGTTTTAGAAACTTTGTAAGTCTAATTAATTTGTCCAAAGCCCGATTTGGCTATGGAATAGATTTAAATTTTCTTCTTTTACCCTCCACCTTATCAAAAAATTCCTTATCTTGTTTCCCCTTCTTTTTTGAAGGCCGAAATAAATGACGAATCACGAAATAAAAATAGCCTTTGAGGAATATAATTCTATAAACGAGCTTAACACAACCGATAAAAACTTATGCCTTGAAGCAGTTAACGCCATGGGCAATTCATATTCTCCTTATTCAAAATTTAAAGTTGGTGCGGCCCTGCGCCTGCAAAGCGGGAAAATAGTACACGGCAGCAACCAGGAAAATGTAGCCTACCCCTCAGGCCTTTGCGCCGAGCGTGTAGCACTGTTCCACTGGGGCGCTACTTACCCTAACGACCCGATTGAAAGCATAGCAATCACCGCGCATACCAATGACTTTTCGCTATTAAAGCCGGTAACTCCCTGTGGTTCATGCCTGCAGGTACTGGCCGAGTATGAAAAAAAACAAGGTAAGCCCATCCGTATCATATTATATTGTAAAGATGGCCCTACCTGGATAACCAGCGGCATTGAAAGTTTTTTGCCGTTCCTGTTCTTTGAGGACAGGCTATCCTAATCACAAAAAAAGCCCCGTAATAACGGGGCTCACTAAACAAACTAAACGCAACTTTTATTTAAAAACGCTGTAAACATCGGTTATCTTCCAACCGGCATCGGTATTAATCATGGTTACATAATCGGCTCGGGTATGGTCGGCATATTTCATGTCAACTTCTACAACTGCATTGTCAGCATTATTTTCTACTACGTTGGTTGATGTGGTGCAATCAAGCTGAACATTTTTATTGCTTTTCAAATAAGCTAATTCGTCTTGTTTATTATAGCTCACTATTTTTTTATCCTGTAGTAAACTAAATTTTGCACCATTATCTACAACTGCGTTTATCCCGCTTAAATCGCCTTTAGTTGTTGCATTTATATAGGTGTTTATAGCATAATCCTCGGTTAAAGGAACATCTGTTTTTGCTGCTGCATTTGCAATCCCGCATATGGCTACTAATGCAGCCCCCATCATTATTGATTTTAACGTTTTCATAATAATTTATAATTTAATACAGTACTTATTTTTTATGTACACCTGATAGACAACACAATTTGGGGATAGTTACTTTTTTAACAAAACTTTAACCTTTGTTACTTTGTAACAAAAAAAGGCCTTCCGATAACGGAAAGGCCTTTACATAAAACAAAAAACTAAACTATTATTTTACAACGCTATAAACGTTAGTGATCTTCCAGCCGCCGGTGGTATTAACCATTGTTACATAATTACAGCGGGTAGAGTTATCAAATTTCATATCAACTTTTATTAATACATAGTCAGGAGTGTTTTCTACAGTTGATGTGCTTGTAGTGCACTCCATTTCTACATTTTTGTTAAAATTGATATTATCCATTATATCTTTTTTATTGTAGGTTAATACCTTTTTGCCATGAACAGTAGTAAATTTTACATTTTGATCAAGCACATTATTTACACCGTCAATTTTACCGCGGGTTATGGCATCTATATAAGTGTTAATGGCGTAATTTTTTGTTAAAGCTACAGGTGTTTCTGTTGCGTTGGCTGCGCCTGCTATCACTAACAGTGATAATGCAAGCACGATTGATTTTAAAGTTTTCATAATATTATTTATTTTAAGGTTGTGAATTTTTAAATACATCTATATGACAACACAACTAACTCCTGCGTTACAAAAAATTTACGATTTAACGTACATTTAACATTTTATATCATTTTTATAGCTGATGGTAACATAAATCATGGTAAAATTTAACACGCTTATTTTGCAGTTTGCAGACCAGGGCGAAAAAACCGGCTGGAGCTATATTGATATCCCTGCCGATATAGCACAGCAACTTAAACCCGGTAATAAAAAATCTTTTAGGGTAAAAGGTATGTTAGATGGGTTGCCTGTTAATGGCATGGCATTGATGCCAATGGGCGAAGGTAATTTTATTATGGCTCTTAAGGCCGAGGTACGCAAAGGGCTCCGTAAAAACGCAGGTGCTGTACTAAGCGTGGCTATTGAAGAAGATAAAGATTATAAAGTAGAGGTACCCGATGATTTGCAAGAGTGTTTTGACTTTGAACCCGATGCTGTTGAATTTTTTAATAGCCTTCCTAAATCACACAGGGACTATTTTATCAAATGGATAGAAGGTGCAAAAACTGCTGAAACCCGTGCCAAACGTGTTGTTAATACCATGAATGCCATGCTGCGTAAGTGGAAATATAATGAAATGATGCGGGCGTTGAAAAATGAGTAAATATTAAGTTAGTAAACTATCGGATGTGCATAAAATCTGCATATCTGCACATCCGCATATCTGCACATTATCCTATCTTTATCAATCCAAATTTTTTTGTTTCTAAATGAGTGACGAGCTGAATTCAAACGATATACCTGCGAATAACGAAGACAAAATACATAATATTACCTCGCTCGACGGGCTGTACGAAAACTGGTTCCTGGACTATGCTTCCTACGTTATCCTTGACCGGGCAGTTCCGCATATTAACGACGGCTTAAAACCGGTACAGCGACGCATCCTCCACTCACTTAAAGAGATGGACGATGGGCGCTTTAATAAGGCTGCCAATGTTATTGGTAACACCATGAAATATCACCCGCATGGTGATGCTTCTATTGGTGATGCCATGGTGCAGATAGGCCAAAAAAACCTGTTGATAGATTGCCAGGGAAACTGGGGCGACCCCGTAACCGGCGACTCGGCTGCCGCACCACGTTATATTGAGGCACGATTATCAAAATTTGCGCTGGAAGTTGTTTTTAATCCGGACACCACCGACTGGCAGGCCAGTTATGATGGCCGGAATAAAGAACCGATAACATTGCCGGTTAAATTTCCACTTTTATTGGCACAGGGGGCCGAAGGTATTGCCGTTGGTTTAGCTACCAAAATATTACCACATAATTTTATTGAGTTATTAGACGCCTCAATTGCAGTGTTACGGGGCGAAACGCCAAACCTGTTACCCGACTTCCCAACCGGGGGTATGGCAGACGCGTCTGCTTATAACGATGGACAAAGAGGCGGCAGGGTAAGGGTTCGTGCCAAGTTAGTTGAGCGGGACAAGAAAACTTTGGCAATAACAGAAATACCTTTCACAACCACAACGGGCGGCTTGATTGACAGCGTAATTGCTGCCAATGATAAAGGCAAGATCAAGATCAAAAAGATTGAAGATAATACAGCCCAAAGTGTAGAGATCATCATTCACCTGGCGCCGGGTATATCTCCTGATGTAACTATTGATGCGCTTTACGCTTTTACCGATTGTGAAGTTTCCATATCGCCAAATACCTGCGTAATACAGGATGATAAGCCGCGGTTTATGAGTGTAAATGACATGCTTACCGAAAGCACGCATTACACCCGCGAATTATTAAAACAGGAGCTTGAAATTAAGCTGACCGAGCTGATGGAAAAAATATTCTTCAGCTCATTATTGAAGATATTTATACAGGAAGGGATGTACAAACACCCCGACTATGAAAGCTCCAGCAACTTTGAAGAGGTTTTAGTAGTGTTGAATAAATTGTTCGAACCTTTCTTCCCGCAATTTTACCGTACCATTTTACCTGATGATTATAAAAAGCTGATCGATAAACCGATGAGCAGCATTACCCGTTTTGATGTTAAGAAAACAGATGAGCAGATCAAAAACCTGGAGAATGAGATCAAAACGGTAAAAAATCATCTAAAACATCTTACACAATATGCCATAGATTGGTTTGAAAAACTAAAAGAGAAATATGGCAAGGGCCGCGAGCGCAAAACCGAGCTGCGCACCTTTGATAAGGTAGAAGCATCGCAGGTAGCTTTGGCAAACGTTAAGCTTTATGTAAATAAAGAAGACGGCTTTATCGGTTCGGGCTTAAAGAAGGACGAGTTTGTTTGCGATTGCTCTGATATTGATGAGATCATTGTTTTCCGTGCGGATGGTCGCTGCGTAATTACTAAAGTACAGGATAAGGTATTTGTTGGGAAAGAGATTGAGCATGTGGCCGTATTCAAAAAGAATGACGAGCGCACTGTTTACAATATGATATATAAAGATGGGGCCAGTGGTGTAAGTTATATCAAACGCTTCTCTGTAGTAGGTGTAACCCGCGACAAGGAATACGACCTCACAAAAGGCACCAAAGGCACACGTGTACTTTATTTTTCTGCCAACCCTAACGGCGAGGCCGAGGTAGTTAATATTGCCTTAAAGCCCCACGCTAAATTAAAGAAGCTACAATTTGACGAGAATTTTGCCGACGTGGCCATAAAAGGCCGTGGCAGCATGGGTAATATAGTTACCAAGTACCCGGTTAAAAAAATCATGCTTAAATCTAAAGGCGTATCAACTTTGGCAGGCCGGAAGATATGGTATGATGATATTTTAAAACGACTAAATGCTGATGGCCGTGGTAAATACTTAGGGGAATTTGATGGCGATGATCGTATATTAAACGTTTTCAGCAATGGTATTTACGAGTTAACCAACTTCGATCTGAATAATCACTTCGATGATAAAATGGTAGTGATCGAAAAGTACAATCCTGAAAAGGTTTACTCGGTAGTGCACTATGATGGCAAGTCGAAAAACTATATGGTAAAAAGGTTTACGTTTGAAAATATAGCATTGAGCAGGCAAACCAGTATTATCAGTGATGAAGCCGGTTCAAAAATGCTGATCATATCCGGTGCAACCCAAACAATAATAAAAGTTGAACAGTTAAAAGGAGCTACCAAAACACCTGAAACCGTTGAGCTTAATTTAGCCGACCTGATAGATGTAAAAGGCATGAAAGCGATGGGTAACCGCCTTTCGGCCCATGTAGTGCAAAGCGTAACATTATTATCCGAACACGATGATGCAGAAGATGTACCGGACCCGGAACCAGATTCAGTTGCCGATACGGAAATTACTATTACACCTGAAGATAAAGTAGTACAGGATGAGGCACCTGAAACCGACGTTGTAAATGAACCGGCACAAGAAGTGGAACCACCCGTTAAGCCCCAACCGGCCGTGGAAAAAGAAATTATTGAGCCTGTGGTAAAGCCTGTTGAACCAGTAGTAAAACCTGCCGAACCTGTAGCGAAACCGGTTGAACCAACGCCTCCGCCAGCCAAAAAAATAGATTTTGAGATTACTAATCCTGATGATCTGGATATAGATGATAAAGGGCAGTTGGGATTATTTTAAAAGATCCACCTTATAAAATTGAATACAAGTGTTTTAGCCATAAATGCGGGCACTTGTATTCTAAGTACCTTACAATTTATGGGCTTGCATTTTTGCAAGCTCTGCTTTTAGTTTATCTTTCTCTGTTTGTGAAACCCGTTGTTCATTGGCGGCCAGCTCAATTGCTTTATTTTGATTAACTACCGCCTCTTCATAAAACTCTAACCGGTACATGATGTGTGCTATAGTATCATAATAAGCATAATTGGGTTGCAGTTCAATAGAACGTTTGCTCCATACTAAAGCTTTTATAAGATAATCGGTGTTATGCGTTCCTAACGTATAAAAATCCCATGCCGCAGTATTTAAAGCATTCGCCACAGTTGAACCATTTTTTTGTTCTGTACTACTTTCCGGGCCAAATGATCTTATAACCGACATTTGTCTTATGGTATTGTCTTTAGTGCGTTGGATCACTGTATCAGCTCTACTACTCCGCTTCTTTAAGTTTTCAAGCACATTTTGTTGTAATTTTTTTGCTGAATCTGCGCTTATACTCAGGAAATAAGTATCGTAATAAGAAGATGCCGATCGGTAATATTGCGTGGTATCTTTTACTTCCCAATAATACTTCATCAATTCGAAAGAATACCACTGATTTGCGTCTTTGTAATTCCTGCTTTTTAAAGACCTCACATAACTTGCGGCATTTTGTGCCATTGCCACATTTTTTGTTCTAATTGCCTCGTTTTCTGTGTTATTAATTATGCGGTTAAAAATTGCGGCTTGTAGCGCACCTGATTCTTTTTTAAAAATGCTATCGGTTATTTTTCTATTGGTAAAAGCTAAATTATATACCTTTCCATAAGCGTATGGGCCTGCTTCTAAAATAAACAGCACATCCTGGTAATCATCAAATGATTTAATAGTTAAAGAGTTGACATATTCATTTATTAAAGCAGCATTGTCATATAAACCTAAGCTTTCTTTAAGTGAGATATATTCTTTTAGTTGTTGTTGGGTTATACTCCCCTGCTTATCCAGTTGCGCATAATAGCTAATGGTTTTGTTAGCTGCAAAACGCCCAACAACCTCGCCTGCCATACTCATATATCTTTCAGGATCTATCGAGTTTTTGCTGTCCTTATAAAACATCTCGCCTTTCTGATCTAAAAAAATGTAAGTAGGAAATAAGGTTACCTGGTATTTTCTCGAAAATTTCAGGCCCGCAGAATCAGCTGTAGATGGGTGAAAACAAATAAATTTTTTATTAAAATACTCCGCTACCTTTTTATCATCAAGACCTGTCGAATTATTAAAATGCAAATTAGCAGGAACATTTTGACCTACCGGCATGGGCGAACTTAAATAAACAAAAATGGGTTTGTTGCTTTTAGATGCCTGTGCAATAGCTTCATCAAGGTTTTTTTGATAAATTATTCCTTGGGCATATACGGTGCAGATGCTAATAATTGAGAGAACAATTGACGAAAGCAGTTTTTTCATGATATTGATTTTAGGCATCTCAATTTACATGAAAAAATCTTAAAAGCAAAGACGAATAGACTTACGAAGCTTTAAAGCTTCGTAAGTCTTAACATGAAATTATATACTTATAAAAAACGCAGCCTCAAACACGTGGCCCATTCTAAGTAATTGTATATTTTCCTTTTTGCTGAAATCAACTTCTTTTCCGGCAGTATCGGCACAACCTAACCAGGGTTCTATACATACAAAATCGGCACCCGTTTTTGCCCAAAGGCCTAAGTAATTAAAATGCGGAAACTCTACCGAAAGTGATTGATCATGTTTGGTGCTTTTAATGGTCACCATGCGCGATTGCATGTTTTTAAACACCAATGCATCATTAGCAAATAAATCGCGGGTTAAGTGCAGCTTGTTACCATCCATGGGCACTAATTTTGTTTCGCCAGAAAATGTACCAGCCTCTGATAATAAATGGGTGTGCAGCTTTTCTTCTGTCTCAAACTCCAGGTAATAATCTTCATATTGTTCGCCTTTATTAAACGGAACATTAAAAGCAGGGTGACCGCCAACCGAAAAATAGATATCCTTCCTGTCCATATTAATTACCTTGTAGGTAACACGCAAAGCGTCATCTATAAGGTCATAGTGTACATGAAAATCAAATTTATAAGGATATGCCGCTAATGTTTTTTCACTATAAGGCAATGAAAATTTAGCCGATTGCGCATCCGATTCCAATAACAACAATTCTGACTGGCGATTAAAGCCATGCCTTTGCATGGTGTAGGTTTTGCCGTCGATATGCAGCTGGTCATTATTTAGCCCGCCAACTATAGGGAACAAATTAGGCGCGTGCCATGGCCATATGTTGGCATTAGCCTGCCATAAATGTTCAACACCGGTAGCCTTATTATAAATGGATGTTAACTCCGCGCCCTGGTTACGGATAGATACTTTATAATGTTCGTTCTCTATAGTTGTCATAGATTTTAGGTATTGTTGATTAAGTTGGATTGGGGTGATTAAGTTAACAATTATTTAATAAAGTGGTTTGGTAAAATTGGTTGAATAAGTTTAAGTAATACTATTTTACAATTAATACAACAACCACTCACCCAATCAACTTAATTAACCATTCACCTCCCTCAATCATCGTCGTCCTTTTTCTTCTTTTCCAGTATCACAAATGCGCTGCGTTTGGGTGCCGGCATCACCGCGTTTTCACCTTTTACATACTTCCATATCACATCGTTTAGCTCCAGGTCGGGCACTTTATCTTCATCTGCAAAATTAAACAAGTTCGACCTGCGGCTACTTTCGTTTACAGCCACATTACGTTTATTTAAATCAACCTGTGCAGGTTTTGTGTTATAGGTAGTTAAATCAGGCTTATCAGTAAAGCAGTTAAATAACGGTAAAGCCGCTGCATCGTACTGGCTCATAGGTGGCAGGCCTAATATCAATTCCATGGTACGCAAAACACCCGATGTTGAATACATATCGTGTATCACCGCATTTCGTTTTACATACGGCCCTGCAACATATACCGGCGAGCGATGCGCATCAATATGATCGGGCCCGTTTTGGGCATCATCTTCCAAAACAAATACGACAGATTCTTTCCAGATAGGGCTTTTTGAAAGATGATCTATCAGCATACCAACGCCCTGGTCGTTATCGGCCACCGCTGCAATAGGCGATATCGTACCTTTCTTTTGTCCGCTGGTATGGTCATTTCCCAGGCGAATGGAATTGAACTGCGGTACCTGGTTAATACGCAATAACGAATCAAAGTCATGCGCCCAAACTTGCTCGCGGCTTATATCTGTTATACTCAGATCAAACCCCGGCGATTGCGGGCAAAGGTGATCTTTTAATGATTTTATATTTGCCTTACCATTTGCTGCAAACTCGCCATAAGTGCGGTAGCTTACACCGGCGCGCTTGCAATAATCCCAAATATACCCCCCTTTGGGATCGCCAATTTTACGCTCGCCTTCACCATCATAATTACCACCACGGCCGCCATAGCTTGTGGGCCAGGTTTTTTCAATAAAATCAGTTGCGTAGGCTGCCATGCTCCAGTTATGCCCATCGGCACTTACTTCTGCATCTACGTAAAAATTATCCAGCAAAGCAAACTCGTTGGCTATAGCATGTTCATTGGGCGTAACCTTATTACCAAAAATACAAAGCGAAGTATCGCCGTTTCCTTTTGCTATATCTCCCAAAACCTGGTCGTAAGTGCGGTTTTCCTTGATGATATAAAACACATATTTAATCGGCGATTTTTCGTTCCGGTTTCTTGGAATGGGATTCCCGGTTAAACCCGCTGCTTCTTTTTCTACCTTGTCATTAAACGGGGTATTGGTATACACCTGTTTGGTATATTGTTTCAGTTGCTCAACATCGGGGGTTTTTATAATTGAAAGCGTGCCTTTGAACAAGCCTCCAATGTATTGCTCTTTGCTGTTGATTGGGCTTTGGCGATAGCCACTATTATCGCTTTTCCTTACCGGCTGCGGCCCCTTCGGGTTTGCCATTGAGATAAATCCTTTCCCGTTGGCAACTAAGATTTTATTACCCAACGTTTTTACATTGGTTGGGTACCATCCTACCGGGATAAACCCGCGGCTTTGGCTATTGCCCGGCTTGCTAACATCAAATACAGCCAGGCAATTATTATCCGCATTAGCGATGTATAAAGTTTTTTCATCAGCCGACAATGCCAGGCCGTTAGTAGTTGAGCCTGTTAACTTTGTCGGATAAAGTGTACAGGATATTACCTCCTCGGTTTTACGGGTGGCAGTATTAATAATAGAAACGGAATTATCATTAGCGTTGGCTACAAACAGGCGGGTGCCTTTTTTATTCAGCAATAACTCGTTAGGGTGGTTGCCTGCTTTTATATTGCTGATCTCGCCGGTAACGGTATTATAACATGAAACCTGTTCGCCGCCCCATATAGAAATAAACAAGGTTTTTTCATCGGGCGATAGCAAGCAACTGTACGCCTCCGCGGCCAGTTTAATCTTCTTTTGAATTTTGCGGTTGTTTACATCTACAATATATAAAGCACTATCTTCTTTGGTAACCGTATATAAAATGGTATTGCTTTTATTTACCGCTATGCCGGTTGCGCAAATTTTTTCTTTAGGCCACGGCAGGCCTAATTTTATAGTATCAGCACCCACGATTTTATTATCGCGGATATTGAATGCCATAATCCAGTTATCGTTTCCGCCCGATGCATATAGCTTTTTCTCGTCATGGCTAAATGCGAGGCCATACCATGATTTACCTACTACTTTTTCATCAAGCAGCTTTTCATTTATGGGGTCTATTAATTGGATAGATTGTGTACTCTCGCCGTTATTGGTAACTGCTAATAGTTTCCCCGACGATGATAGCTGGATATTTAACGGGAGGTCGCCCAATTGCAGGTAACTTCCCGCAGGGCTTAGTTTCCAACCATTAGGCAATAATACCTGCCCGGTTTGGTTTATTTTTCCGGGAGTTTGCGCACTTAAACTAAACGCGCATATTAAAAACAAGAAGATAACAAGCAGTTTTTGCTTCATAACATTGGCCATTAAATCAATCAAAAATACTGATTGCTTATATTACAAACGGCCTGTTAACAAAAACATAACATTGCAACTTGCTGCTAATTATCTGTTATCGCCCGTCCTTATCTTATCTATAATAACTGAATCTTTTTGTACCGGGGTAAGGTCATATTTGAAATTAAACAACGCGCCTTCAAAGTCACCGTAACTTAAGTTAGGAATAATAATATAGCGGCTACCAAATTCTTTTGCCAGCTTTAATGTTGTGGCGGCACGGTTTGCTTCTGATGGTTGGTTATCATATAAAGCGTCAAAATCAGGCAGGTTATCACCGCAAAGCAATACAATATCATGTGTTTTTAAAACCTGCTGCCTGCGCGCTTCTTTGCTTGACGATTTATCTTTAAATAGCACGTGTAAACTATCGGCAAAAGGCAAATCAAAATGTTTAAGGTTTTTTAAGGTACCTGAACGCTCGTACTGTCCACGGTTAGTTATATAAAAAACTGTTACCCCTTTAGATGCCGCGTATTTTAAAAACGATGGGGCACCCGGAACAGAATCTGCCACTGCCTTACCGGTCCACTCTTTCCATGTAGCTTCATCATAATCTAAATTTTGCACTGCCCGTGCAGCGTCATAATGGCTATTATCCAACAGAGTTTCGTCAATATCAGTAACAACTGCAAATGGCTTATCGCTATGTTTGGCAATTGCCATATCCAGCCTAAGTTTTGCTATGTTATATGCCTGGAAACATAATGCCTTGTATTCGGCAGCCCGTTGCTGGTATATTGATGCCCAGATTTTACCGTCATTAACACGCGAGGTTTCGGATGATTCAATTATCGCTTCGTGATTTCTATGCCTTTTTCGGCATGACGACCAGCAGGCAGATATTAAAACAATTGCAAGTAAAAAAAGTAAGTTTTTCTTCATGATAAGGTATTGTAAAGCGCTGATTATTTCTTGTATGTTAACTCCTTAACAAATTTAAAAATTTAGCTTGAATTACAAAGGGAAATATGACCAAAAGCAACCATTACAAATATTACACGTTTTACATTTATCGTACTATGTTAAACGAATGCCCGCCTGATCAATTTTAAAACTAACCCGGTATTTGAAAATGTCGAATTAATTATTAATCTTCACATAAAAACTTAAAAACCAATCCCATTATGAAAATTGCAGTATTAGTTGCCCGCATTTTATTGGGCCTTATTTTCTTTGTCTTCGGACTTAATTTCTTTTTTCATTTCATCCCTCAGCCACCCCCGCCGGGCGGACCAGCAGGGGCATTTGAAGGCGGTCTTTTTGGCACCGGTTATTTCTTTCAATACATGAAAGTTGTTGAAATAGTTAGTGGTTTGTTTTTATTAATAAACCGTTATACGGCGTTATTCACGGTTATTCTATTCCCAATAAGTTTAAATATTTTCCTTTTTCATACCTTGTTAATGCCCTCAGGAATACCAATGGGCTTAGCGGTATTAATACTTAACTTGTTTTTAGGTTATGCATACCGTGCATATTACACTGGTATGTTTACCGCAAAACCAACTATATAACCGCGTTTTGTTAAAACGCCCCGTCATTTTACAAAAATGCCCCTGCTAATACCGGGGGCATTTTTGTTGATATGCATTATTTATAGTTAAATTAGGTGCTCAATAATTTCGGCTTCAACTATGCTAAACATCAAATTTATTGTCTTGAAAAAAAACAGTTGTTTACACAGCACTTATTTTATTATTTGGTACCGGCGCATTTGCACAGCAGGTACGCTCTACCTTAAATTTCGATAAAGGCTGGTCCTTTAATTTAGGAAATGTACCTGATGGTGAAAAAACGGACTTAAATGATACCCAATGGCGCAAACTGAGCCTGCCACATGATTGGAGCATTGAAGGTGAATTTAAAAAAGAAAACCCCGCCACTCCAGAAGGCGGCGCGCTCCCAGGCGGTATTGGCTGGTATCGTAAAACCTTTACTGTTCCGGCTTCTTCTCAAGGTAAAATAGTTTATATTGATTTTGACGGCGTTTATGAAAAAAGCGATGTATGGATAAACGGTCATCATTTAGGGTTCAGGCCCAATGGCTACATTTCTTTTCGTTATGAGCTAACGCCTTATTTAAATTATGGCGATAAGCCAAATGTTATAGCTGTAAAAGTAGATAACTCAGTTCAGCCAAATTCACGCTGGTATTCGGGCTCAGGCATTTACAGGAATGTATGGCTGGTAACAACCGCCAGGGTAGCGATAGATCATTGGGGAACTTATGTTACTACGCCAAAGGTTAGCGAAAGCGAAGCAACTGTTAACATTGATATTAAAGTTCGTAAATATCCGGGCAAAATAAATCCTTATCAAATTAAAACAACTGTTTATAACGCCGCCGGCCAACCGGCAGCAACTACGGCATCGGCTACAAAAAATACCGGCGATTCGCTGATTAGTGTAAAGCAGTTTTTCAATGTTAAAAATCCGCATTTATGGTCTGTGAAAAATCCTTACTTATATAAAGTGGTTACGCAACTGGTGATGAACGGACAGGTTATAGACGAGTACACCACATCATTAGGCATCCGCTATTTCGACTTTGATGAAGATAAAGGCTTTTCATTAAACGGGAAGCCCATGAAAATACTAGGCGTTTGTGATCACCATGACTTAGGTGCTTTAGGCGCGGCTGTTAATACACGCGCGTTAGAAAGGCAGTTGCAACTGCTAAAGGAAATGGGCTGTAATGGCATACGTACTTCGCACAATCCACCAGCGCCTGAATTGCTTGACCTTTGCGACAAAATGGGCTTTATTGTGATGGACGAAGCCTTTGATTGCTGGGAACGCGGAAAGGTTAGGTATGACTATCATTTATTTTTTAAACAATGGCATAAAAAGGATTTGGAGGACCAAATATTGCGCGACCGTAATCACCCAAGTGTATTTATATGGAGCATTGGTAATGAAATACCGCAACAAACAGATACAGCGGCTTACCGCATAGCACCAGATTTGGCAGCCATAGTACATAGCCTGGATAGAACACGGCCAATAACTACCGCCAATGATCGCCCGGATACCACTAACAAGATCATCAAATCAGGCGCTCTTGACCTGATCGGTTATAACTATCATGAGTATGATTACCCTACTTTCCATACCCGTTATCCGGGCAAAAAATTTATAGCCACAGAAACTACATCCGGCCTTGAAACCCGCGGGCATTATGATATGCCTTCTGACAGCATTCGTATATGGCCTTCACGTTATGACAAGCCATTTACGGAGGGCAATCCGGATAATACGGTATCAGCCTACGATAATGTACGCCCGCGCTGGGGATCGACACATGAAATGACCTGGAAGATAATGAAGAAATACGATTTTCTTTCCGGCATGTTTATCTGGACAGGGTTTGATTATTTAGGCGAGCCTACTCCATACACCTGGCCGTCGCGCAGCTCATACTTCGGCATATTGGATTTGGCCGGCTTTCCTAAAGATGTGTATTACATGTACCAAAGCGAATGGACCAACAAAACCGTACTGCATATTTTCCCGCATTGGAACTGGGAACCAGGTAAGGTTGTTGATATATGGGCATATTACAATAATGCCGACGAAGTGGAGTTGTTCTTAAACGGTAAATCCTTAGGTATTAAGAAGAAAACAGGCGATGATTTGCATGTTATGTGGCGGTTAAAATTTGAGCCCGGAACATTAAAAGCCGTATCGCGCAAAAATGGCAAAGTTGTTTTAACCCGCGAACTGCATACCGCAGGCGCACCTGCTAAAATAGAGCTGATAGCAGACAGAAAAAACATTAAAGCCGATGGGAGAGATCTTTCCTTTGTTACCGTGAAAATATTGGATAAAGATGGCAATATAGCGCCAACGGCAGACAATACCATAAGCTTTAAAGTTAACGGGCAGGCATTTTTAGCCGGTGTTGATAACGGCGACCCGGTGAGCCACGAAAGCTTTAGAGCAGATAGCCACAAAGCACTTAACGGATTAGCATTGGGAATAATCCAGGCTACAGAAAAAGCAGGAAGCATTACGGTTACTGCCAGTAGTAAAGGTTTGCAGGGAGCTACACTGCTATTGAATAGCAAGTAGATAATTGTTTACATAACCAAAGTGTTGTTCCATAAAAAACGACGAGGTATACATAGTATCTCGTCGTTTTTTTATATACAGATAAAATTACACGGTTTAAAAAATTTGGCTAAAGCCCTCTTTAGTTTTTATTCCATCCGTTGGCTAAAGCCAACGGCAATAACTTTTCCATTGTCGTCCCATTTATGAGACGGGTAAAACAATAAATGAAAAAGGCTTTAGCCACGTAAATATTGGATAGTGCCTATTTGAATTGCAGCACTTTACTCTTTTATTCAGAATATTTATCTATCCTATCGCCCTTAAAGCAATAAACACCAGCCCTGCAATTAAGGCAGAAATAGGAATGGTAATTATCCATGCCCAAACCAGGTTAATTGTTACGCCCCAGCGAACTGCAGAAACACGCTTGGTTAATCCAACACCAATAATTGAACCGGTAATGGTATGCGTAGTTGAAACCGGGATACCAAAGTGCTCAGTTAATCCTAATGTTATAGCGGCAGCAGTTTCGGCGCTTACACCTTCTAACGGGGTTATTTTGGTAATTTTAGTACCCATGGTTTTAACGATCTTCCATCCGCCAGACATAGTACCCAAAGCAATTGCCGAGTAGCAAGCCAACGGGATCCAATCGGGCATAGCAGCACCGTGACCTAAAATTTTTGATGATATTAAAGCCAGGTATAAAATACCCATTACCTTTTGCGCATCGTTAGTACCGTGGGCAAAACTTAATAAACCCGATGATATTAATTGCAAGGCCTTGAACCACCTGTCTGCAGCGGCAGGCCGTACATTTTTACAGATATGCAGTATAATTATGGTAATAACATAACCTATAAACAGGCCGATAAATGGTGCCAGTACGATGTAACAAATAACCGGTACGATGTAATGCCCGTTTACTGCAACGAGTGGGTTTGAACCCATGTACATAGCATTGGTCATACCAGCACCGGCAAAACCACCTATTAGCGTGTGTGATGAGCTTGAGGGGATACCAAACCACCAGGTAGTTAAGTTCCAGGTAATAGCGGCAATTAACCCCGCTAAAATTACGTGCATGGTAACATAATTGTCAACCACTATTTTGGCCACAAAATTGGCTACCTTATGGTCTTTAACCACAAAATAGGCCAGGAAGTTAAAAGCGGCCGCCCATAGTACCGCCTGAAATGGTGTTAATACTTTGGTTGATACTATTGTAGCAATAGAATTTGCAGCATCATGAAAACCGTTGGTATAATCAAAAATTAAAGCCAGCGCAACTACAAAAACTAATAAGGAAGTAACCATTAAATAATTTATTTTTTTGAGAGTCAGGAATCAAGATACAAGAGTCAAGATGCATATAACAGCCTATCTTGACTCTTGTATCTTGGCTCTTGATTCTCCCTAAGCGTTTTTAACTAAAATTGATTCCATAACATCTGCCGCGTCTTCGCACATATCGGTGGCGGTTTCTAAGGCCGCGTAAATTTCTTTGTATTTTATCAGGCGGATAGCGTCTTTCTCGTATAAAAACAAATCAGCAACGGCACGGTCAAAAACATAATCGGCTTGGTTTTCTACGCTGTTTATACGGATACATGAATCGGCAATAGCGCGTACATTTTTCAGATCCTTAAGTTCGCGTACTGCTTTTTCCAAATCAATGCTGCATTGTAACGTTAATTCAGATAGCTTACGGATATGCTCGTTGTAATCGTCTATTTTATAAAGGTTCATACGATTAGCCGCGCCTTGTATATAATCGGCAACATCATCAATAGCGCTTGACAAGGCGTGTATGTCTTCACGGTCGAACGGTGTAATGAAGTTTTTTCCTAATTCCAGGTGAACCTGATGGGTTATCTCGTCGCCCTTGTTTTCTAATTTATCAATCTGCTTAAACAGTTCTTCACGTGTGGCCGGATTATTTGAGTTTACAACTTCAACGAGTATAGTAGACATAACAACTACGTTATTGGCAGCCTGCTCAAACAAAGGGAAAAATATTTTTTTGTCCTTCGGGACAAAGTATTGAAATATGCTGTTTAATGACATTTTTTAATAATTATTTAACAAAGGTACGTTTGCAATGTTAAGTTAATGTTAATTTTTTAGAACAGGTATGTTAGGGAAAGGTAAACTCTGCTTGGCGCGCTGCAATGTAAAGCCAAATGTTGACCCTAATCCTTCGGTACTGCGCACGTTAATTGTTTGCTGATGGGCTTCTATAATATGCTTTACAATAGCCAACCCCAATCCCGACCCGCCTATCTGCCTCGAGCGGCTGGTATCTGTCCTGAAAAATCGTTCAAATAGCCTCGGCAAATACTTTTCTTCAATGCCGATGCCGTCATCTGTAACTTCAATTAAAACCTGGTCATGCAATTCAAATAAGCTTATAGCCGTGCTTCCGCCCTCTTTACCATATTTAAAGGAGTTATCAATTAAATTGGTTAGCACCTGGGTTATTTTGTCCCTATCGGCATTTACCAGTATAGGCTCATCATATTTTTGCTTGAATATTAGCTTAATATCGTGTTGTTTAGCCTTCATTTCTGAAGTTTCAAAGATCTCTTTTATCAAATCATTAATTTTAAACTTCGTGTATTTGATAGGCATTTCGCCGGTTTCCAGCTTTGAAATTTCGTCGAGGTCTTTGATGAGGTAACTTAAACGGTCAACGTTGCGTGAAGCTTTATCAAGGAACTGTTTGGCCATTTCTTTATCCTCAAAATCATCATCCTGTAAGGCTTCTATATAACCTTGAATAGCAAACAAAGGGGTTTTAAACTCATGGGAGATATTGGAAAGGAAATCGCGGCGAAATTTTTCCTGGTCGCGCAAGCCATCAATTTCGGTTTTCTTTTGGCGTGCCCATTCTTTCACCTCCAGCTCAACATCATTTATCGGGTCCGAACTGATGTGTTCGCCTAAGGCATCGCGAAGATCGCGCCCCAACTTTAAATTATGGATAAGTTTATAAATCAGCTTTATTTTTGAATAGATATATTTTTCTATCAAATAATAAAATACCACAAAGCTGGTAACCAGCGTAACACCAAACGTTATAGCAACATCATACCAATTATGCCTGAAATAGTAATTTACACAAGCGAGTGTTAACGCTACCGCAGCAGCGTTAATAAATACCAATACACGTAATTTCATACAGTAAAGGTAATATTTGTAAATTGTTGTAAATGATGTAGATGTTAAAAAGGTTTTAAATTATCAACCTCTTCAACTTTTTATTTTTAACTACAACTACCTGGCTACTTCTAATTCAATATTAACGGTAACATCGTCAGACATGACCATGCTTTTGCCGCCTACACCAAAATCAAGGCGGTTAATTTTGAAGCTGCCTTTTATAACAGCGGTTTTATCAACGCCCACGTAGCTAAACGGCACTTCAACCGGTTTGGTTTTATCCTTCATGGTTAAGTTAAATACACCAACGTAGTAATCACCACTCTTATGCTTAAAGGAAACAGATTTCATGGTGATCTTCGGGAATCGCGCTACATCGAAAAAATCAGCGCTTTTGAGGTGAGTATCGCGCGAATCATTATCCGTATTAACTGTGTTTACATCGGCATTAGCTTCAATTACACTGCTGCCTAATTGCGCAGGATTAAAGTCAATATTAGCTTGTAAGCCGCCAATTTTTCCACCGGTATTAATACCCAGGTTTTTTAATTGAAAGGTGATTGTTGATTTAGTAACCGCGTTTTTCACTTGTGCAAAAGCACTATTTACTAAAAATAAGGTAATAATAAGGGGCAAAATCTTTTTCATATTACGAATAAACGACGTTTATATGTAATAATATATAATGCATTGATTTTTTTACAAAAGTGAAACTTATGAAGTTTTTAATGATTAAAACTCCACATGCGCCCTTATAGAAAACACATTAACCGGGCCGCGGTCGCTATTATAAGCGGGGTTCAAAATAAACTGGTAATCGGGCGATAGCCAGAGCTTATGCTGATAGGCATTAACTTTATAATATAGCTCGGCTATCATTTCGGGGGCGTAATTGGGTAGTTTTCCATCTCCGATAATAAAGCCATAACCACCTGCTGCTAAATAATCACGGTGCGATTGTGATATGCCATTGCCCACAAATGCCAGCGCCAATTCATCATCCTTACGATTCCATGATGTCCCCTTTAGTACACCACCCAAACTTATGGACCGGTCAATTTCTGTAAAGAACCAGGTTTCAGTATGACCATCATTATAGCTGGCTTTGGCGAATACACCAAAGTCGTTGGTCAAAAACTGGTCGGCGCTTATACCGAAGCCATATTTATGGCGCCCGTAGGCTTGTGTTGAATCAACATTGGGTGCTTTAGGGCTTTGCGCTATTGCCGCATTATAATTGCCGAATTTGCCATTGTTTAAAAAGCCTAATACCCTTACCGTACCTTTTTGCCCGCCAAGTGTATAGCGTTTTTCATATTCAATGGTTTGGGTATTAGCCTTGCCTATTTTTTGATCCCATGTAGATTGGTTGGCTTCGGTGGTAACCATTGTAAAGGCAAAGCGCAACGTCCAGTCGGGTTGGCCCAATTCTGTATATAAACCTAACACATATCCCCGGGTATTGGCCGGGTAATCCCACGCGCCGTTATCCATTAAGCTCCAGTTCATGAACTGTGCCCGCGGGTCATGACTAAACTGGTTGCCGTCAAAAAAATCGGCCATGCCAAACTTACCGGCGGCTATGGAGAAGTATCTTTTACTCCGTAAGCCCGCTAATTGGTTTACATCATCTTCAATAGTATCTTTTTCCTTGCCCCATTCAAAGGTTTGCTTCAAATATAACCTTGCAATATATATTTGCGGCTCTGTACTGCCCACTCTAAAGGTTTCACCATTTGGCGAACCGGCAACACCTAACGCTTTGCTTAAACCCGAACCACCGGAAATTTCGGGATTAAAAAAACCTTCGGCGCCTTTCCAAAGTTTTGCTGCTCCAAAAAAAGTAGTGGTTAATGAGCTTTGTGTTTCGGTACCCGGAAGTAAACTGTTCATCCCTGTGTAAGGCGCGCTGAACGACGGCTTATATTGGGTAATTACGGTTTGCTGAAAATGATAATTGTACGGCTGCTGTTTTACCGTATCCTGCGCTAATGTGAATTTTAGCGCAGTAAGTATTAATATAGGGATAAGTATTATTTTTTTCATATATACCTGTTTGTTCAGATATAATACCTTACATGGTATTTAGTTTTTTCAAAGGCAAAATAAGGCAATAAAACAATGCAATGGAATTGCATTAATTGGCGCATTTATCGCAAACACCTTTAACTACCAGGTTCATTTCTGTCGATGAAAAATTAGCGGGCAATATTAACTCGGGTATTTTCGTATCGGGCAGGCAAAATGTTTCTTTGCATTTACTGCAGTTAAAGTGCACATGCAAATCATGGTGCTCATTAGTATTACAAGCTTCTAAACATATAGCGTATTTGAGTGTACCGGTACCATCATCAATACTATGTACCAGCCCTTTTTCCTCAAACGTTTTTAAACTGCGATAAATGGTAACCCTATCGGCAGGTTTTAACCCCTTTTCAATGTCATTTAAGCTTGTAGCTGTATGCTGACCTAAAAGAAAATCAAGCACCAGCATGCGCATTGCAGTTGGGTTTACCTTTTTATCGGCTAATTTTTTTTCTATCAGTAAATTCATGCAGCTACAAAAATAAGTGTTTAATGTAAACTCAATGTTTACACTCTAAATAAAACTGGTCAAGGTACTGCAACATAAAATCATGCCGTTGATGAGCCAGTTTTTTCCCTGTCTCTGTATTCATTTTATCTTTTAGCAATAACAGCTTTTCATAAAAGTGATTAATGGATGGCGACGCTGAATTTTTATAAGCGGATTTATCTACCGGCATATCCGGCGCTATATCCGGGTTATATATCTCCCTGCCTTTAAATCCGCCGTAGCTAAAAGTGCGTGCAATGCCTATGGCACCAATGGCATCTAAGCGGTCGGCATCCTGCACTATGGCCAGCTCGGTTGAGTGAAAGGTAGATTTATCAAAACTATTTTTAAATGAAATATGGCGGATAATTTGCTGAACGTGCGTTATTGTTTGCTCATCAACATTAATGCTTTGAAGGAAATCTCTCGCGGTTTTAGGGCCTATCTCTTCATCGCCGTTATGGAATTTACTATCTGCAATATCATGTAATAATGCGCCAAGCTCAACAACTAATATATCGGCATTTTCAGTTGCTGCGATCAGCTTCGCGTTAGTCCAAACGCGATGAATATGCCACCAGTCATGTCCGCCTTCGGCATGCTGAAGGGTATCCTTTACAAAATTTATAGTTTGGTTTATTGCAGCGTCATGTTCCATATTTGCATATTTGCCGCAAATATAGTTGTATTACGCAGAGGCTAATTTTAATTTATCAGCATTTATAAATTCGATAACATCAAATTCAAGGATCTCTGCAATCTGGAAAAGCCGCTCCAGGGTTATTTTAGTATAACCTAATTCAATTTTACTATATGCATTTTGCGAAATACTCAGCTTGGCAGCCAGGTATTCCTGTGTGTAATTCCTGTACTCGCGCCTGGCCCTGATAGTTGCTGCCACAGCTTTTATCTTATAATCCTGCACTTTATTCATAATTAAATAGGCGTTAATTATGATATAAACGAAAATTATTTACGCTTGGATTTCAGGATCGCAATAAAACATATAATTGTTACAGATCGTAGTTAACAACTACAGTAGGTAACAGTGTCGCTTCGTTAAGAGGGATTTGATCCTGCGCTATTACAGGGGTATGATGCAGGTAAAAATCATAATAAGCCGCTTGTACTGCCCCATTACCGGTAGTTGGGATATTAAATTTTATTGAAAAAGGGATGATAAAATCATGCGATTTCTCATGATTGGGGATGATCCATTTATGGTTTGATTTTTTAAGCGCCGCAATTATAGGCGGTGTTAAAATTAAATCATCAGTATAATAAACCACTATTTTGGTGATGTTGCCAATATCATCGGCAGTAAATTTAAATACAGCAGTACCCGTGGCTTTTTTAAATTTAATTTCGGGCGATACAACAATATTATTTTGAAAATACTGGTTCATTACCGGGTGCCCGCCCTGGAACGGAAACGCCAGGTCTTCCTGCGCCATGCAATAAACCGAAAGCAACAATGCTATTGAAAATAATGTTAGTTTTTTCATGTTTGTTTTCTAATTAATGTTCTAAATCAAATAAATCCGAGATCGAACATCCGAAATCCGATATTATTCCTCCCTTGACTCCCTTTTTGTGCCTTCATAAAGCTCATACTCTAAAAGGCGGCAGTCCAGTTTGCCATTGTAAAATTCAATTTTGCGCGAAGCACGTAATCCTATCTTTTTAGCCAGGTCGGGGTTACCGGTAAAAATATAACCGCGATACCCTAAACAGCTCTTTTTCATAAAATCACCTACCCTTTTATAAGTAGCTTCCAGCTTGCTATGCACACCTAAACGCTCGCCATACTCGGGGTTAAACATTACTATCCCGGGCATTTCAGGCACTTCGGTATCTGCAAAGTCACAAACACTAAAATCAATTAAATGTTCTACTCCCGCTGTTTTTGCATTCTTTTCTGCTATATCAACCGCATCGGCAGATAGGTCGGTAGCGATAATTTTAAAGCCGATCTCCTTTTTTGATTTATCTTTTAATTTACGGCGTTCGGTAAAAAACTCCTGCTCTTCATAGCCCATAATATGCATAAAGCCGTAATTCATGCGGAACAAGCCCGGGCATTTATCGGTGGCAATTAACGCGGCTTCAATAGCCAGCGTGCCCGACCCGCACATGGGGTTAATAAAGGTGCTGGCCCTATCCCAATGCGTAGCCATAATGGTTGATGAAGCCAAAGCCTCTAACATTGGTGCCTTACCCGGAATTTTACGATAGCTGTGCTTAGCCAATGTTTCGCCCGAGGTATCTAAAAATATCTCCGCCTTATCATCCTGCCAGTATAAATGCACAACAGTTTTATTATTGTCCGAACCTGAATTGGGCCTTATGCCCTTTACAGATTTTATACGGTCGACAATGGCATCCTTAACCTTAACGTTAGCAAACAACGGCGTTAAAATATGTTCGTTATTAACATTTGAGGTAACCGAGAAAAAGCCGGTAAAGTCAATTAACTTCTCCCATTCAATCTGCACCAGGTTGTCGTATAGCTCTTTTGGGTCGGCAGCGGTAAAGCTTTTAAGCGAATACAGTACCTGGCTGGCACAACGCAGGTTTAAATTTAGCGCTATGGTATCGGTAACCGTACCCAACAGCTCAATGCCGGTTGGGAAAACGCGTTCGGGTTTAAAGCCTAACGCTTCAACCTCCTGCTGCAAATAAGGCGAAAGCCTTTTATTACAGGTTATTATTATTTTACTTTCGGTGTGGAAAACTTGCATGATATTTCTGCAAAAATATGAATTAATAACCCCCGATTTCATTTCATATCTATTAACTTTACATTTTAATTTTTTAAGTCAATGGATATTAAAGGCAAAGTACATGAAGTGGCACCAACCTTACAGGTTACGGACTCACTAAAAAAGAGAGAACTAATAGTTGAATACGTTGAAAATCCGCAATATCCGGAATATTTAAAGTTTGAAGCTATACAAGACCGCTGCAATTTATTAGATAACGTAAAAGTTGGCGACGATGTAGAAGTTTTCTTCAATTTAAGAGGACGCCCATGGACCGATAAAACCGGCAAAAAGAGTTACTTTAACTCAATGCAGCTATGGAAAATAAATATTTTAAGCGGTGCAGGCACAGCTTCAACACCAGAGTATGCTCCGCCTGCTGATATCAGCTCGGCACCAGAAGAAGACGATCTTCCTTTTTAATTAAAGCGTATAAATTATAACAGAAAACCCGGTTTAGCCGGGTTTTTCTGTTTATAGCAACAAAAGCACGAGTACACAGCGCTTTTGGCCTGCGCTGCTTACTCGTGCCAGAATGGAAGTGGCATATCGCATTTTCATGAGATATTTTATTAACGCGTAAATATAAATAAGTCCTATAAAGATTATTACTACCCCAGATTTTCGCCAGTTCGCTGCGTAATCTCCCTGTTCAGACTTGATAATATTACGTTCCTGTAATCTTTTTTGCCAAGCAGTCCTAAAATGGATTTTTCTTAGCCTCTTTAAGTTAAAATCCACTATTTTTTGCGGCGATATTAAAGCTATAATACCTAAAAAAATAAGGAATAGGCCCAAACCTAAGGAAAATAAAGAAACTACGATTATTTTTAACATGTTGATAATTGCCATTTGAGTTGGGCATATGCTAATATAATGCTTTGTAGGCTAAGGCACGAGTATTGTAATGTCAATCACTATTGTTCCTGGTTTTTGAATTTGTATTTGGTACTCATTATAGTTTAAAAGTACATTACTGCAAACTATAATGCAACTGCCTTAAAACAAAGGCACGAGTACGCCGCGCTTTTGGCTTACGCTGCATACTCGCGCCAGAATGGATGTCCAACATCTTTTCCAACATCTGGCGCAGCAATCAAAAGTTTTATCGTTGATTTATGACCACTTTTGGGATTTTCTTCTTGATCGTTAGTTTTACTTACACCATCACTTATAGCTTGCGCTATTTCTGGATGAATAGCCTGAAGTGCACTATTACTATATGTCTGCCCATTGATAGCTATATCCCCATCCGCGCTCCAATGGTCACCGACACCAACTTCTTCACTTTCACCATATCCTCCTGTAACAGTGATCATTCCATCAGGGTCAATATTTCGTACAGGATTATTTTGCGCATAGTTATATGGTGACCATTTTCTTGAAACCTCTGCCATTGGGTCAGGTGTGTACCACCTTGCTATAACAGGGTCATAAAACCTTGCACCATAATCATACTGGTTTGTTAAATCTGCTTGTATCTCCTTTCCATTATAAAGATAACGGTTGCTATTGTTACTTTACGAACAAAAAAAGCCTAACCGGTTAAAGTTAGGCTTGATTTAAAAGGCACGAGTACACAACGCTTTTGGCCTTCGCTGCACCTCGCGCCAGAATCGGGTGGGCTGATTCGTAATGGATCCGTTATTTAATATCGTTCGCTACTTTTATAAGATACTCCAAGGTTTCCTTATCACTACAATTTTTGCTTGCCTTAGATAAAACTTCATTTTTATAATTTAAAGACACCACGTTGTTCTCTATAAAGATAATGTCTTGAACTATATCTTCTATAAGCTTCCAGTCCGAATATTGAATTATTTTTGCCTCTTCGGAAGTTTCTAAACGGTTCCACATATCGCCGTCACCATGATATTTATAATATATTTTTAGTTTTTCTATTGTAATCATCTCTATTTGTTTATGGTATAAGGTGATAAATAATATTGACGTTATTAGAATTTAATATTGAGTATTCGGTTCTCCAAACACTTTCTATGCTTACCCCACCAACACCTTGAAAGACATGAGCCTCTCCTTGTGCACCATTAGCAAATGCCGATGAAAGTCTTTGCCAATAAGGTCTTGCTGCATCCCATTGCATGCCTTCTGTAAGGTCAGTCAAGTTTCTACCTGCTCGAGTCATTTCTAAAGTTGTCATTCCATTTTCACTTGCAAATTGTTCTGCAGCAGCCCGAATTGCAGGATTTCCGCCCCCTGACCAAAACACTCTGCCCACGGTTGATGATGAAGCAAATGCAGGCCCAGCAAACTCCCCTGCACCGTCAGTAAGCAAGCCAATTGATACAGCAGTCCAAAAACGATCAATGTCCTTACTTCTAAAAGTGTAGGGGTTATAGCCAGAATAACCATGATGGCTACCCCATATACCGCTGTCATAATCACCACTTGAACTGTTAGTTTGGCTACTGCTACCATTAATAGTAACCGTATTCAAATTACCTTGTGTAGCTAACGTTCCATCATCCTGCTTAACAAATCTTGTAGGTGAATTGACATCTTGCCCCGGTAAACATGGATGACAGGCCCCGCCTTCACTCCCTGCAATATAATGTATCTCATTTGGTATAATGATATGGCTTGATACGTCCTCTTCATCGGGTTGCTTTTTTAAACCACCGCCAATATATTGACTTGCAAAGTTATCCAAACCACCCTCAAATCCTTCATCGTCCATTCCATCAGCATCAACCCTGTTTATTGGATTGTTTTTAGTAAAGTTATAAGGTGTCCATCTCCTGTTTACCTCAGCTAACGGGTCCGGCGTATTCCATCTTGCAATTACCGGGTCATAAAACCTTGCGCCATAATCATACTGGTTTGTTAAATCGCTTTGTATCTCCTTTCCATTATAAAGGTAACGGTTGCTGTTGTTTTTTTATAAACAAAAAAGCCTAACCGGTTAAGGTTAGGCTTGATTTAAAGGCATGAATACTTATTATGGCACACGCGGCACGCGTGCGCCAGCGACGGGGGGCATACTCGCGCCAGATTGAGGCTACATTACCGCCAACCGCCAATTGGCGGGTTTAAATAGGATGAAAAAATAAAGTCGGCAACAATTAATAACGTCATGCCTATTACAACCCATGTACCTGTTATATTCGTTTCCCTTGACTGTTCATCAAACTTGTTTATATAGTTTTTCCAATTATCATTACGCCAGAAAGCCAACCATTTTATAAATACAATTAATATAAAAGGTACGAGAAATTTAATTGAATTAATTTCAAAAACGCTACTTTGGTCTCTTAAAACATCCCAATAATTATATAAAGATAGTATAATCATAAATTCCAAAATCATTAATACAATTATAGCTTTTGAATCATAAAATGAATCAATTAGTCTTATAGCTTTAAATAATTTATAAAACTTATAAAATAAATAGTAATATATTTTAGTTATAGTCATTTTAGTTTTTATTGCAAAATACAAAAAAATGTAAAAAAATTCAACGATTCCAGCCTGGAATATCTTCTATGCCAGGATTGTCTGGCATTCCGTGATAGTCGTTACTATGGTCAATTAAATTATAATACCATCTTGCATAATCTAACTTGGCCTGTGCAGCACCACCGGGATAAAAATTATCTAAAATAGAATAGCCAATAGAAATTGGTGCGACCCCTAAACCAACTCCTCCTATTACCGTATTTGTCCAGAATTTATGCCCGTTAATTTTACCTGTGTTATAAGCACTATAGTCAAATACTACTCCAATAAAATAAGTGATTGGCCCACCAATCTTTCCAATTTTGGCAATGTTCGTAATCTTGCTAAAGCTTAGTCCCCATGAAGCAGTGCCTGCTACAGTATTTATTTTATTTGCTATTTCGTACCACTTGCTATGTTTAACCTTTTTGGGAGGGTCGGTTTTAAGTGGATCCTTAGGTCCCGGCCCATCATTTGTTTCAGTTGAGGTACCATCTTCACCAAAAATTTTATCCTTTAAAGCTTGAGCATCTCTTTGTCCATCAAGAGCCGCCTGATGAATTGCTTGTTGAGCTTTGGTGCTTTTAGTTTCTACTATATCGCCAACCCGCGTAAACGAGGATGTGTTTTTATCAGGTGTTCCCCAAAAACTGCCGTCGTTGATAACGTCATCATCCATCCCGTCAGGGTCAATCCGGTTTATTGGATTGTTTTTGGTAAAGTTATAAGGTGTCCACCTCCTGTTTACTTCAGATAACGGGTCAGGTGTGTACCATCTTGCAATTACCGGATCATAAAACCTTGCGCCATAATCATACTGGTTTGTTAAATCTGCTTGTATCTCCTTTCCATTATAAAGGTAGCGGTTGCTGTTGTTAATTTATAAAAAAAGCCTAACCAGTTAAGGTTAGGCTTGATTTAAAGGCACGAGTACACCTCGCTTTTGATTTATTATGGCACACGCGGCACGCGGCAGCAATGGATAAATTAATAGTTACTTATGTTTCTCAATGCTACCACAAGCGAGCAAAACCATGACCTTTATCTTTATAAGATAGCTTCAGTTTATCCAATATGTTTTTTCGAAATTGGTTTTTTACTTTTGCATTTTCCTCACCTTTTAAGTCTAAATTAACTGCTCGATATTTTTCGTTTTTTAAACCTTTGTTGATAGAAACCAAATTAATTGACGATTTATCTGTTGTACTAGGGTCATTATTAATAAAACAATAAATAACGGTATTTTCTTTTTGAAGATAAAAAGAAACATCAAAGTTTAGACTTACGGTATCAAGAGCATCTATAGTTCCAAACTCTGGTGGAGGAATATATGTATTATTTTGTTTTTTAAATGTTTCTACTGATTCAATCAATTGATCTTTATTAACGTTAAACTCATATTGTTCGATATAGTCATTTGGCCCACTTGCAAATAAACACGTGACATATATAATCAATATGCTAGCTAACACAATCGCTATAATAAGTACCCATTTGTCTGTTGTTTTCATACGTTTAATTAAATTATTATGCATCTTTTCATTGGTTGATATTTAAAAACAAACGGCATGATATCTCCATTTTCTTTTAAAGCTATCTACCATCCTTGAAATCCATTATTATAAGAACTAACCCCTTGTACAAATTCATTTACAATATTAGTAAATCTATTTACTATAGATGATCCCATATTGACAGCGCCGCCCCAACCTTTCAAACTCCAATATGGTACTGATTTAGGTGCAGTGGCTATCGAAAAGAATGCTCCCATAGCAACGCTCTGTAACTTATCTTTTGGAGAAGCGAGTGGGTATAAAACAACATTAAACGAACTACTAATTAAAGCATAGTCACCAGGAATTAAATTATAATTAAAAAATACACTTAATGGTCCTTGTCCGCCATTTGCATCATAAAAATGATCGTGATTCATAGCATTGAAGTCCGAGTGATTGAGGGGTTTAAGAGAATAGTTTTCAGTAAAATCATAGGACATTGGATTATCACCACCACCGTAAAGTCCAATTATATTATGGCCTATACTAGATGGAATTAAACATTTTGGGCAATTTTTAAATAAACTATTGGCACCTTTTTTTGGTGGATCACCCGGCCCATCTCCTGTGCTTGAATCATCTTCACCAAAAATTTTATCCTTTAAAGCTTGCGCATCTCTTTGTCCATCAAGAGCAGCCTGATGAATTGCTTGTTGAGCTTTGGTGCTTTTAGTTTGCACTATATCGCCAACCCGCGTAAACGAGGATGTGTTTTTATCATGTGTTCCCCAAAAACTGCCGTCGTTGATAACGTCATCATCCATCCCGTCAGGGTCAATCCGGTTTATTGGATTGTTTTTGGTAAAGTTATAAGGTGTCCA
>Ga0207153_1025_pt1 | contig 34162 bp, 27 predicted proteins | sample Alteio_BWMinHeat_27_FD_153580 | JGI IMG/M metagenome (GOLD analysis project Ga0207153, IMG submission 153580) | Enriched cells from forest soil in Barre Woods Harvard Forest LTER site, Petersham, Massachusetts, United States -... | ecosystem: Environmental > Terrestrial > Soil > Temperate forest >...
TTGATAGCTTGTTATCATCAGAAGCTTACGCAGGTATTGTCGGACACTAACGGTTAGAGCGCTGTCAGTCTGAGCTTGTCGAAGACTTTGTAGGCAGGCCTTCACTTATGCTTCGACAAGCTCAGTATGACAACCGCACACATGATTATATTTTTAAATACCAATTATAAACCAAATGAAAAATACCGCTTTAACATCTAAACATATAGCTCTTGGCGCAAAGATGGTGCCTTTTGCGGGGTACAATATGCCTGTGCAATACGCAGGAATAAACGCCGAACACGAAACTGTGCGCAAAGCCGTTGGCGTATTTGACGTGAGCCACATGGGCGAGTTTATTTTGAAAGGCGATAAAGCGCTTGACCTGATACAGAAAGTTACCAGCAATGATGCTGCTAAACTGCATGATGGTAAAGTACAATACTCCTGCCTGCCAAATGAAGATGGCGGAATAGTTGACGACCTGCTGGTTTATCGCATAGATGATAAAACCTATATGTTAGTTGTTAACGCGTCGAACATTGAAAAGGACTGGAACTGGATATCCAAATACAATGATATGGGCGTGGATATGAAAGATATTTCAGACCGCACCACGCTATTAGCTATACAAGGCCCGAAAGCCGCTGAAGCTTTGCAAAGCTTAACGGAAGTTGATTTGGGTTCGATGGAGTATTATAGCTTCAAAAAAGGAAAGTTTGCGGGTGTTGATAATGTAGTAATATCTGCCACAGGTTACACTGGCGCAGGTGGTTTCGAAATTTATTTCGATAACGAGCATGCTGATGAGATCTGGGATAAAGTTTTCGCAGCGGGAGAGAAGTTTGGCATAAAACCAATTGGTTTAGGCGCACGTGATACGCTGCGTTTAGAAATGGGCTTTTGCTTATACGGTAATGACATTGATGATGCTACCTCGCCTTTAGAGGCTGGTTTAGGATGGATCACAAAATTCACTAAAGAGTTTACCAATTCGGCAGCGTTACAACAGCAAAAAGCCGAAGGCGTTAAACGTAAACTGGTAGGAATAGAAATGATAGATCGTGGCATTCCCCGCCATGATTATGAGATTACAGATGCTGATGGTAACACAATTGGCAAGGTAACCTCGGGTACACAGTCGCCATCGCTTCAAAAGGCGGTTGGCATGGGCTATGTAAATACCGAATTTGCAAAAGAAGGCACCGAAATATTTATCAAAATACGCGATAACCAGGTTAAAGCAAAGGTTGTAAAACCGCCGTTTACCGCATAAATTAGCGTACCTTGCAATAAATATTAACCCGCTTGTCATTGCGAGCGGCAGCGCGGCAATCTCTTAGCTATGTATAGCGAGGAGATTGCTTCGTCGTTCCTCCGCGCAATGACAAAAATCAAATATGAAAAAAGAGCAGCTATCCGCATTTGATATGTTCAAGATCGGCATTGGTCCGTCAAGCTCACATACGCTTGGGCCATGGCGTGCTGCACAGCAATTTGTATTGAGCCTGGCCACTAAGCAATCATTAGCCTCGGTTTCGGAAGTTAAAGTTTTATTATACGGCTCATTGGCCAAAACAGGTTTAGGGCACGGTACTGATATTGCCGTTCAGCTTGGTTTGGGCGGCTATGACCCGGTTACGATGGATGTAGACACTGTTTTGCCAATTATCACTGCTATTGCTACTGAAAAAAGGTTATTGTTGGGTGGCGAAAAGCTGGTAAGCTTTGATCCTGTAAATGATGTTTTATTCTTATCCGGCGAGAGCCTGCCAGCGCATCCCAATGCCGTTAGCTTCCAGGCTTTTTTTGATGATGGCTCGGCAATTACCGAAACTTATTATTCCATTGGCGGCGGATTTGTTTTAAAAGAAGGTGAATCAGCAGAAAACCGTGAAACATTGGTTGATCTGCCGTTTCCTATTGATAATGCTGATGGCTTATTACATTGGTGCCGTAAAACAGGCCTTAAAATATCAGAGGTTGTTTTTGAAAATGAGCTGGCCTGGCGAAATGAGCAGGAGGTACACAACGGGATATTAAACATATTCCGGGTGATGAAAGAATGTATGTTTAAAGGCTGTTATACCAAAGGCGTTTTACCAGGCGGCTTAAATGTGACACGCAGGGCTGCAGCATTGAATAAAAGGTTGTTAGGCGACCAGCAAATAAATAATTTTGATGAGTGGGTAACGGCAATCCGCAAAACCGGCAGCAGTTTTCAAAATATATTGGATTGGGTAAGTTGTTTTGCTTTAGCAGTGAATGAGGAGAATGCTTCGTTTGGCCGCGTAGTTACAGCGCCAACAAACGGCGCGGCGGGTGTTATACCGGCGGTGTTGCAATATTATGTCGCATTTTGCAATGGTTATAATGACGACAAGATCATCCAGTTTTTATTGACCGCATCCGAGATTGGCTGCATCTTCAAAAAAGGCGCTACTATATCCGCAGCTATGGGTGGATGCCAGGCAGAGATCGGCGTTTCATCAGCAATGGCCGCCGCCGCACTAACCGAATGTTTAGGCGGCTCGCAGCGACAGGTATTAATGGCCGCCGAAATAGCTATGGAGCACCATTTAGGCATGACCTGCGACCCTATTGGCGGCCTGGTGCAAGTACCTTGTATCGAGCGTAATACCATGGGTGCTATAAAAGCTATTACCGCGTCGCAATTGGCGCTACAAAGTAACCCAGAAAATGCTAAAGTAAGTTTGGACGCCGTTATCAGAACCATGTGGCTAACCGCGCTGGATATGAACTCCAAATACAAAGAAACCGCTGATGGTGGATTGGCTATTAATGTGCCGATAAGCCTGCCGGAGTGTTAATGAGCACGAATTTCACAAATTTAATTGACACGAATTTCACGAATTAGTAGTTCGGGAAACAATTCGCGAAATTCGAAATAATTCGTGAACATTAGTGTTGTTAAAATAATTAGTGATCATTCGTATCTTTTTCTCTAAAGCTATAATAAAGATAAAACAGCGCAGGCAATATAAACAAGCTGCCTACCAACAAGGCGATACCTAAATCATCAATTACCTTGGCGTCGGCGTGATCGGTTAATAACGACATGTTTTGTCCGCCTTTAAGGATAATGAAGTTTGGAAAGTGCCGGTAACCAACAGATAGCAATATCATCGTTACCTGGAATGCCGCGAATATGCGGGCTATCATCTTTCTGCCCAAGCTGATGGTTATCCAAAGTATTATTAGTGAAGCCGAAGCTGCTATTACTGCAACCAAACTTATTACGTTACCAAATATCCAGTGCGCCAAATGTATGTTTTGAACTTCGGCAGCAATAAACACCAGGCCACCGCAAACAAATGCCGCTATATTTAATGCTTTCGCTTTCCTGATAAATCGTTTAACATCGGTTGCGTTATCTGCTTCACCTATCAGGTAAATGGCAGCAAGGAATCCGCATAACGCAACGGTGAAGAAACCAACCGCTACCGAAAACCAGTTGAACCAGCTGAAAATATAAGCATCAAGGTAGGTCGTCGCTCCAAAATCTATTTGTCCGGAAATGGCACTTCCTGCTATTATCCCTAAAAACAATGGCGTAATTATACTGGAGTAAACAAAAATGTGATTGTATAATGCCTGTGTTTTTTCATCCTTTATGGCATCGTAATTCCTGAATGAAAAAGCGGTACCCCGTGCTATGATTCCCATCAGCATAACCAGTAGTGGGATGTGCAGGTAAATACACATCTGGCTGTAAATTGTGGGGAAGCCCACAAATAAAATTACCACGGCTATAATAAGCCACATGTGGTTAGCTTCCCATATAGGGCCTATGGCCTGGTACATGGTTTTGCGTGTACGGTGTTTATTACCGTCTGATGTAAAGAACTCGATAATACCTGCGCCAAAATCGGCCCCGCCTAATAAAAAATAAAGCACAATAGCAAAAAACAGGAAGAGAATAACTACAGTAAGCATAACTTATTTATTATATAACTGTGGAACCATCTTGATTTGCCGCGACAGTAAAAATATAACCGCCAGGCTTAATGTGAAATACACAAAGCTAAACAGGTAGAACGAATATTGAATGCCAGGCATAGGCGTAATAGCTTCGCTGGTGCGCATAATTCCCTGTATTATCCAGGGTTGGCGTCCAACTTCGGTTACCGTCCAGCCAGCCTCCAATGCTATGAATCCAAATGGCGTAGCAATGATGAACAGCTTAAGAAACCAACCTTTAAACAGCCATTTGCGTTTTTTCCATAAAGCGATAAAATACAACACGCCAACTAACATCATAGCAACGCCGGTGCCTACCATTATTTGAAAAGCATAATGCGTAATTGCTATGGGTGGCTGATCTTTTTTAGGTATCGAGTCCAACCCTTTAACTTCCTGTTTAAAATTATCGTTCTCTAAAAAACTCAGCAGGCCGGGAATTTCAATGCCGTAATAAACTTTTTTTGCAGCTGTATCAGGTATGCCACCAATTACCAGTGGGGCATATTGTTGTGTATGGAACAGCGCTTCCATAGCGGCTAATTTTGTCGGTTGGTGTTTACCGGCACTTTTAGCAGAAATATCACCGCTTAAGGGTTGCAATATTGCCGCCACTGCTGCAAAGGCTATGGCTATTTTAAACGCTCGTGTATGAAATTCGACATTCCGTTTCCTGTAGATCATTAACGCGTGGATACCTGCTACTGCAAACCCTGTAGCCGAAAATGCGGCTATCGTCATGTGTAATGCTTCCGGGAACCAGCCGGGGTTAAACATGGCCTTTATAGGATCTACATTTAGGTACTGGCCATTTATATAGTCAAACCCCGACGGGCTGTTCATCCACGCGTTAGCAGCGGTAACCAATATACCCGATGTTATTCCGCTTATACCTACCACTATCCCTGTACACCAATGGAACCATTTATTAAACCTGTTCCACCCATAAAGGAAAAAACCTAAGGCAATTGCCTCAATAAAAAACGCGACACCTTCTAATGAAAATGGCATCCCAAAAATCGGTCCGGCGTGTTTCATAAATTCGGGCCATAATAAACCCAATTCAAATGATAGCATAGTGCCCGATACCGCGCCGGTGGCAAAAAATATAGCCACGCCCTTGCTCCATGCCTGGGTAATATTTTTATAAACCGGGTTTTGTGTTTTAAGATACTTGTAATGCGATATAGCCATAAACACAGGCATCACCATACCAATACACGAGTAAATAATGTGAAACCCTAAGGATAGGGCCATTTGCGACCGGGCGGCTATAAAATCATTCATATTGCTGCGCTGTTAAATACAATGTGTAAAGATACCGGGTATAGTAATTAAAGATATTAAATACCTAATATTTAGTATTATACATATCGATTTTAAATTAGCAATAATTTGATGATTGTATTGATTTAGTTGTATAAAGTAATAATATGATTTTGTTATTGTGGGATAATGCCATAACACCTACCTTGACAATTCATTCTATTTACATGAACGAAGAACAAAAACGCTTAAAAGATTCTGCCTGGAAAAAGTGGGGACCTTATGTAAGCGACCGCCAATGGGGAACAGTTAGGGAAGATTATAGTGCTGATGGTGATGCCTGGAATTACATTACCCATGAAATGGCCCGCAGTAAAACCTACCGCTGGGGCGAAGAGGGTATAGCAGGGATTTGCGACAGCCTGCAGTTGTTATGTTTTTCGGTAGCATTATGGAACAAAAAGGATCCGATAATAAAAGAGCGCTATTATGGATTAAGCAATCCGGAGGGTAACCATGGCGAGGATGTAAAGGAATTATATTATTATTTGGATAATACCCCTACGCATTCGTACATGAAAATGCTGTACAAATACCCGCAGCAGGAATATCCCTATGCATGGTTGTTAGAAGAAAATAAACGAAGGACACGTAACGATCCTGAGTTTGAATTAATAGATACCGGCGTATTTGAGCATAACGACTATTTCGACGTTTTTATAGAATATGCTAAAAACGCAGCTGATGATATTTTAATAAAAATAACAGTTAACAACCGCGGAGGAAATGATGCGGCTTTAAATGTATTGCCAACCGTATGGTTCCGTAACAGGTGGGCATGGGGGTATACCGGTTATAAACCACAGATCTCGCAGGACTCGGATGGTGTGATGAGTGTTTACCATGAAGATTTAGGTCAGCTTTGGTTAAAGGCTGAAAATAACCCTGCATCGTTATTTTGCGACAATGAAACTAATACACAGAAACTATACAATTATAACGACGGTAAGCAATTTTTTAAGGATGGCATAAACGATCATGTTACAAAAAATGCCGCTACTATTAACCTAAATAAAACAGGTACTAAAGCCGCGTTTAATTATGATATAAATGTGCCGGCAGGGCAAAGCACTACAATTCGGTTAAGGTTAACTGCCGACGCTAAGAAGGGATTTGATGATTTCGATGCCATATTTAACGCCCGGGTAACTGAAGCTGATGCTTTTTATAAAGATATTATACAAGATCAAAAAGATGCCGACCGTGTGCTGATACAGCGGCAGGCCTTTGCAGGCATGCTGTGGAGCAAGCAGTTTTATCATTATAACATCCATCAATGGGTAAACGGCGATCCGGCCGAACCTACACCTCCGGTTGAACGCAAGAATGGCCGTAATGTACAATGGCAACATCTAAATACCCGCGATATTATCTCCATGCCCGACAAATGGGAATATCCATGGTTTGCTGCCTGGGACCTGGCGTTTCATAGCCTGGCCTTGTCGACCATTGATATGGATTTCGCAAAAAATCAATTGATGTTGCTGATACGCGATTGGTATATGCATCCTAATGGACAACTGCCTGCTTACGAATGGGAATTTGGTGATGCCAATCCGCCGGTGCACGCTATGGCTGCCTGGAAAATATACTTAAAGGATAAGGCAAGCAACGGGGGTAAAGGCGATACCTACTTCCTGGAGCGGGTTTTCCATAAACTCATGCTCAATTTTACCTGGTGGGTAAACCGTAAGGATGCCTCAGGTAAAAACGTTTTTGAGGGTGGATTTTTAGGCTTGGATAACATCGGTGTTTTTGACCGTAACACAGTTTTGCCGGGCGGTGAACATTTAGAGCAGGTAGATGGCACCGGGTGGATGGCCATGTATTCGCTTAACCTAATGGCTATGGCCGCTGAATTGGCTAATGATAATAAAGCTTATGTAGATATCGCCTCTAAGTTCTTCGAGCATTTTATTTACATAGCAGGCGCAATGGCCAGTATGGGTGCCGATAACCAGGGACTGTGGGATGATGAAGATGGCTTCTTCTACGACCAGCTACGCTTAGAGGATAACAGTACCGAAAAAATGAAGGTGCGTAGTATCGTTGGCCTTATTCCACTGTTTGCGGTAGAAGTTTTAGAAGATTTGGATGTTGTAAATAATCCTATTTTTAAGGATCGCTTTAAATGGTTTGAAGATAATCGGCCAGACCTGGCATCTCTCGTTTCCCGCTGGGATCAAAAAGGAACGGATAATAAGCATTTGATAAGCTTGTTGCGCCGATACAGGATGAAGTCGCTACTGAAATATATGCTGGATGAAAATGAATTTTTAAGTCCGCATGGTATAAGGTCAGTTTCTAAATACCATTTAAATAACCCTTATTCGGTAAATATAAACGGCATGACGTTTAGTATGCGTTACATACCTGCCGAAAGTGATAGTGGCCTGTTTGGCGGCAACAGTAACTGGCGCGGCCCAATATGGATGCCGGTAAATTACATGATAATTGAAAGCCTTTACCGTTTCCATGAATATTATGGTGACGATTTTAAAGTGGAATGCCCAACGGGATCGGGCAATTTTATGAACTTAAAAGAAGTAGGCGATGAAATTTATACCCGCATATCCCGCATATTTTTAAAAGACGCTGACGGTAACCGTGCGGTATTCGGTACCAACACAAAAATTCAGACTGACCCCAATTTCAAAGACAATATATTGTTCCATGAATATTTTGATGGCGATAATGGCAAAGGTATAGGCGCATCACACCAAACCGGCTGGACGGGACTAATAGCAAATTGTTTTAATTAATATAAGCACACATAAACAAAGCGCGGCCTCGAGCGAAACCTTTCCCTAATTAGGGAAAGGAAGAGGATAGGGTAATATTTTTTTATAATTTAGGCCGTTATATTACCATACAAAAATAATAACTGCATGAAGTTTTATAAATTCCTGTTTGCCGCGTCGGTGGCAACAACCATTTACACCGTACAAGCACAAACCCCCGATCAGCCTCAACCGCCCAAATACGATCAGCATAAAGTATTCAGCCCGCTGTTTTACAGGGATAACGGGAATGAGTACCGGACAGCTGCAGGTACACCCGGCGTAAAATACTGGCAAAACCGTGCCGACTATAAACTGGATGTAACATTAGATACTGCGCTACATCGCGTAACAGGCACAACCCAAATCACTTACACAAATAACAGTCCTGATGGTTTAGGATTTCTATGGCTACAGGTAGATCAAAATATTTACAGAGAAGATTCCCGCGGACAAGCCACAAGCGCTGTTACCGGTGGTCGTTTTGTAAATAAAACTTTTACCAATGGTGATGAAATAAAAGGCGTTTATGTGATTAAAAACGGTAAGGCCGAAAAGGTAGATTATTTGATCACTGATACACGCATGCAAATCAAGCTGAAAGATACTTTGCGTGCAGGCGGCAGCAAACTTGAAATAAAAATAGACTATGCCTTTGACGTACCACAATATGGTACAGACCGCATGGGGCGCGAATTAACCAAAGATGGCTGGATCTACGAAATAGCCCAATGGTACCCGCGCATGGAAGTTTATGATGATGTTACCGGCTGGAACGTAATTCCGTACATGGGTGCATCTGAGTTTTATTTAGAATATGGTAATTTCGATTATACCATTACTGCGCCTGCAAGCCTGGTTGTAGTAGGTTCGGGCGAATTGCTGAACCCTGCCGAGGTGTTAACACCTGTAACTATTGGTAAATTAAATGCTGCAAGGGCAAGTGATAAAACAGTTTCTATCCGCGATTCGGCAGATATTCATAATTCAAATTTTTATCCAAAGAAAGCAAACTTAACCTGGCATTTCTTCTGCAAAAACGCGCGTGATGTATCTTGGGCTGCTTCAAAAGCATTCATTTGGGATGCGGCACGCATTAATTTGCCAAGTGGTAAAAAAGCTTTAGCACAATCTGTTTATCCTATAGAAAGCGCCGGTAAACCGGCATGGGGACGCTCGACAGAATATGTAAAAAATTGCATCGAGCTATATAGCAAAGAATGGTATGAATATACTTACCCGGTTGCAACAAATGTTGCCGGTATAGTGGGTGGCATGGAATACCCGGGTATTGTTTTCTGCGGACGTAAATCTGTAGGCGGCGAATTATGGGAAGTAACCAACCACGAGTTTGGCCATAACTGGTTCCCGATGATCGTGGGATCAAACGAGCGTAAATACGCCTGGATGGATGAAGGCTTTAATACTTTCATTAATAAAGTAGATACTAAGGTTTTCAACAATGGCGAATATTATGAAAAACCGGATGCGCAAAAAACAGCGGGCGCTATGTTTGACCCTTCGGCTGATGCAATAATGAATACACCAGACGTTATACAGGAAGATTACCTGGCTTACGCGGCTTATGAAAAGCCATCATTAGGTTTAACCATTTTGCGTGAGCAAATATTAGGTGAAGAACGCTTTGATTATGCTTTCCGTACTTACATAAAACGCTGGGCTTTCAAACATCCAACACCGTGGGACTTCTTCCATTCGATGGATAACGCGGCAGGCGAGGATTTGAGCTGGTTTTGGAATGAATGGTTCCTGACCACATGGAAAGACGATCAATCCGTAAAAGGTATCAACTACATAGAAAATGACCCGGGGAAAGGATCATTAATTACTATTGAAAACCTGGAAGAAATGGCGTTGCCCGTTACGGCTGCTGTAAAAGAGGAAAACGGAAAAGTTGGTATAGTAAAGCTACCTGCCGAAATTTGGCAGCGTGGCCCGATATGGACGTTCCCATATAAATCAAGCTCGAGAATTGTAACCGTTACGCTTGATCCGGATCATGTATTGCCGGATATCAACCCGGAGAACAATTCACTTAGTGGTTTGCCTCTCCCAACGGGCACAACAGCTGCAGGCGTAATCAAAACTTATCTGGATGCAATTGGAGGAGCCGATAAAGTAAAAAATATCGCTGATCTGACCATTCTATCATCAGGAACGGTACAGGGTACCGAGGTAAAAGAAACCACACGTTATAAATCACCTAATAAATTTTCGGATGATATTGTAGCGCCATCATATAACAATGTGAAGGTATCACATGTAGTTATCAATAGCGATAGCGTTACCGTACAGCAAATGAATGGAAGTGTGATAATGGATAATACCATCAGGAGCCAGACAAAGGCTCGTTTCCTGCCATTTCCGGAGTTGGATTATATCAAGCCGGGGTACGTGCTAACCTTATCAGATGATATGCAGGTGGTAAATGATAATTTGGCTTATTTAGTAATTGTTACCCGGCCCGATGGTTTAAAGGTTAAAAGCTATTTTGATGCCAAAACCGGTTTGAAAATAAAGCAAATGACGGATACCCCCGGAGCTACAGTAAACGAATTTGGCGATTACCGCGAAGTAAATGGCGGCATTAAAATACCTTTTACTGTTAAAACTGTAGTACTGGGCCAGCAAACTGAATTTAAAGTTACGGGGGCAGTTGCTAATACAGGTATATCTGATGGCCTGTTTAATTAAATTATGATTTTATTTAGGTTTGGCAATTTATAAATTGCCAAACCTTTTCTTTATAAACAAACCATATGAAACTAAAACCGATACTCTTAATTACGTTCTTGTTATCAACCGGCATTGTTAAAGCGCAGGATTCATTAATGTTTCGCAAAATATATGATGAAGAATTAACCAATGGACAATGCTATGGCAATTTGCATTACTTATGTAAAAATATAGGTCAAAGGTTAAGCGGGTCTGCTAATGCGCAGAAGGCAATTGACTGGGGTAAAAAGTTAATGGAAAGCTATGGCTTTGACAAGGTGTTTTTGCAACCGGTTATGGTACCACATTGGGTGCGCGGCGCCAAAGAGTCGGGGGTGATTATTGATAACGGTAAACGCATTCCCGTGGCTCTGGCTGCACTGGGTATGTCGGTTGGTACACCGGCTGCAGGTATCACTGCCAATGTAATTGAAGTACATAGTTTAAAGGAACTGGATACTTTAGGTGAAGCGAAAATAAAAGGAAAAATAGTTTTCTTTAACCGCCCGTTTGATCCGCGTTATATTGCCACACTAACTGCCTATGGCATTGCAGGCGATCAGCGTAATTTAGGCCCGGCTGCTGCTGCAAAATATGGCGCGGCCGGCGTTGTGGTACGTTCGTTAACAGAAAGTATAGATAATTATCCGCATACTGGCGCCACCCACTATGATGATGGCGGAAAGAAAATTCCGGCTGCTGCTTTGTCAACTATAGCTGCCAATCAATTGAGCGCATTATTAAAAAAGAATAAAGGAGTTAAATTTTACCTGAAAACAAATTGCCAGATGTTACCCGATGCGCCATCATTTAACGTAGTGGGCGAGTTAAAAGGGACAGAAAACCCAAACAAGTTTATCACGGTTGGCGGGCATTTGGATTCATGGGATTTAGCTGAAGGCGCGCATGATGATGGGACAGGTATTATGCAGTCGGTAGAAGCATTGCGAATATTGAAAGCAATGGGATATCGCCCTAAAAATACGTTACGTGCCGTGTTTTTTATAAATGAAGAAAATGGTGATAAAGGCGGCGAAAAATACGCCGATCTGGCTGCCCAAAATAAGGAAGACCATATAGCTGCAATCGAATCAGACCTGGGCGGTTTTACGCCGCGGGGTTTTGGTTTTGATGGCGCATCGCCGGAGCTAATGAATAAGATAAACCGTAACTGGAAGAAGCTATTTGAGCCTTACGGATCAGATCATTTAGTGGCAGGTGGAAGCGGGAGTGATATTGGCCCGTTAAAGGCTAAGTTTGCAGGTGTACAATTGATAGGTTTTTCTCCTGACCCTCAACGTTATTTTGACGTGCACCATACGCCCAATGATGTTTTTGAAAACGTTAATAAGCGTGAGTTGGAATTAGGCGCAGCATCTATGGCTTCGCTAATGTATTTGATAGATCAACACGGGGTTAAATAACATTACCTGTTAAAACAAAAAAGACAACCACTTTGAAGTGGTTGTCTTTTTTGTTTAGATAAAAAATCTATAAATCGTTAGCTGTTTTCTTAACAGCGTCCTCCGGTAATTTTGAATTGAAGTTTTTAAAGAAACGTTTCATCTCTTTAGTTATCCTTGAGGTAAGTGCCTGGTTAAAATTGTGCCCTCCGCGCTGTAAAGTACGTGGTCCGGTCCAAACTCTTGCTTTATTTGAGCGTACCTGCCTTATTTTACCATATTTCATCAGGCCAAGACAGAGCTGCCCGTCGTCGCCCCAAAAATTATCATTTATAAAACCAATTTTAACACCAAGGTCCCTTATGTAACCCATGCTCAACCCGTAAGCGTTAAAGTAAGGGCGATTGATCTGCCTGAATTCCGAAATAGCATCCTTCATTTTCTCAAGGATATACAGCTTCCATCTCGGGAATCCTGGCTCGCTTAAAAATGAATAGCGGCCATAAACGCAAACCACATCTTTTTTGGTAAGCACTTTCATCATTTCTTCAACCCAGCACGATGGGTAAAAACAATCTGCATCGGCCAGTAAAACATATTTGCCCTTAGCTGCTAATTGCCCCGATTGCCTTGCCGGGCCGCAGCCCTGTTTTAATTCAAACATGCCGGTAACGTGCAGCTTATCAATGGTATCCTGTGTTTTGTCTTTTGAATTATTATTAACTACAATGATTTCGATAGGTGCATTAAATTGAGTTTTAGCAATACTGGCAACGCAACGCAAAATATTAATCTCCTCATTCCATGCTGCAATTAAAATGGTAACTAAGGGGTTATCGCCGGTAATACGGTCAAGATCTTTATTAATAGAATCAAACAGGCTTTGAGGTATTTGTTCAAAGGTTTCGTATTCGTAATTTAATTCTTTTACCCAATCTGGGTTGTTAAAGAGCATCATAGTTTAAATAGGTTTCTGTTAATAAACGATGTTGAGTTTAAAAAAGATTTTTAAAGATAGAGTTTTCTAAATCTACAACCCAATTTTATGCAATAAAATCATTGATAACTAACAACTAAATGTTTTAAAGTACGCTATTTACATAATTAATAAATTTAATACATTTGATATAATAAAATGGCCATTTAGGTTAATTTTAGCGTGTGATTTTTTACCTGTATCCTCTGATTTACCATGAACGATAACAAAACGGTTTTTAATGATGTTTCCTTATTAATAACTCACTATAATCGTAGCACATCGTTAGAGCGGCTGTTAAAAGCGTTTAAGGAGCAAAATATATTCTTTGCCGAAGTTATTGTTTCTGACGATGCCAGTAAGCCAGAGCATCAGCAGCATATTGAAGGGTTAAAAAAAGAATATGATTTTACGCTGGTATCTACCCCAAAAAATCGCGGACTGGCTAATAATTTAAACAAAGGGCAAAACGCGGTAAAAACGCCTTATACATTATATGTGCAGGAAGACTTTGTTCCTTTAAAACCTTTTTTGCCCCACTTTATGGACGCGTTGGAGATGATGAATGAAGATACATCTATCGATATGGCGCGGTTTTATGCTTACTCGGCATATCCTTATTTAAAACCTTATAAAAAAGGATTTTCGGAAGTTATTTATAAGCCATGGTATTTAAAAACGCAAAAAATATATAATTACACCGACCACCCACATCTACGCAGAAACAACTTCTTTGATAAATTTGGTATTTATAAAGAAGGTATCAAATCTGACAAAGCTGAATACCTGATGTGTATTTCCTTTATCCAAAATAAAGGCAAGGCGATTTTTTACGATGATTTTAAAAGTTTATTTGACCAGGTAAATTCAGAAACCGAGCCAAGTACAGTTACCCGCAGCAATTGGCGTCAAAGTAACAACCCGCTAATGCCGCTTATCAGGTGGCCTTACCGTACGCTTAAGTATAATTACGATATCCATTTTGGTGGAAGTGTTAAGCAGGAAAATAAATAATATGGACTCCCCGGAAGAAAAGAACGACAATCCTTTGTTTTTTGAACGAGGTGATGGAATGGGCTGGAATTTGAATTTTGATAATAAGTGGAGCTATTTGGTATTAGCTGCAATTTTTGGTGTGATGATAGGAGTGGCTATACTCGCAATATATTCTAAAAAGTAATTGACAATACCCCTTAAATAATGCGAAAAAGTATAATTTTATTAGCCTGCCTGTTTATTGGTGCCACCTGCTTTGCCCAGGTAAAAGTAGAACACCTGTTAGCCGAAAATCTTCCGAATCCTAACAGTATTGACGCGCTAACACCAAGGTTTAGCTGGCAATTAAATGCAGGGCTGCAACGTGATGTAATGCAAACTGCTTACGAAATACGTGTTAGCGAAGGCAAACATAATGTTTGGAATAGCGGAAAGGTAATGTCTGATGAATCGATGTACGTTGATTATAAGGGAGGGAAATTAAATTCAGGACAAAAATATAATTGGCAGGTTAGGGTTTGGGATAATAAAGCCAAAGCATCTGAATGGAGCGCGCCGGCTACATTTCAAATGGGAATGCTTACTCCGGGAGATTGGAAGGCTCAATGGATAACGCCAGGGTTTAAAGAAGACTCTGTTATGCGTCCAAGCCCTATATTTAGAAAAGAGTTTTCGGTAGGTAAAAAAATTCAATCGGCTATCGCTTATATAACTTCACATGGTTTATACGAGGCGCAAATAAACGGGCAAAGGGTAGGTGATGCCTATTTAACTCCCGGGTGGACAAGCTATAACAAGCGCCTTCAATACCAGGCTTATGATGTTACCGGGTTGCTGAAGAATGGTGCCAATGCTGTTGGAGCAACATTGGGTAGTGGCTGGTACAGGGGATATATAGGGTATAACCCTACACCTAATTTATATGGGAAAGATGTAGCACTGCTTTTCCAGTTAGAAATAACTTACACCGATGGCACTAAAGCGGAGGTGATATCTGACGGTAGCTGGAAATCGTCAACAGGGCCGGTACGATATGCGGAAATATATTACGGTGCAACCATTGATAATAATTATCAGCAAAAAGGATGGACCGAACCTGGATTTGCTGATTCGAAATGGGTTGGTGTTAAGGTGCAAAACTTTAGTAAAGATATTTTAATTGCTACCATTAATGAGTCGGTTAAAAAGCACGAAGTATTTAAACCCGTAAAGGTATTTACTACGCCAAAAGGTGAAAAGGTAATAGACTTTGGCCAGAACCTGGTTGGCTGGGTTAAATTTAAAGTGGTTGGTAAAGCAGGAGATAAGATCACCATATCGCATGCCGAAGTAATTGATAAGGCCGGCAATTTTTATACTGATAACCTGCGTACAGCAAAAAGCCAGGACACTTATATATTAAAAGGCGGCGGCGAGGAAACTTTTGAGCCTCAATTTACATGGCAAGGCTTCAGGTATATTAAAGTAGAAGGTTACCTGGGCGATTTAAAGCAAGAAGATTTTACAGCTGTAGCCTTGTATTCTGATATGGCGCCGACAGGAACTTTCACCTGCTCTAATCCTTCAATTAACCAGTTGCAGCATAATATACAATGGGGGCAAAAAGGTAATTTTTTAGATGTGCCGACAGATTGCCCGCAACGTGATGAGCGTTTAGGATGGACGGGAGATGCGCAGGTATTTTCACGCACGGCAACCTATAATATGAACGTGCATAACTTTTTTGCCAAATGGCTAAAAGATGTAGCCGCCGATCAATACTCAAGCGGTAGCATCCCGCATGTTATCCCCAATGTAATAGCAAGCGGCAACTCACAACCTGGTGCCAGTACGGGCTGGGCAGATGTGTCAACTATCATTCCCTGGAATATGTACCTTGCTTATGGTGATAAGCAGATATTAACCAACCAATACAACAGCATGAAGGCCTGGGTTGGCTATATGCAGCAGCATAGCAGGAATGACCTTTGGAATACCGGCGATCATTTTGGCGACTGGCTTTTTTATAGTGTAAATGATGATAATGGTGGTGCGTCAGCTATCACCAATAAATATTTGATAGCGCAATGTTTTTATGCTTACTCTACGCAACTGGTAATTAATGCCGCCAATGTATTAGGTAAAGCCGATGATGTTAAATATTACACAGATCTGCTTGCTACTATTAAAAGTGCATACTTAAAAGAATATGTAACACCTAACGGGCTTATATCATCAGATACTCAAACAGCTTACGTGCTTGCACTTCAATTTGATATGCTTCCGGAAAGCCTGAGGCAACAGGCCGCGGTTAGGTTAGTAAATAATATAAGGCAATACGGAAACCATTTAACCACCGGGTTTTTAGGAACGCCATACTTATGCAATGTGCTAAGTCGGTTCGGATATGCAAATGTAGCCTATAGACTGTTGCTGCAAGATACCTACCCATCATGGCTTTACCCTGTAAAAATGGGAGCGACAACCATTTGGGAACGTTGGAACGGCATTCATCCGGACGGATCATTTGAAGTGCCTTCAATGAATTCATATAATCATTATGCCTACGGGGCAATTGGCGATTGGATGTACCGTACCATAGCCGGTATTGATACCAAAACAGATGCGCCGGGTTATAAACAAATTGTAATTAAACCAACCATAGGTGGTAATTTGGATTATGTCAATGCTGATTATGAAACCAATTATGGCAAGGTAAGCTCACATTGGAAAGTGGATGGATCAGTTGTATCACTCGATGTGGAAATTCCTGCCAATACTACGGCTACAATTTATGTACCAACCAATAACGCGGGCAGTGTAAAAGAAAACGGAGGTGCATTAAGTTCAGATATTAAGCAGGGTGCCCCGGAAACCGGGTATGCAGTGTTGAGCGTTGGCTCAGGTATTTACCACTTTAGTGCCGATAGGATACCGACTGTTAGAGATTTTAGAGGAGAAAGGGAATTTAATAGATAAAATATAAAGCGGGTGTCAGTCTGAGCTTGTCGAAGCACGTGTGCAATGGCCCTGTCGATTAGTCTTCGACAAGCTCAGACTGACAGTAATCTCAGATTGACAGTAATATTATAAAAAAGGCTTTCACAATTGTGAAAGCCTTTTCTATTATTGAATTGAATGTAGGTTAAATCATGTTGCCATCAACCAAAACCTGGTTCATAGCACGTACCGCGTCAGCGCTCTTGTTAAAGGCAGCTTGCTCGTCGGCAGTTAATTTAAAGTCTAATATTTTCTCAGCACCATTTTTGCCTATAACAACAGGTACTACCAATGAAATATCAGATTGTCCGTATTCGCCTTCTAAATAAACGCCTGATGATATTAATTTTTTCTCATCACGCACAATGCTTTCAACCATTGATAAAACGCCTGCACCCGGTGCATACCATGCAGAAGTACCGATCAGTTTGGTTAAAGTAGCGCCGCCTACCATAGTATCGGCAACAATTTTTTCCTGTTGTTCCTTACTCAAGAATTGAGTTACAGGAATGCTGTTCCATGTAGCGTGGTTAATTAAAGGGATCATGGTAGTATCGCCATGGCCGCCAATAACTACCGCGTTTAAATCGGCAGGAGAACAGCCTAATTCCTGGCTCAGGTAATATTTAAATCTTGATGAATCTAAAGCGCCACCCATACCCAAAATACGGTTTTTAGGTAAGCCTGAAGTTTTAAGGGTAAGGTAGTTCATGGTATCCATCGGGTTTGAAACTACAATCACGATGGTATTTGGCGAATATTTTAAAATGCTTTCGGTAACACTTTTTACTATACCTGCGTTAACACCTATCAATTCCTCGCGGGTCATTCCCGGTTTACGCGGTAATCCTGATGTAATAACAACCACTTCCGAATCGGCAGTGGCGGCATAGTCATTAGTAACACCCTTTATTTTGGTATCAAAACCTAATATGGCAGATGTTTGCATCATGTCGATAGCCTTGCCTTCAGCAAAACCTTCGCGGATGTCTAATAAAATAAGTTCTTCGGCTAATTCTTTCCTGGCGATGTTATCCGCGCAAGTAGCGCCTACAGCGCCTGCACCAACTACTGTGATTTTCATGTTATGATTTGTTTTTTACCTGTTATGAAGCTATTATGGGCTTATTTGTATTAATTGAAGCCCATAATGGTTTCATTTTTTATAGATTTTATAAAGAGCAAATTAATTGCGGCAATTTTAAGAAAAAATTATAGAAATAACAGGTTTGTTATGTAAATGTTGCAAGGTTATTTTTAATATAAATGTAAATTAATTAGATACTTCTCCAATTGTTGAAAATGGTGAGTAATCAGCTAAATGATGAACAAAATATACTATTTCAGATCATTGATTTTAAAAATTTACAATTATTGCTGCTTATGTTGCTATGTTTTTGAAATAAAGCTATAAAATGGTAGTGTATTTTGCGAAATAGATATATGTTACGCTATTTTGTGTAATGTAAATTATGATTTTGTTATATTTTTAATTTTTGTCGCTTTTTTTTGATAAAATTTGTAAAAAAAAGAAATAATAATATAAATTTGCTGTTATTATATTAATTAATCTATAAAAAGTTATTATTCGCAACCAACTTCGTAAAATAATTAAAAAATGGCAGCAAAATTAGAGTACATCTGGCTTGACGGTTACAAACCAACACAAAGCCTTCGTAGCAAAACAAAAATTGAAAAAGATTTTAGCGGTAAATTAGAAGATTGCCCGCTTTGGAGCTTTGATGGTTCATCAACTGAGCAGGCACCGGGTGGTTCATCTGATTGCGTTTTAAAACCTGTTTTTATTTGCCCTGATCCGCAAAGAAAAGAAGGTTACTTAGTAATGTGCGAAGTTTTGGATTCAAAAGGTCAGGCTCATGAGTCTAATGGTCGCGCGCATATCGAAGACGATGATAATGATTTTTGGTTCGGCTTTGAGCAGGAGTACTTTTTATGGGACCCTAAAACCGATAAACCACTTGGTTTCCCGGCACAGGGGTACCCGGCACCCCAAGGCCCTTACTATTGTTCGGTAGGAGCTAACAACGCTTACGGAAGAGAGATTGTTGAAGAACACTTAGATGTTTGTTTAGAAGCAGGCTTAAACGTTGAAGGTATAAATGCAGAGGTTGCTGCAGGCCAATGGGAATTCCAGATTTTTGCTAAAGGCGCTAAAGAGGCCGGCGACCAGATTTGGGTTGCACGTTATTTATTAGAAAGAATAGGCGAAAGCTACGGTGTGTCAATTAACTGGCATTGTAAACCATTAGGTACTTTGGATTGGAATGGTTCAGGTATGCACGCTAACTTCTCAAATGGTATTTTACGTACAGCAAACAGCAAAGCTACATTTGAAGCTATCTGCGAATCTTTCCGCCCGGCAGTTGCTGAGTGTGTGGCTGTATATGGTGCTGATAATCATTTACGTTTAACCGGCAAGCACGAAACTGCTTCAATCAATGATTTTAGCTATGGCGTATCTGACCGTGGTGCTTCTATCCGCATCCCGCTTTATACTGTTGATCATAACTGGAGTGGTTATTTAGAAGATCGTCGCCCTAACTCGGCTGCTGATCCATATAAAGTTGCCGCAGTTATTATTAAAACTGTAAAATCAGCTAAGGTTTAACCTTAATCGAATATCTTATTATAATTATCCCTCTTGCCGGTAAGGTTAGAGGGATTTTTTGTTTTCAAGATATCCTATATAATCTCCAGAATCAATTCGATGAAAATTTTCGGTAGTACGGTTATAAATATATACCCAACACTGTACAATACCATTTTCTGTTTCAATGTTTAATAGTTCCCTTAAATATAAATACGGTTGTGATTGTCCAATACCATAGCCTTCGTAGGGGTCAATATATTTTAATGTTTCTTCCGGATTAGTTAGCTCAACGACACTTCCCTTTACATAGAAACCATCATTATTGTTAGTAATGGCAACAGGATAATCGCCGGCATCATAAAGTATCCCTTTGAATTGCCCTTTTGCGAAAAACGTGGAATTATTTTGCAGGTATTTGGCAAATTCATTATCTGCAATTAATAATGTGCCGTATATAAACAAATAGGATGCCTGCATATTTAAAGATAGTTATTTATAGGTGCCTATGGAAGTTTTAACAAGTGCAATTCGAATTTCTACAATTCACCAGGCGTTCCTATGGAACGCTTAGATCGGATTCATCTTTTATACTATCAACCAAACGTCCCGATGGGACGATTCAGGCAGTTAACTCGTCCCATCGGGACGTTTGGTTGATAGAAAATGCAGATATATTTATTTTACGTTCCATAGTAACGTTTGGTGAAAAAGCGGCAAATTGAAAATGCGCCGACTTTAAGTTTTAATAAATATTTGCACGCATTGTTTATTAACTTGCTTAATATTGACCCGATTTTTGTTTTTACAAATTATGAACGAGCAGCAGATCACTTCCTATCTACAGGAAAATAACATACAGAAAATAAAGTTTGCCTTTGCCGATATTGATGGAGTGTTACGCGGCAAAATTATTCATCATAAAAAATTCACGGATGGCTTAAAAAGTGGTTATGGCTTTTGCGATGTAGTGTTTGGGTGGGATAGCAGCGATACCTGTTATGATAATGCTGTAGAACTAACCGGGTGGCATACCGGCTACCCTGATAAACCATGCCGTATTGATCTGTCTACCTTTCGCACTGTGCCGTGGCAGGAAAATATTCCATTTTTTTTAGGCGATTTTAGCAACTCCGATGGCAGTGATTTATCCGCTTGCCCACGCAGTTTATTAAAACGTATAGCTAAAGAGTGCGAAGCGATGGGGTATCACCCGGAATTTGCGCAGGAATTTGAATGGTTCAATTTCAAAGAAACTCCGCAAACGTTACAGGATAAATCATTTACCAATCTGCAGCCATTAACACCGGGTATGTTTGGTTACTCTATATTGCGTACATCAGAGAATAATGATTTTGTTAATGACCTGTTTAATTTGCTGATGCAATTTAATATCCCGCTGGAAGGTTTGCATACTGAAACCGGGCCGGGGGTATATGAGGGTGCAATTTTACACTCGCACGTGATTGAAGCAGGAGACAGGGCCGTATTGTTTAAAACCGCTGTAAAGGAGATTGCCTATAAACACGGTATAATGGCCACATTTATGGCTAAATGGAACGTCGATTTGCCGGGATGCGGTGGCCACGTACACCAAAGCTTATGGAACAAAGATCAAACAGAGAACCTGTTTTATAATGGTGATGATCCTAACAAAATGAGCGATCTGCATAAGCATTACTTAGCCGGCCAGTTACATTGTCTGCCGTATATATTGCCCATGTTTGCACCAACTATAAATAGCTATAAAAGATTGATTGAAGGCGCCTGGGCGCCAACCACAATAACCTGGGCGGTTGAAAACCGAACAACAGCATTCCGTGTTTTAAATTCTTCGCCTGCTTATACACGCTTAGAAACCAGGATACCGGGGGCTGATACCAATCCGTATTTGGTTATGGCAGCTGCATTGGCATCAGGGCTTTATGGCATAAAAAACAAATTGCCGTTAGAAATACCCGCAACTGTAGGCAACGGCTATCAAAACAATAAAAACGGACGCATTGCAAGTAACCTTTATGATGCTTCAATAGATATGAAAAACTCTGCAATTGCAAAAGAGTTATTTGGAGAAGGGTTTGTTGACCACTTTACAAAAACACGTTTATGGGAGTGTGCCCAATTTGCAAAAAGCGTAACAGATTGGGAATTGAAAAGATATTTTGAGATTATCTGAACCGGGATTAAACGGATTTAGGGATTTATTGGATGAAAATATAATCAGGGATAAAGATATTTTAGGATTTATCAGATGGAAGTAGAAAGCCAATTAAAACATGAAGAAATAACCCGTAGAATAATTGGTTGCGCAATGAGGGTTCATACCGAGTTGGGGAATGGCTTTCAGGAATTGGTGTATCAACGTGCCTTGGAAATAGAAATGAGTTTGAGTGATATTGCGTTTGAGCGGGAAAAAGCAATGTCGATATATTATAAAGGCATGGCTATTGCCGAAAGGCGGGTTGACTTTTTTGTTGAACAATTGATAATGGTGGAAATTAAAGCGATAATTGAATTAGAGGATGTGCACTTGGCACAAGCCATAAATTATTTGGAAGCGTACAATGCTGAAATAGGTTTACTAATAAACTTTGGAAGTAAATCCCTAACATTTAAACGATTACTAAATAGAAAATATAAACAAGCTTGAACTTGCCCCGCAGATCCATATCTATTAATCCGAATCAAAATATAAACCATTTTAAATCAATCGCGGAAATCCATAAATCCGCTTAATCCGAGTCAATGAGTAAAAAAATAAATATACACCTGCCCGAACCTGCCGACCTTTTAATGGAAGTTAGGCAAACAATTATAAAAAAGGCATGGGAGGGATATGATGCTTCAAAAAAAATTAAACGTATTGAAGATATTAGCGCGGAGGTTTCAACAAATCGTGTTTTTAAGGTAATATTTGAAGATAATGATTATGTGATAGCCAAGCTATCATACTTCGGGAACTATGAATATTTTAAAGAAGATCACCGCATAATTCATAGTTTATGCAACAACCTGTTATTTCCCTTTGAAAATTTTCTTTCAAAATCGTTGCTAAAAAATAACCGGGTTTATACCTATCGTTATAAACAAGATAAAACAGATGCCTGGGTTGTGTTTTATAACCCCACACGGATTTTTGAAAGGTTGCCAAGACGGTTAGATGAAGAACATATCCGTAAGTTGGGGACTCAAATAGGTAAATTTCACAAAGCTTGCGGAAGAGCAAAAAATGTATTGCCTAAAGCGTCCAAAACTTTGCGTACGGATATTTTCGCTTTAATGCATGAGCTCGAGGTAAACGAAAAGCAATTTGGCTCGGCTATGCAGGCAGATTTTTTAAAGTATCACTGTGATCTGTTCCTTAAAAACAGATCGAAGCATAATATTCATTCGTTCGAGATCATCCCGGTTTTTATTGATTGGAACATTGGCAATTTTTCTGTTTACCCAAACCTGGAATTGTATTCACGCTGGGATTATGATTGGTTCAGAATGAGCTACCGCATACTGGATTTTTACTTTTTAAGCAGGGTAGTATCTGACGCCGGCGACCGAACGGTATTCAGTTACCTGATCGATCCATTGATGGAAGATCGATTTATTATGTTTTTGGAGGAGTATCATAAAGTAAACCCACTGACAGCTAATGAAATTCGCTTTTTGAAAGAGGTTTACCGCTTTTTTATATTAAATTACGTTATCCGGAACGGAAAGTATTTTTTCGCTCCGCAATATGCAGATAAATTACAGGCAGAAGCATTTGAGATCTACCTGCCATCAGTCGACAGGGATTTTAATCCTGATAAGATAATTGAAGCTTTGAAACTGACCTAACAATTTAACGTTTACAACAACTACAACCACTACAACTAAAATGAAACGCGTAGATAACTTCAAATCAATAATTGACCAATACGAGGTGGTGTTTTTTGACGCGTTTGGAGTTATTAAAACTTACGCCGGTTTAGTGCGTGGCATTGAAAGTACATTTGATTATTTACAGCAGCAAAAAAAAGAATACTATATTGTTACTAACGATGCTTCCCGCAGCCCGGAACAACTGGCCACAGCATATCATAAATTAGGCCTGCCGGCCATAACCCAGGACCGCATATTATCTTCAGGTATGCTGACTAAAGAATACCTGGACTTAAAGGTCGACGACGGGATAGTAGCTTATTTAGGTACCGAAAACTCAGCTCATTATATTGAAAGTTCAGGTTTGCATACAATTCCTGTAAGTGAGGTAAATGACGATAACATCGACAAGGTTAATGCCTTAATATTCTTAGACGACGAAGGCTTTGATTGGTCGGCAGATTTAAATAAAGCGGTTAATTTACTGCGCAGAAGAACCATACCTGCAATAGTTGCCAATACCGATCATGCATACCCCCTAACCATAAAAGATGTATCTATAGCTATAGGCGGGTTAGCCACAATGATTGAAAATATTGTAGGCAAAAAATTTATCCGTTTTGGTAAGCCCGATTCACAAATGTTCATGTTCGCATACGATTTGGTGCGTAGCCATAGCTCAGTTGGAAAAAAAGATATTGTAATGGTTGGGGATACTTTAAATACAGATATTTTGGGTGGTAATAAATTTGGCTTGGATACCGTGCTGGTACTGTCAGGTAATACCAGGGCCAGTGATGCCGATACAAGAATTACAGCCACTGGCATTGTTCCTACCTTTATATGCGATTCTGCAGTAGTTGATTTGGGTGGATTTAATTTTTAAATGTATTCTTTACATTTTTTTTACCATTTTTGATTTAACCTAAAATCAATACCATTTTCATTTTATTATAACCTTGGGCTGTTTTGCCTTTTTTTGATTATGAGGATATATAACCGATTATTAATTGGCGCTTTGCTGATGCTTGCATTTTCACATGTGATGGCACAGGAAGGTGGTGATAAGCGATGGTCTGCAGAAAAGGCCAATACCTGGTATGCCGCGCATAAATGGATAAGCGGGGCTAACTTTACACCAAGTACTGCTATCAATCAACTGGAAATGTGGCAGGCTGATACTTTTGACTCAACAACTATTGACCGCGAGTTAGGTTGGGCCGAAAACATCGGTTTTAACACTATGCGGGTTTTTTTGCATAGCCTTGCCTGGAAACAAGATGCGAAGGGATTTAAACAGCGGGTAAATGAATATCTAACCATTGCCGATAAACACCATATACAAACACTGTTCGTTTTTTTTGATGATTGCTGGGATGCTCATCCCAGGCCGGGCAAGCAACCGGATCCAAAACCGGGAATTCATAACTCTGGTTGGGTACAGGATCCCGGCGGCGTGGTAACTGATCCGGCGGAATTTGCTTTTCTGAAATTGTACGTAGATGATGTCCTGACAACATTTAAACATGACAAACGTATTTTGATGTGGGACTTGTATAACGAGCCTGGTAACAGGGATAAAAAAGATGCATCAACAGAATTATTAGTAAAGGTATTTGAATGGGCACATGCTATTGATCCCGATCAGCCTGTTACCGTGGGGATGTGGAACTGGAGCTTTGAAAACCTGAATAAAATACAAGCCGCAAACTCGGATATATTAACTTATCATAACTACAGCGAAGTAAATGATCATCTACACGTTGTGCAGCTGTTAAAAATATACAACCGGCCGCTTATTTGTACCGAATATATGGCAAGGCCGCGAAACAGCACTTTTGAAACCATTATCCCCATGTTGAAAAAAGAAAATGTTGGTGCAATAAACTGGGGCTTTGTATCCGGCAAAACCAATACCATATACGCATGGAGTACGCCTATACCAGATGGAAGCGAACCAAAATTATGGTTTCACGATATATTCCGTAAAAACGGGGAGCCTTATAAACAGGAAGAAGTAGATCTGATAAAAAAATTAAACGCAAACTAACCATACTTAAAACTAAATTATGCACAACGTAATTAAACAACTATCAGCATTTATGTTACCCGCTTGTATATTATCTTTGGCGGCCTGTAACCAACCTGCAACTAAAACAACCGATAAAACAATGACAGACAGCACCAAAACAATTACTTTACCTTCAGCATCGGCATTTGAAACTACTATTGATGGCAAACAAACGCACTTATATACCTTGAAAAATAAAAAAGGAATGGAAGTGGCTGTATCAAATTATGGCGGGCATTTGGTAAGTGCATTGGTGCCGGATAAAGCAGGTAAATTAGTTAGTGTTGTGTTGGGCTTTGATAGTCTTTCGGGTTATAAAAAAACAATAGGTAATTATTATGGGGCTACCATAGGTCGCTACGGAAACAGGATAGCTAAGGGGGCATTTAAATTGGATGGTAAAGAATATCACCTGGCTACAAATAACGCACCTAATTCATTGCATGGCGGCAAAAAAGGATTTAATGATGTTGTATGGGATGCAAAACAGATAGATTCAACAACCGTTGAAATGACTTACCTTTCAAAAGATATGGAAGAAGGTTACCCGGGTAACCTGAATACAAAGGTTACATTCCACTTAACTGATGATAACGCTATAGAGATTAAATATGAAGCCACAACCGATAAAACTACTGTTGTGAACCTTACCCAACATGCTTATTTTAATTTAAACGGTGAAGGCAATGGCGACATATTAAACCACGTGGCAAAAATTGATGCAGACAACTACACACCTGTTGATAAAACCTTAATCCCAACAGGGAAAATTGAAACAGTTAAAGGGACACCGTTTGACTTTACCACGCCAAAAACTATTGGTAAAGATATTGATGCCGATAACCAGCAAATAAAATATGGCCCTGGAATAGACCATAATTTTGTATTGAACAAGCATGACATTACTACGCCAATTGCTACAGTAACCGGCGACAAGAGCGGCATTACCATGGAGGTTTATACAGAAGAGCCCGGCTTGCAATTTTACACAGGTAATTTTATGGATGGCACGCATACCATTCGTGGTGGTAAAACAGATAGCCACCGTACCGCTTTTGCAATGGAAAGCCAGCATTTTCCTGATGCGCCTAATCAGCCGCAATTTGCTACAACAACTTTAAAGCCAGGCCAGACTTATAAAACGGAAACCATTTATAAGTTCAGCGCGAAATAATATTTGACAGGTAGGTAGACTTACGAAGTTTTTAAAACTTCGTAAGTCTTGATAATTAGTTTATGAAGAAATATGTTTTTTAAAACTCATTCTCCAGCCGTTCATAATCTCCCTCGGTATCAATATCTATCGCACCCAATAAAAACGGTATAGTTGCCATATTATCAGCATATTTTATTAGAAGTTTTTTAGCGCCTTCATTACCTGTTAATTGCATTAGCTCATTAAAATGCGATTGATCAAATAATGCCGGTGCGCCTGACGTACCGTTATAAGCGCTGGCAACGATTGTTTTTTTGGTAGCTGATCTCTTTTGTATCAGCTGGTTCAAAATTGCCGCGTCGGCAAATGGCTGGTCGCATAGCATTAAGATTGCCGATGTAATGCCCGGCATATTTTTCTTTAATTCCGTAATTCCATGCCTTATGGATGATGCCATCCCTTCCTGCCATTCAGTATTAAAAACTACCGGCACAGGCCGGTCAATTATCGTAGGTTGTATAACTTCGGCATTAGCACCTAAAACTACAACTACCGCGTCGCAGGCAGAACTTAATGCATTATGAATAGCTTTTTGCAATAACGTTTGCCCGTTGAAAACAAGTGTTTGTTTAGGTTTACCTAACCGGCTTGACGAACCGGCAGCCAATATAATTGCTCCCGTCATGAAGTAGTAGAGGTAAAGATTTCGCCGGTTTCTTCTTGCTGTATAATTTGTTCATCAACACGGTTATGAACAATAGCCTTTTCACGAAGCGGGTGGCCATTACGTTTTTTTAATACAGCCTGCATTTCGGCTAAGATAGATAGAGCGATCTCGTCGGCTGTTTCTGATCCTATATCCAATCCTGCGGGGCCATAAATGCTTTTTAATTCTTCGGCGGTAATTAACAGGCCCTCTTCTTTAAATTCATCAAGCATGCGCTCTAATCTTTTTTTCGGCCCTAATGCAGCGATATAAGGCAAATGTAATGGCAAAAGCTGTTGTAATATCGCTTTGTCGTAATTGTAGTTATGCGTCATTAAAGCAACGACCGTACGATTATCTAATACCAATTGCAAAAGCGCATTTTCCGGTTTGGAGATAACGATTTTCTTAACCAATGGAAAACGATCTGCAACCGCATAATTGGCTCTGCCATCAACCAAAGTTATATGCCACCCCAAAACGCTTGCTAATTGTGTAAGCGGAATTGTATCATTACCGGCGCCAAAAACAATCAGCGATACAGTAGGCTGCAGTAACTCAATAAAGCAGGTAAACCTGTCGCCATATAAATAGGTTTTAGTAACAGAATTGCCATTCTTTAATACATTTTTTGCATCGCACAATAATGCCTCTTTTATGTGTTCATCGGGGACTTCACCCTGCAATGTTTCATCTTTATTTAATAATAAACAGGTGCCCGGTTGCGCTGCCTGCTTATCATTTAAAGTAAATAGCGTAACCAATACTACCGGCTCGCGTTTGCTTAAAAACTGCTTCAGTAAGGCAATTGGGTTGTTTTCGTTATTCGTAAATATAGGCTCTATCAAAATATGAATGATTCCATTGCAGCCTAAACCTATGCCAAATTTAGCATCATCATCGTCGGTAGTGTCATAAGTAACCAACATGGATTTATGTTGTGCCATTACTAAGCGTGCTTTGCGCAACGCATCGCCTTCCAAACAGCCTCCGCTAATGGCGCCGGTAAGTTGGCCGTCGTCGGTTACCAGCATACGGGCACCTGCACGCCTATAGGATGAACCTTCTACATGAACCACAGTTGCCAGCGCGGTTTGCTTGCCAGCTTTATTGGCAATGTCAAAAGCTTTTACTATGTCCTGAAGTTCTTTCATCCTGTTGTTTAACAAATATATGCGAATGTTGTTAATAAATAATCGCAGAACAATCACGCATCCATATTTGTATATTTGATTATGGGCCACCAATCAACCAAAAATTTGCCGATTACTAAAGTTAATGCTGACGAAAGCAATATAACTTTTGATATACTGGCTATTGAGGAACCTTTAGAAATAAGGGTAGAATACGGCCCGGAAAACCACCGCCAGGTACGCAATGTTTCTGTTACCATGCGCACGCCCGGCAATGATGCCGAATTAGCCGCTGGTTTTTTATTTACAGAAGGCATAATTAAAGATTTAAAGGATATTGTTTCTGTCCATCATTGTTTTATAGCCTGTGCAGAAAATAAGGAAAACATAATACAGGTAAGCCTTAATGAAAGTACAACTCCAAATCTTCAAAATACGGAGCGCAACTTTTATACTACATCCAGTTGCGGTGTTTGTGGAAAGGGTTCTATTAATGCTATACGTACTGTTAGCGCGTTTAGCGAACAGTTAGATAATAATGCGGTCAATGCCGATGTACTTTACCAGTTACCCGACATTCTGCGGCAACACCAAAAAGTTTTTGAAGATACGGGTGGTCTGCATGCATCTGCCTTATTTAACAATACAGGCGAACTGCTAATAGTTAGGGAAGATGTAGGCAGGCATAACGCGCTTGATAAACTAATTGGCGCATCTATTAACGAAAGATTGTTGCCTTTAACCCGAAATATACTAATGCTTAGCGGACGCGCCAGTTTTGAGCTGGTGCAAAAAGCTGCTATGGCGGGTATAAACATTATTGCCGCTGTTGGCGCGCCGTCTACACTGGCGGTTGAGCTGGCAGCCGAGTTTAACATTACGTTAGTCGGTTTTTTACGCGGACAACGTTTTAACATTTATACCGCGGCTCACCGCATTTTAATACCTGATTATGAAACTACGCATTAAAAGCAGCGCTATACGCTACCGTCTTACCAAAACAGATGTTGAGATACTATCTAAAGAAGGCGTTATAAAAGAGAAAGTGAATTTTGGAGATGATGAATTAGTATATGTTTTGCAAACCACAATGAAGGATCAATTATCTGCCGATTTCAAAAATAACATCATCACTGTTTATATGCCTGAAGCTATGTTAAAAGAACTGGCTGATACAGATAAAGTTGGTTTTGAAAGCAGTGATAGCGCATTGCATATATTGATAGAAAAAGATTTTACCTGTTTGGATAATGTAGATGAAGATCAAAGCGATAATTATCCTAACCCGTTAGCTTTAAAAGTAAATCATGAGCAAGATTAAGGAATACCCGGCTGAAGAGAACCCGGAAGAATTGCTGGATCTGAAAATAACCGAACCCAAAAAATGGGCTGCGGGTATTCCTGCTGTAGTAGCTGCTATGGATGATGTGTTACAAGAAGCCGGCCCTGTACGTGGTATGGAAGCTTTGTTTCACATGAATAAAAAAGGTGGCTTTGATTGCTCAAGCTGCGCCTGGCCCGATCCGGATGATGATCGGTCGCCAATTGCTGAATATTGTGAGAATGGCGCTAAGGCCTTAGCCGAAGAAGCAACCACAAAAAAACTAACCGCCGAATTCTTTGCACAAAATTCGGTAGCTGACCTCGCTAAACTTAACGACTATGAAATTGGACGTAAAGGCCGTATTGCACAACCGGTTTATTTACCCAAAGGCGGCACACATTACCAGCCAATTAGCTGGGACGACGCCTTTAAAAAAATAGCCTCGCATTTGAATGATTTGGCATCGCCCAATGAAGCCGCTTTTTATACTTCCGGGCGCACCAGTAACGAGGCGTCATTTACCTATCAATTATTCGTTCGCGAATTTGGTACCAACAATATGCCCGATTGTTCTAACATGTGTCATGAATCAACCAGTGTTGCATTGGCAGAAGCCATTGGAATAGGAAAGGGTACAGTTACGCTGAATGATTTTTATGATACGGATGTTATTATCATTATTGGGCAAAACCCCGGTACCAATCATCCGCGGATGCTTACCGCGTTACAAAAAGCAAAAGAAAATGGCTCGAAAATAATCGCTATAAATCCTCTGCATGAAGCAGGCTTAATGGGTTTCAGAAACCCGCAGGCAGTGAAAGGTATTATGGGTATTACCACACAATTAGCCGATCTGTACCTGCAGGTTCATATTAATGGTGATATGGCTTTATTGCAAGCCATTGAAAAACAGTTATATGAATACGAGGTTGAAACACCCGGGCAGGTATTTGACCAGGAGTTTATTAAATATAATACGGTTGGCTACACGCAATTTCTGCATAATTTGCAGCAGCATAATATTGATGAGCTGGCAAAAACAGCCGGGGTGCCAGCAAGACAAATTAAGCAGGCTGCCGATATGCTGCGCAACAAAAGCCGCATTATTATTTGTTGGGCCATGGGTATTACCCAGCATAAAAATGGTGTAGCCACAATTAAAGAGATCCTGAATTTAACCTTATTGAAAGGTGCCATCGGTAAGCCCGGCGCTGGTTTATGCCCGGTACGCGGGCACAGCAATGTACAGGGAAACCGTACTATGTTAATATGGGATAAACCGAAGCCCGAACAATTAGACAAGCTCAAAGAGGTATTTGGCTTTGAGCCACCGCGCGAGCATGGCTATGATGTAGTCGAAGCAATTACCGCTATGCATGAGGAGAAGCTGAAGGTGTTTTTCGCAATGGGCGGAAATTTCTTGTCGGCTACGCCGGACACAACCTACACCGCCGAAGCTATACGTAAAATGAAGCTAACGGTAAATGTATCTACCAAACTTAACCGCAGCCATTTGGTGCATGGCGAGGAATCTATTATTTTGCCAACACTTGCCCGTAGCGATAAAGATGTAGTTAAAGGCGTTACCCAATTTGTAACCTGCGAAAATTCAATGGGGGTAATGCAGATGTCAAAAGGCGTCCTTGATCCTATCTCAACTGACTTATTGAATGAAAACACTATTGTTTGCCGCCTTGCAAAAGCAACCATTGGTAACCGCACTGTTGTTGATTGGGACAAGTATGAAAAAAGCTATGATGCAGTTAGGGCCGATATTGAAAAAGTAATTCCGGGTTTTAAGGACTACAGCAAACGCGTGCAGGAGCCCGGTGGATTTTATTTGCCAAATGCAGCGCGGGAAGGGAATTTTAAAAGTGTAAAGTTTGGTGATAAGGTGGAGTTTGTTATAAATGAATTGCCAAAATATGAACACGGTGCTGATGAGCTTAGAATGACTTCCATCCGTAGCCACGATCAGTTTAATACCACTATATACGGACTGGATGATAGATACCGTGGCATCCACAATGAACGCAGGGTTATATTCATGAATCGTAAGGATATACAGAAGTTAGGCTTTAAAGAAGGGGAGAAGGTAGACCTGTTTAATAATCATAACCGTAAAGAGCGCGTTGCCCGTTTGTTTGTAGTTGTTCCGTATGATATACCTGAAGGTAATACAGCAACTTATTATCCCGAAACGAATGTGTTGATCCCGATTGATAGTGTTGCAGAGAAAAGTAATACACCGACTTCAAAATTGGTTTTTATAAAGATTAAAAAGCATGTGCCGGCAAGTTAATCAGTTAAGCTTAGTGATTTAATTATTGCTAAGTTTGCTAATGATGCAAGCGCCAACCACTTATCTCCTCGTTGCTAATGGCAAGCCAGAAGGCCCTTATACCATTATCGAATTAAAGGAAAAGAAAATAAAGCCCGGCGATTTTGTGCGTACCGATGCTATGGACGATTACAAAGAAGCTCATGAGGTTTTAGAGCTGCGCGAATTGTTTGGCTTCAAAAAGCAGGTGCTAATACAATATTACGGAAGCTTTGATCAGAGGCTGCTCGCTGCCGCGCTTGACTGGTTCCTGGTTTCGGGTGCCGGTGTTCTTGTGGTCTTTGTACTAACCCTGTTTATAAACGATAAGGTTGTCCGCATAGCTATTGCGTTTAGTTTGCTGGCAGTAATCCCTGTTGTTAACATCATTTACCATATTGTTACAGAAAGCTCAATAAAGCAGGGAACTTACGGAAAGCAGCTTTTAAAGATACGCGTATGTGATATGGAAGGTAATAGAATTACAGCTGCACATGCTGCCGGAAGAAACCTGGCTAAAATATTCTCTGTATTAACTTTACTCATCGGCTATTTATACAGTTTTTTTAATAAACAGCAGCAATGCCTGCATGATGTTATTGCGGGTACTTTGGTAATAAAGGATCGGTTGGTAATATAATTTTAAACGTCAAGTTCAATCCATACCGGCGCATGGTCGCTTGTTTTTTCCCATCCACGCACATTTTTATCAACTCCGGCTGCTTTTAGTTGGCCTTCAATTTGCGGGCTTAGTAAAAAATGATCAATGCGTAACCCTGCATCGCGGCCATAAGCATTGCGGAAATAATCCCAGAAAGTATAAATTGTATCGTCGGGGTAAAGTTTTCTTATGGCATCTGTCCAGCCCTGGTCAACTAATTTCTTAAACGCCGCACGTGTTTCCGGGCGAAACAAAGCATCGTCCACCCAGCGTTCAGGTTTATATACGTCAAGTTCGGTTGGCATAACGTTATAATCGCCTGTCATTACCACCGGTATATTCCGTGAAAGTAAACCTGCAGCATGTATGGTTAATCTTTCAAACCAACCTAATTTATAATCAAACTTTGGCCCCGGTGCCGGGTTACCGTTTGGTAAATATAAACAGGCTACCACAATACCGTTTACAAAAGCTTCTATATAACGACTATGCAAATCTTCGGGGTCGCCGGGCAAGCCACGTCGCAATTCCTGTATTTCGGTTTTTGACAAAATTGCAACCCCGTTCCAGCTTTTTTGCCCGTGCCATATTGCATTATATCCGGCCTCTTTTATAGCAGCTTCCGGGAAGTTTTCCTGCGGGGCTTTTAATTCCTGTAAGCATACAACATCCGGATTAGTTTCTTTTAGCCAGCGCAGCAATACAGGCAGCCTGCCATTAACGCCGTTTACGTTATAAGTTGCAATTTTCATTTACTCAAATATATAATAATTAGATATGAATCAAATTCACTTTAGATACAACCAATATGAATGTTTTGATTCAAGTTTTTCAAAACTATCTTTAAATGTGCCTGTTGTATTTTAACAACCAACTAAAAAGCTACACTATGAAAAAGTTAATGATCGCTATAATGGCCGTAATGTTAAGCTGCGGCGCTATGGCACAAAGCAAAATGAGCACCTCGCAAATGAAGGATGGTGCAGCAATGATAAAGGGTAAAATGATGATGATACAGGGCGGCAGAATAAGTGCTATGGATCAGGATATGACCATGTCTGACGGAACAAAGGTAACCACTAACGGAACCGTAATGATGCCCAACGGAAAATCAACCACATTGAATAATGGCGACATGGTTGACATGACAGGCAAAGTTCAACGATCTA
>Ga0207153_1028_pt1 | contig 33520 bp, 31 predicted proteins | sample Alteio_BWMinHeat_27_FD_153580 | JGI IMG/M metagenome (GOLD analysis project Ga0207153, IMG submission 153580) | Enriched cells from forest soil in Barre Woods Harvard Forest LTER site, Petersham, Massachusetts, United States -... | ecosystem: Environmental > Terrestrial > Soil > Temperate forest >...
GTACGAGCTGATAAAGCAATGCTTATGCTGCGTAATAAACAAAAAACACTTAAAACCTAATTACCCTACCAATCATCATCCGGTAAATGATCGTCATCTTCCGGATCGGGTTCGCCGAGGTCATCAGCAACTCTTATTTCATTAAGATCGTCCTTGTCCTCCAACTCGTCCTCGTAATTTTCGTCGTCCAGGTCAGTTTGCCAATCTGCTTCTTCCAGTTCGTCATCCTCGCCTCCCAGGATATTTGATGCTTCAAAATAATCTTCTTCGCTGTTATGATTTGCTGCTAACATATCTGCTTTTTTAGTTGCTTAACTACAACAAGTATACTGCCAAGATAGGATTATAAATATTATCTTTTTGTTAATTATCCTGGCAGGATAATGTTAACTAACACAATTTGGTATCAGCGTAATAAGCCATTGCCTCACTTAAAAACTGATTAAATTCCGGCCGTGCAGTATTATCGACCATTGTAAACCGTTCGTCAGTAAGGTATAATTTTCCTAATCCTTTGTAGTTTTTTGCCTGTTTATCTGCGGCGTTTTCTGTGCCCCATAATTTGCGGGTGTTTAAATAATGCAAATGGATAACGTTTTGCACCGCTGCACTTATAGGATCTTCTTTCTTTAACAAATAGAGCTTTTGTGTAATTTCTTTCTGTTCGGCAACAAGTGCCTTTATTTCTTCCTTAGTTAATTTACGCAGGTAGTTTTCGGCATGTTCAACAACCTCCTGTCCATAATTTTCAATAGCTTCTTCGCGGGATAGCCCATCGTATAATTCATCTGTGTTTAGCATCTTTTTATTTTTTAAAGTATCAATTGTTGTATCTATCGTTTTTAATAAAGTGTTTAATCTTGTTTTATGACTATTAATCGCTTTCTTATGGCTTTCAAGCGCTTTAACCAAATCGAACCCGGGGCTATCCAGTATGGCAGTTATCTGCTTTAATGGAAAATCAAGCTCCTTATAGAATAGTATTTGTTGTAACCGTAACAGCTCCTTTTCGCCATACAACCTGTAACGGGTATTAGTGCGGGTTCCCGGTTTTAACAACCCAATTTTATCATACACATGAAGTGTGCGAACACTTACACCTGCTAACTTTGCCAATTTTTTTACTGAATATTCCACTTTGTTTTGTTTGTGATAACAAAGGTAGGCTATGACCTAAGGTTAGAGTCAAGTACTTTTTTCATTTTTCTTTCGAAATAAACATAACAATTTGATTACAAGCGCAATAAAATAATAAACACGTGCATATTGGTCTGCATTTTTCCCTGTGTATTTTTTTTACGATATTGTAATAATGAACTTATCTGAAATAGGAGAAATTCGCTTAAGGAACCAGCAGCTTACGGGTACAGGTTTTACAACTGCAAAAGAAATTGTTGGCTGGATGGGTGCCATGCAGGCTCAAGATTATGCAATGGCTAAATGGGCAATTGGTACCCGCTTACCAAACTCAACCGACAAAACCATTCAAGCGGCAATTGATAACGGAGAAATAATACGGACACATTTAATGCGCCCAACCTGGCATATTGTTTCGCGTGATAATGCTTACTGGATGCTGGAGTTAACCGCCCAACGGCTTATTAATGCTATGAGATCGCATTATAAACGCTTTGAGTTAGATGCCGCTATTTTCAACAAAAGTAATGCAATAATTGAAAAGTCGCTATCCGGTGGTAATCATTTAACCCGCGACGAATTAATTAACCGGCTTAAAATTGAAAATATAAATACCAGCGATTTGAGAAGCGTGCACCTGCTATTAAGGGCCGAATTAGACCGGGTAATATGCAGCGGTGTAAGCAAGGATAAAAACCAGACCTATGCTTTGTTACAGGAACGGGTACCTATAATTAAGCTATCGCGCGATGAAGCATTAGCCAAATTAGCCACCAGGTATTTTGAAAGCCACGGCCCAGCTACTCTTGCGGATTTTAGCTGGTGGTCGGGTTTATCAATTACTGAGGCAAAGCGTGGTTTTGAAATGGTGAAAGATAAATTCGCTTGCGTTAACGTTGGTGACCTGATTTTTTGGATGAGCAATGATCTGCCCGATATCAGGATCAATAAAAAATCCGATTACTTATTACCCGCTTTTGATGAATTTTTAATAAGTTATGCCGACCGGACTGCTGCCATTGGTGTTGAGCTGCAAAACATAGCATTCACAAAAAACGGCATATTTAAACCTGTCATTATTTCCAACGGACAGGTTACGGGTACCTGGGCGCGAAGTATAAAAAAAGATAAAGTAATAATTGAAACCTCATTTTTTAAACAACCGACAGAAACATCAAAAAAGCTGATTTTAAAGCAGGCCAGGTTATTTGGCAGGTTTTTAGCTAAAGAAGTTGAGGTAAAATAAACGTAATGAAGATATATCAACAAGCCATACGCTTAACCGAACGCAAAAGAGGTTTTCATATCATAACATCCGAAGTGGTAAACGCGCTCCCGGAGATCAGTGAAATTAAAGTTGGCATTTGCCAGGTTTTTATACAGCATACATCTGCCTCATTAACTATTAATGAAAATGCAGACCCCACAGTAAGGAAAGACTTTGAAATGTATTTCAACAATGCGGTTCCTGAAAATGACCCCGATTATCAGCACGACGATGAAGGACCGGATGATATGCCCGCGCATTTAAAAGCAGCGTTGTTAGGCGCATCTGTAACCATACCCATCCGAAACGGGCGATTGGCATTAGGTACCTGGCAGGGAATTTATTTATGCGAACACCGTAACTACGGCGAAGCGAGAAAGCTAATTATTACAGCCTGGGGAGGGTGATAAATGAAAAATGGCTGATCAAATTATGGGCTTCTACCCATTAACTTAATCAACCATTAACTCAATCAACAAATATCTACCTTAAAACTTTGCTTCTGTGAAAGGCAAGTTATGCACGTCAGCAACCGCTTTGTAGGTTACATTTCCGTTATGCGTGTTTAATCCTTTTAAAAGAGCAGCGTTATCGGCAAATGCCTTTGCAAAACCTTTACCGGCAATTTGCAAAGCGTATAATAAAGTAGCATTAGTAAGCGCTATAGTAGATGTATATGGCACTGCACCCGGCATATTACCTACCGAATAATGTAATACACCATGTTTAGTGTAAACAGGGTTATCATGTGTAGTAACCCTATCGGCAGTTTCAAACATACCACCCTGGTCAATCGCTATATCAACGATAACTGAACCCGGCTCCATAACTTTTACCATTGATTCGGTAACCAATTTAGGCGATTTAGCGCCCGGTATTAATACAGCACCGATAACCAAATCAGAATTTTTAACCGCTTTTGCTATACTGGCAGAATTTGAAGCGATGGTTGACACCTGGTAACCAAAAATGTCATCCAGTTGACGAAGCCTGTCTAAGTTGTTATCAATAATAGTAACCTCGGCACCTAAGCCAATGGCAATTTTAGCCGCATTTGTTCCGGCTACACCACCACCAATGATAGTTACTTTTCCCCTGCGCACACCCGGTACACCACTTAGCAATACTCCTTTACCACCATTTGGTTTTTCAAGGAAGCTTGCCCCTACCTGCACAGCCATACGGCCGGCCACTTCGCTCATTGGCGTAAGTAATGGCAAAGTATTGTTAGGCAGCTGTATAGTTTCGTAAGCTATTGAAGTAACTTTTTTCTCAACTAAAGCATGGGTCAATTTAGCTTCGGCAGCCAAATGCAGGTAAGTGAAAAGTATCAGGTCGCTACGGAAATACTGGAATTCACTTTCAATAGGCTCTTTTACCTTCATCACCATTTGCTCTGCCCAAGCCTCTGCCGCTGTTTCAACCATTGTACCACCTGCTTTTACATAACTCTCGTCGGTAAAACCAGAACCGGAACCGGCATTTTTTTGAATTTTTACAGAATGGCCTGCTGATACCAATGCCTCAACCCCGGCTGGGGTTACTGCTACACGATTCTCGTTATTTTTAATCTCCTTTGGAACGCCTATTGTCATAATAAGTGATTATCTAATTGTTAAGATATAATTAATAAAAGTTAAAATCTGGTAAATAATTGGATTCAAAATTACATCAATTTCGTGGTATTTTTAAAAAACCGCAGAATATTGCACTCCGCAAACAAGGCTATAAGTGCTTCATAAATAGACTAAAACCTACTTATACGATATAATAAATTAGCAACTATCAACTGCGTAGTATATTTGTATTTTCAAAGCAGATTTTGCAGTATAATAATTTGCTGAAATAATTTATAAACAATGCAAAATAAAAAAACTGTAAGCATATTAGGATGCGGTTGGTACGGCCTGAAATTGGCAACAGAGCTTATCAGCAATGGATTTTCGGTCAAAGGATCTACCACTACGACAGATAAGCTCCAACAATTAGCCGATTGGCAGATTGCTCCATACCTGGTCAGCTTTTCTGCGGACAACGAAACTTATGACGCTGCATTTTTTGATTGCGATGCGTTATTTATAAGCATACCACCAAAAGTACGCACGGGTAATGCAGAGGACTATGTTAAACGAATGTCGCGCATTATAAACGCGGTAAAAAGCAATAAGGTTAAACAGGTGATATTTATTAGTTCCACCGGAGTATATGGCGATTTAAATACAACTGTAAGTGAAGCAACGCAACCTACTCCTGATACCGAATCGGGCAAAGCCTTGTTAAAGGCCGAAGAAATATTGAAACAGGAAACCGGCTTTACTACAACCATAATCCGTTTTGCAGGATTGATTGGCCCCGGCCGTGACCCCGGCAGATTTTTCGCAGGCAAGACAAATATCCCGAATGGCAAGGCTCCTGTTAATCTAATTCACTTAACCGATTGTACCGGCATTAGCCTGGCTGTAGTAAAACAAAAGGCGTTTGGCTATACCTTTAATGCGGCATCACCAAGCCACCCTGAAAAGGCGGATTTTTACGTTAAGGCAGCTCAACAATCCGCTTTACCTGTTCCCGGATTTATTGATGAGTTAAACAATTGGAAAATTGTATCAAGCGGCAATGTTGAAACCATTTTGAATTATCACTATGAAGTTAATAATCTAATGGATTGGGTAAATACTGCTACTCCACTCCCCTAACCTGCATCTGTATCATATACAATGATTTTGAGGCGGTAATAAACAGCACATTTTTATTTTTTCCACCAAAGCATAAATTAGCTGTCCACGATTCAGGAATAGGTATTAACCCTATTCTTTGTCCCTGCGGGTTAAAAATATAAACGCCTTCCCTGCCTGTAAGGTATATATCACCTTTGCTATCCAGGATCATGCCGTCCGATCCCTGTTCAACAGCAAGTGTTTTATCAGCTAATGAACCGTCTTTATTAATGGTGTACTTATATGTTTTGTTAGCGCCAATATCCGCTACGTATAAATATTTGCCATCAGGTGTACCAACAATGCCGTTGGGCTTTTTTAAGTCGGCAGCAACAATAACGGGGGCTTTGCTGCCTTTAGCTAAGTAGTAAACCTTCTCGCCGTCAAGATCTGATTTTTTACGTGCCCAGTAATCGCGCTGGTAGTAAGGGTCTGTAAGGTACAATCCGCCATTCGGCGCTATCCATATATCATTGGGGCCATTAAATAAGTGCCCTTCATAATCTTTTAATAAAACAGTAATCTCCTTATTAGGGCTAATAGACCATAGCTCATCTTTATCATCAGCACAACTAATAAGGTTTCCTTTTCTATCAAAATACATCCCGTTTGATCTGCCTGTTTTATCTAAGAATACGCTTAGTTTTCCATTAATATCATACTCCCAAATCTTATCGTTTGGTTGGTCGGTAAAAAACACGTTTCCTTTCTTATCAACCGAGGCACCTTCGGTAAATGAGAACTGGCTGGATATTAACTGGGGTTTAATAGATGGATCAAATAAAGCATTACCCTGTTGTGCAAAGGTTTCTGAGCCAAATATTAGAAGGAGAAAAGAGATGAATATTTTATTCATAAACAGGAAACAAATTTATCAACTGCTAATGTAACCGTTTGAGTTGATTGAATTATTAATTTATTTGCTAAATTTGTTAGCATGAAGCGTTCGGGAAGTGCTGATTTGCCTTTACACTATGGTTATGTACCACAATGGCTCGCAGAGCGTATGGCAAAATTAGGTTTGGCGGTGGTTGAAAATATTGTGCTGGATTATGGCAAAGATGAGGTACTTCGCCGGTTAAGTGATCCGTTCTGGTTTCAAAGCCTGGGGGCGGTTATGGGTATGGACTGGCATTCATCCGGCATTACTACTTCGGTAATGGGTGCTTTAAAGCGGGCGGTCAATCCACACAGTAAAGAATTAGGGATTTATATCTGCGGTGGTAAAGGCAAATATTCTAAACAAACTCCCGATGAATTAATTAAAATAAGCGAGCGTACAGGCTTAGATGGTAATTACCTGGTTAAATGCAGCAAGCTAAGCGCAAAAGTTGATAATACCGCTATACAGGATGGTTTTCAATTGTACACACATAACTTTATTTTAAGCGATACCGGTAAATGGAGCGTGGTGCAACAAGGCATGAGCGATTTAAGCAGTACCGCAAGGCGCTATCACTGGCATTCGGATTCATTAACATCTTTTGTTGATGATCCGCATACATCCATCTATGGTAAGAATAATGGGTACATTCTAAATATGGCCGACAAAGATGCTAACACCTCCAGAAATGGCGTAATGCAAATTGCGGGAGAACATCCAGATGTGATGTTAAAAGAGATCAACAAATTGGTATTGCCATCGCACCATGATGTACGGGCGAAGGATGTTGACCTGAAGCGTTTGGGATCAGTTTTATGGCTGGCACATGAAAAGCAGCCAAAAGATTTTGAAGACCTGTTATTATTACAGGGATTAGGGCCGCGTACTTTACAATCATTAGCGTTGGTAAGTGAAGTTATACATGGCACACCAAGCAGGTTTAAAGATCCGGCAAGGTTTTCATTTGCCCATGGTGGCAAAGACGGGCATCCCTTCCCGGTACCAACAAAAGTTTATGATGAAACTATTGGCACTTTACAAACAGCCATTTATAAAGCCAAATTGGGAAACAATGAAAAAAACGAAGCCATAAAACGGCTAAACGCAATAGCGCAAAAAGCTGAGAACGATTTTACGCCTAACGCGAATTTTGATAAAGTAATTGAACAGGAAAGAAACGATTCCTATAAATATGGCGGCCGTACAGTATTTGGCAGGGCCAAACCACCTGTACAACAACAGCTCCAACTATTTTAACGAAGCGGCAATAGCCTTCGCCGAATCTAAATGCATACGTATTGTTGGTAATGTTTTGCGTGAAAAATTCTGAATCAGGTTACTGGTATTGCCTGTTGCTTCTGTAAATAGCTCAATAGCTTTTTCATGATCGGCAACCATCATTTCTATATATGCTTTATCAAATTCAGCACCTTTTTTATCTTTCAGGGCTTCTATTTGCTTTTGGTGATCCATACTGATAGTATCGCCCCTGGCATCAACTAATTTGGCGGCTTCAATTTTCTTTAATTCACCTCCGGCCTGTGTATGATCGGTTATCATCATATCTGCCAAACTAATAATTCTTGGGTTAGAGGAATTAGCTTTAGCCAGTTTGGATGCTTTTATTTCGGTCATGCCACCTTCTAAACCATCTTTAATAAAGGACAGCCCCCCATCATCTACCAATGTTTTATCGTTATAATTTTTAGCATGGCGGTTATCCATGCATGATTGCATACCAATAATAATAAAACAGGCTAACAGAAGATGAAGTGCTTTTTTCATTTTTTTGAATGTGAAGTTATACTATGGTTTAACAAGAAAAAAAACATTTGGTTTAAAAAAATTGCCGGGAAAGCAATTAAATAAAAGTAGTTTTTTTAACACAAAAAAGGAATAAAAATCAATACAAAATAAAAAAGCCGATTCAATAGAACCGGCTTTCAAATAATTGTTAAGTGTGACTACTGTGCTCCGCCTAATAAGCTGGCAAATTTACCGCTATAGCTTTTTACCTGTGCTTGTAGTTTAGCATATAACGCTGCCTGATGGCCATCTTTTGCCAAATCAGCCATACCATTTATTAACTGGATGCTAAAGCCAACATCACGGGGGCTTAAAGTCCCTGCATTACTTTGTAACAATGTATAATCGTACTCTAATTGATCAACAAGGTAATCATCTATACTGCTTACCATTTTTTGCCCAAGTACATAATTATGCAACTGGTATGCCGTTTGGGCTATAAAAAACTTACTGTCGGCTGTGCGGATATCAATATTCAGATCAGGCATAACCTGGTCATACTTATTGATCACTTTTAAGGCCATATCCTTTTTGCCTTCATTTATTAAAGCCTGCGCAAGGTCAAGGAATGTAGATATCATTACCGGGTAGAACATGGTAGTTGATTCATGATCCAAATATTTAGCTGTTTTAAAATTGCCAAATTTGAATTTATTCATCACATTATCATACATCACCGCAGTATTTACTTTAGACATCTGATCCTTAGTAGCTGTATCCGGTTTAAGCGGCAACAAGCGGTAAGTGAAACCTTCTTTATACAGGTAAGGTTGCAGGCCAATCATGTTTTCGCCGCCAACAGTAACTGTAAAGCAAATAGGCCTTTTCCAGTTATTATGCGCCAAAATATCAAACATGGCCAGGTTATCTTTCATAACATAGCTTGAAGTATATTTAAACCTGATCGAATCAGTTAATTTACTCATTTGATCGGCGGTCACCACTTTGTTAGCTGTAATATCAGCAGGGTTTACGCCAATTTTGATAGCCTTTGTTGGCAGGAAATTGGTTTGGTCACCATTTTGAAGCTGTGCCATAGCCTCTTTATTATCAGACGATATAAAATCAAACAGTTCCTTTATGTCAATATAGCCGGGAATTTTTCTGTCGTCATAATAAATCACATCCCTTACACCTTCTTTATATTTACTAAAAGGCATGGTGATAGGCAACGGCTCCGACTCATTCATCTTGCGCTGCATTTGTTTGATATACCAGTCACCGGTAAATAAACTTAAATTTACTATACGAACGTCAGGACGTATATTCTCAACTTCCTGGTCATACCATAACGAATAAGTATCATTATCGCCATAAGTAAACAATATAGCATTTGGCGGGCATGATATCAAATAATCATATGCCATATCATGCGGTGTCATTTTGGTAGAACGGTCATGCGCTTTCCATTCTTCCTTAGCCAAAACTACCGGCGAAACCAACAAACAGATAATTATAGATAGATAAGCTGCAGTTTGCGCGGTTAATTTTTTGCTGATAAAATCGGCAATGGCAATTACGCCTAATCCTATCCATATAGCAAAGGCATAGAATGAGCCTACGTATGAGTAATCACGCTCGCGGGGCTGTATGTGCTCCTGGTTTACATATAGTATAATGGCGAGGCCGGTGAAGAACCAAAGTAAAGTAACAATTAACGCGTCTTTTTTACGGCGGTTAAAATGGTATATCATACCTAATACCCCAATAATTAAAGGCAATGCAAATAAAGGTGTGTAGGTTGTTCCGTTTACTACAGATTTTGGCAAATGCTTTGAGCCATCAAAAATCCCGCTTGTCCAGTCACCGTCAACATATCCGTGGAAACCTCCCATTTGTTGCTGGCCGTCCATATCATTTACACGCCCAACAAAGTTCCAGAAGAAATACCTGAAATACATTTGGTAGGTTTGCCAGCTAAAAAACCAACCTAAATTGGTGCTAAAGCTCGGGCTTTCGTTTTCGCCCATCTGCATCCATTGCCTGTAAAATTGGGGATCCTGGCCTTCCTGGCTCCACATACGCGGGAAAATTGTGGTGCGGTCGTAAACATAATCTTGCTTTTTACCGGCAATTTCGTATTGCTTATCTCCTTTACGATATATAGGGCCACCCTCTTTTTGGTCGGTAATTTTTGAATCAAAGTATGGGCCGCTTACTAATGGAGTTGATCCATACTGATCACGATTCAAATAGCTATTCAGCGTAAATGCGTTATCAGGATGGGTATTATCTAAATTAGTATTAGCAGTTGCACGGATTGGGATATATACAAATGAACTATATCCAAAATAAATAAATGCCGTACATAACAAGGCCAGGTTTAATGTTGCTTTATTATGTTTTATGCTATAGAAAATACCAAATACCAATAAACCAATTAATATCAGGAAGAAGACAAAAGCACCGCTGCCAAAGCCAAATCCAAGCGAGTTAACAAAAAACAAATCAAAATAAGCGGCCAGTTTTATAGTAAACTGGCGTACACCAAATTGCACCGCTCCTAAAATAACTATACTGATTAGGAATGCTATAAAGCCACTTTTTACGGTAATGTTTTTGCTTCTGCGGAAGAAATAAACTAACGCGATAGCAGGTATAGTTAGTAAGTTAAGTAAGTGTATACCTATTGATAAACCAACAACATAGGCTATAAATATTAACCATTTATCGGCACCGGACTCGTCAGCATGTGCATCCCATTTTAATATTGCCCAAAATACAATAGCGGTACAAAGTGATGAAAGCGCGAACACGATAGTTTCAACAGCCGAAAACCAGAATGTATCAGTATAAGTAAATGTTAACGCGCCAACAAGACCCGCTCCCATTATTAAAGTCATACGAGATTTATCAATAGCTTCATCGCGGTTGGTTAATAATAGCTTTTTAGCTAAAGCGGTTATTGTCCAAAACAGGAACATGATAGTTGCACCGCTGGCTATGGCCGAACCCATATTGGTAAAATATGGAACTTTAGTAGTATCGCCTAATGAAAGCAATGAAAACAACTTACCTAACATAGCAAATACCGGGTAACCGGGCTGATGTGCTACTTGCAAGCGGTATGCGCATGATATAAACTCACCGCAATCCCAAAAACTTACAGATGGCTCTAATGTTAAAATATAGGTAGTTGAGGCTATAACAAAGCAAAGCCAGCCTAATAGGTTATTAATTTTTTTGTATTCCATTGACAATAATATATGGTTTTTATTTAGCCGCGCTAATATCTGAATTTTTATAACTTATTTTTCAATAATATATGCACACTTTGGCAAATTTAACAGAAATTAACTATTGTAGTGATTAGTTTATTGGTGTTTATTGATTAGTCAATAAAAGATTAGTTGGACAGTTCACGATATATTTCGTAACTTGTTTATCCAACATCTCTAATCTCTAATCTCTAATCTCTAATCTCTAATCTCTAATCTCTAATCTCTAATCTCAATTGCTATATTTGCAGCCTATGCAAAAAAGCTACCGCCCCTCATTGAAAAAAGCATTATTGTTATTTGGGTTTATCATTTTTACTGCGGGCGCAAGTTTTGGGCAAGCTGTATATTTACCTTACACTTACCAGTTTGATCAAAAATTCAACGCGGATATTTATTCTGTAAACACATCTTTTCATACAGCATTAAAACCATATTTAATAGATAGTACTATATCATCAAAATATAATTTGCTGATGCATCGGGGTGTTGATAGCACTCGCAAGGGATGGATAAAGCGCAAAATATTTAATGAGCATCTTTTTGACGAAAAAACAAAAGAGTACACCTTTTACGGTGATTATTTAACCGACCTTCAAACCGGTCGGGATATTTCAGGCAAGAAAAACACCAACTTAAATACCCGTGGCTATCAATTTGGAGGAACTGTAGGCGATAAATTCTCCTTTTACACCAGTGGTTACGAAAACGCGGGAGTATTTGCCCCTTATTATACTGATGTTGTAAACTCCATACACTTTGTTCCCGGCCAATCATATGACAGGAGCTTCGGGTTAACAAACAGTAAAGATTGGTCATATGCAACAGCCATACTTTCATACACTCCTATAAAACAGTTAAATATTACTTTAGGCGAGGATAAAACCTTTATTGGTGATGGCTATCGGTCATTGTTGTTATCAGATAATGCCGCCCCTTATCCCTTATTAAGGTTAACTGCTAATGTTGGCCCGTTTCAATATATGATAATGTGGAGCTATCTTGAAAGCTTACAAGCTCAAAAATTTGATCAATTTGGCAGTAACAGGCGAAAATGGGGTGTATTCCATTACCTGGACTGGAATGTGAATAAAAGATTATCATTTGGCTTTTTTAACGCCTTAATTTCTGCCGAAACAAATGACCAGGGCGATACGCATGGATTTGACCTGAATTATATCAATCCAATAATATTCGATAAATCTTTAAGCAAATCAAACTTCATACCCGATAACACCTTTGTTGGTTTTACGGCTAAGTATAAAATATTTGACAAAACGGCTGTATATGGTCAATTAATGATTGACTACTTTAAGGCATCAAGCTTTTTAACCAACAGCGTAAATAATACTAATGGTGTACAATTAGGTATAAGAGGTGCAGATCTGTTTAAAGTAAACAGCCTTAATTATTTGGTTGAGTATAATGCAGTGCGGCCTTACACCTATTCAAGTCAGCAAACTATTACACAATATACCCAATATGATGAGCCACTGGGCGATCCGCTGGGGGCAAATTTCAGGGAATGGATAGGCATTTTAAATTACTCTGTAGGGAGGTTTGATTTCCAGGGGCAATTAAATTATGCAGTATATGGTTTGGATCTGCCCGGCGAAAACGATGGCAAAAATGTATTGAATCCTTTTTTCCAAATACCTACTGTAAACCCACCCATAGGGCAAGGTTTAAAAACAAACCTGTATTATGGTGAAGGAACAATATCATACCTTATTAATCCTAACCATAATTTACGATTGGAGCTTGGTGCATTATATCGCGATGAAAAAAATAGCTTAGGCGATAAAAAAACTACGCTGATAACCTTTGGATTACGAAGCAGCTTCCGTAACCTTTACCACGATTTTTAATTGCGTTAACGTTATTGCCTTTTAAAATTTAAGCGCAACACCAACCTCAATATAAAACACTGAAGGCTTACCTGATAGGCCTAACAGCTTCTGTACTGCTGCTGATTGAAATTGATTTTCGGCTATAGCGTAAGTTGGCGTAACATGAAATATAAATGGGCCCGATTTATATTCAATTGGCATTGAAAATTCATAATCCAATAGTGTAAACTCGCTTAAATCTATTGTATAACTATCAAATAGTTTTGTTTCAGCGGCATTTCTTTTTGCATTTTTTAAATTCTTTCTCACCAAATAGCCGTCATAAAAATTTTGTGTACCTGTGTTTAAGGTAACCATTGGCGATATCAATAATATATCTTTATTACCAAACACGCTTTCAGCCGTAAAATCATGTGACAAACCGGGATTAAAAACAAAATCATTATTAACACCTTGTTTATTAATGTTATAATCTAAGCTAACAGAAACGGTAACAATATCAGCAATATTATAATCAAGGTTACCATTTAAGGTGCTGTTTATTGCAGAGGATACTTGTGTACTTGTTTTACTGAAAAACAATTTGGTGAATGATACCCCGCCGGATAGATCGTCGGTAATATCAAAATCATACCCTGCTGCAAAATTACCTCCATCTAACTTCGAGGTTTTCCGGTTAGGTAAATAATCTAAAGTACCCGAAAAGAAAATGCCCGATTTAAAGGTGTATTTTATTCCAGGCGTAATGAGGGGTGTTTTAGTGGTATCTGTCCTACCCATAAAAACATCATTACTTAAATAATCTACGCTAATTTTAAATGATGATTTTTTAGGTGTGTCGTCCGTATCGGTGGTGGCCTTAAGCGAATCGGCTTTATGATTATTTACCTGGCCATAAGTAGTATAAAAACTACCAAAAAAAAAGCACAATAGCAATGCTTTGTAAAAATTAGGGGTCATAAAATAGGGGTTAAATTTGGTGGCCATGATATATTTAATGAATAATATTCTTCATTTATAACACAACCATTACAAAAATAACTAAACAAAACCCAGTGCCACATTAGTTTTCCATTAAAAAAGGGCAGTCTAAAATGACTGCCCTTTTTTAAATCTTGATGATTTTAGTTCCGTTTTTAGGAGGTTTATTATCTTTATGCTCCAATAATATAGGCAACAATCTTATTATCCCTACAACAGCGCCGGCTACAATACCTAATGCTTTTATTGAAAAATGAACAAAGGGTTTCATCACTTCCCAGTTTTCCTGCCATGTACGTTCAGGTGGCTGAGCTTTGCCTATTCTTTTTTTATTTTGAGTTGCCATTTTATACTTCTTTTAGTACTTAAAGAAGATTTTATAAGGCAATTTGTTTTAAGCTGTTTTCTTTTTTAATGTAATAACGGTAACCTCTGGCCATATACCTAACCTGCCCGAAAAAGCAAGAAAGCCAAATCCCCGGTTAACATACAAATACCTGTCTTTTTCGTTAACTACGCCTGCCCAATCTAAATACTTGTACTGTACCGGGCTCCACCTAAACCCGGCTGTTTCAACACCAAACTGTGCGCCATGGGTATGGCCTGCAAGTGTTAAATGAACGTTTGATGGATGGTACCTTACTTTTTTCTCCCAATGCGTCGGATCGTGAGATAACAATACTTTAAACGCATCACCTGAAACACCTTCCAAGGCTTTATCGAGATCACCTTTTTGAATAAAGCCCAGTCCCCAGTTTTCAACACCTATTAAAGATATTTTTTGCTCGCCTTTTTCTATAACAACATTTTCATTCAATAATAAACGGTAGCCCAAATCATGATGATGTTGTTTTAATTTATCAAGGTTGGCCCTTTTTTCTTCCTCGCTATTCCATTGAATGTAGTCGCCATAATCATGGTTACCTAAAATTGAAAACTGTCCATAAGGTGCCCGCAGCTGACTAAAATTTGGAATATATTGTTCAATTTCCCACGCTGCATTATTTACCAGGTCGCCGGTAAAAACAAACAGGTCGCTTTTTTGAGCCTTCGCTAAATCAATGCCGCGCTGCATAGCTTCGGTATTATCAAAGCTACCCGAATGGATATCTGATAATTGCGTAATTGTAAAACCATCAAACGCTTCCGGTAAATCGGTATAATATAATGTTTGGCGATGCACCTTATAATCATACTTACCTTTAAACATGGCATACAAAAATCCGGTGAATGGGAATGCAGCAGCTAAAATTGCTATTTCACTTATAAACTTACGTCTTTCAGGAAAATATGAACCGCCTGTTGGTTGGCTGTTTTTGCTGATATGATTTATAATTCCAACAAAGAACCTTCCTATATCGCCAAGAAATACTATTAGTATAAAAACAAGTTTGGTAACAAAAAAGGTAATGAAAAAACTCAGCATCCATTCATGGAATGGAGTCATTCCTTTTGCTGTATTAAAACTACCGAAACCTGCAATAAACACCACTGTTACGCCTATTGCCACAAGCAAATAACCATACAAAAGGCTGTTGCGCAATTTTGGGGATTGCCAATCGGCAGTAAAGGTTTTTAAACCTGAAAAAACATACCAGTCCATTAAAGTGCTAATGGCTGCTATGATCAAAAATATTTTAAGAAGTCCTCCCCAATGCATAGTATATTAAAATAAAATGCAATTTATGAAAGGAAAGGTAATTACAAGGTAAAATTGAGCGGATGGTATAAAAACAAGAAGGCCCCAATTAATTGAGGCCTTCTTATATATTAGTAACGGTGATGCCACCTGTGGTATCTGTGGTGTACAACTACCACATGGCGATGATATCTATGCGGGTGACCGCCTATTTGCACACGTACTTGTGCGTCTGCTGCTGCGAAACTGAAAACAGCTACTAAAGCCATTATCATTACTTTGAAATACTTCATTTTGTTAGTTTTTAATTATTGTTTTTAGATAGATTGTTTTAATTAATACCGGCGATCGTCATGGTGATCATCGTGATGTTCGTCATAATGCCTGTGATGTTCGCGGTATTCTACGGAACAGCTTGATATGGCTACTGATGCAAATATCATCAGGGCAACCATTCTTATAATGTACTTTTTCATAATAGATTGTTTAAATGATATTTGATGTTATACAAATATATTGCCATTGTAAAACTATACTTAACTGTGGTCAAATTGGCTTCGATGGTGCTTACAACTGTAGTTGTAAGCATAATAATTGTTCTAAAAAACATACTTTTACCTCACTTATAAAGCTATCATATGCCAGATCAAAACGGAAGTGTAATCTTAAATATTAAAGAAAGTGGAGTTGCGGTGATCAGCTTTTTTCACCCGTCCCAAAATTCGTTACCGGCTGCGTTATTAAACGAGCTTAGCCGTCAAATTGAAATTGCTGGCGAGCATAAACAAACACGGGTAATAGTTTTGCAAAGTGAAGGCGACCGCACGTTTTGTGCCGGGGCCAGTTTTGATGAAATTTTGCAGATAAAAGATAAAAAAGCCGGCGCGGTATTTTTCTCAGGCTTTGCAAGAGTTATAAACGCATGCCGCAAATCGCCAAAGATCATTATAGCCCGTATTCAAGGCAAAGCCGTAGGTGGAGGCGTTGGCTTAGCTGCAGCAGCCGATTATTGCCTGGCAACCGAAGCAGCGTCAATCAAACTAAGCGAGTTGGCTATTGGCATCGGCCCGTTTGTTATTTCACCTGCAGTTACCCGCAAAGTTGGCTTGTCGGGTTTTTCGCAACTCACTATACGTGCAACAGATTTTCAATCGGCACAGTGGGCAAAAGAAAAGGGGCTATACAATGAAGTATATGCTGATATACCATCATTAGATGTGGCGTTAGATGCTTTAGCAGAAAAATTGGCCTCCTATCACCCCGAAGCATTGACCGGCCTTAAACAAATACTTTGGGAAGGTACAGAAAACTGGGATGAATTATTAAAGGAACGAGCCGCCATAAGCGGCGAGCTCGTGTTATCCGAGTTTACACAGCAAGCTTTACAAAGTTTTAAAAATGGCAGCCGGTAGTTTACGCTAAATTCCTTCCCGCGTTAACAATACCATACACCGTTCTTATTACCAGTTTATTGTACACAGGAATTAGTTCAGCATCGGGGTTATTATTTAAACATTGCAATGCATAGTGCTGAATAATAACTAACGGCAAAACTATCTTTTCGCGAATAGCAATTGAGCGCCTGTCAACAGGCGAATCTTCCATTAACACCTTATTACCTGTCAACTCAAGTAGCAACGCTTTTGTTAGCTCAAATTCGTCTTTAAGCTTTTTCCAGAAAGCCCCAAACTTCTTATCGTTTTCTAAATAAGCAGTTACCCTGAAATCAGATTTCGACATAGACATCATACAGTTATCCAACATAGTTTTAAAGAAACCGGAAGTTTGATAAAGGTTTACTATATCACTCCAGCTACCTTCGTCCTTCATCTTCTTTAACGCGGTACCCACACCATAAAAACCGGGGATGCTTTGCTTTAACTGGCTCCAAGATGTTACAAAGCTTATGGCCCGAAGATCTTCAAGCTTTAACGGCGCGTCAGCATTACGTTTAGTTGGGCGACTACTAATATTAATACCCGAAAGTAATTTTAGCGGGCTAAATTTTTCTAAATACTCAACAAACAGCTCATCCTTACGTAAAGCCATAAACAGGCTATAACTTTCATCGGCCATAGCTGTAATTAGGTCTTTTTGCTTGCTGTCCAACACGTCATTACTGTTAGGTTGCAATGATGAAATTACCCCCGCGTTAATTAACTGTTCAATATTAAACCTTGCCGTTTCAACCGATCCATATTGGGAGCTTACCGTTTGACCCTGTATAGTTAATTGTATATGTTCATTAGCGATCTCTTTACCCATTGAAGCGTAAAAACGGTGCGTTTTACCACCACCACGGGCAGGCGGCCCACCCCTGCCATCAAAAAATGCCAGATCAATATCGTATTTACGCGCCATTGCCGTTAGCTCAACCTTGGCTTTATAAATAGACCAGTTTGCCATTAGGTAGCCGCCATCTTTTGTACTATCAGAGAAGCCTAACATAATAGTTTGCCTGTTGCTACGCCTTGCCAAATGTGCCTTGTAAAACGGATGGTTGTATAGTTGCTCCATTACTTCGGCCGCAACTTTTAAATCATTAACAGTTTCAAAAAGCGGCATAAAGTCTACGGTAAGATTATCGGCTTTCCACCCGCTCCATAAAAACAGGTCGATCAATTGCAAAATATCCGATGCCTGCTGGCAATTGCTGATAATAAAACGCTGGCAGGCTTTTTCACCATTTGCATATTGAATTTGCTTCATCAGCCTGATGGTGTTCAGCGTATCTTTTGTCATATCATCCGCATCGTCAGGGCAAATAAGATCTACCTCTGTAAATCTTATTTCCTTTAGTTTACCCGCTTCATCAAGATCCTCATAACCGTTTATAGTTCCGGTATCAACCGATTTTGTAACATACTTAAATACGTTGCGTAATATCCGGCTGTCCTGCCTGATGTCAAGCGTGGCAAAGAAACAACCGAAGAGACGCACCTTTTGTATAAAGTCTTCTACGATGTCTACAAAAAGGCTGTCATGATCATTTACAAGCGTTTGCTTTACTGATTGTAAAAGCTCCAGCAATTCGCCCTGTATATCTTTTGGATCTTTTAATGGTGTGTTAAAAGCATTTTCATAGAACAGCGAATACAATTGCGCCATTGTTTTTTCAATACCCCTGAATGTTATGCGGCGTTTCAAGGTCCGGAAATCGCGGTAGTAGCACCGGAATATAATCTGGCGAAGCAGCTCCGCCACATCTTTAGTAGTTTGGGTGGTTACATTAGGGTTGCCATCCCTGTCGCCGCCCGGCCAAAAGCCTAACTCCAAAATCTGATTATCGGCTGCAATGTCAAATTCCTCTTCCAGTTTAGATTGGATGGCTGAAACGGCATGATAAAATGTGTTCTCCAAAAACCACACCAGGCTCACTGCCTCGTCAACCGGCGTTGGCGATGTTTTATTAAAGAAAGGAGTTTTGCCTAACTGCTGTAATAAAACATCAATATTATTGATGTCGTTAGTTTTTAACGCTTCAATCAAATCCGTCATGATACCCAATACGGTACCGGGGTAAAATTGAGTCGGGTGTGCGGTAAGCACTAGTCGCAATGAAAAATCTTTCAGCTTTTCGCTTATGCTTTTACGATTTTCGTCGCTTAATGCAGCCTGTTGTAAAAGGCTTTGTAAAGTACCAATATTATCTGCACGTCCTAATTTACTGAAAGACGAATCTTCAATAGCATCAAATAATACCACCTGCCGTTCAATATATTGTATGAAACGAAACATGCGGTTTATCTGTTCGCGGTGATCAATATCAGGGACGTACTTTTTAAAAAATGATTCAATTATTTCTGTTGGCGATATTTGCTGAGCCGCGCCTTTTTCGCAATGCGAGCTAAAAAATGGCAGCAAAATTCCGGTATCTTTAACCTGGTAAAAAGGTAAAGTTTGGAATAAACTATTATATAACTCAAAACGTGTTACCACTTCGTTGTTAAAAGCAGTTTCTTTTTGACTTAGCTTTAATGTAGACGGCATATCAGGTATATTTAAATTGGGTTAACAGCAAAATATCGATACTGACTATTAACGGCGTGAATTTAACTATTTATTAACGAATATTGATAAAAATTGAAATATTAATAAGAATATTAACCATTGACGTTAATATTGATTATAATATCATACGCCCGATAAAATTTTATAATTTTGCAATATTGATATTCCTGTTATAAACAATCCTAATGACCATCAATTCTAAAGAAATAAGAAGCTTCTTTTTTAGCCAGTATTTTTCTGATGGGATACGCATTACCACCGGCATATTATTACCTGCGCTGGTATTTTTAGAATTTAATAAATTCGACCTGGGTATCGCGCTTTCCTTAGGCGCGCTATGTATAACTGTTATTGATAACCCCGGCCCTGCAACGCATAAACGTAATGCTATGGGTGTAGGCAACATACTAATGTTTGTTGTTGCTATTATTACCGGTTTTGCGCGACTTAATGTATATACTTTAGGTCTCGAAATAACACTGCTGTCCTTCCTGTTTTCCATGTTTTACATATATGGCAGCCGTGCGGCAAATATTGGTACAGCATCATTGCTGATTATGATATTTATGATCGACAGGGATCTGCCGCCATCAGATATATTGGCTTATAGTGCAACTATTTTGGCAGGAGGTATTTGGTATATGTTATTTAGCCTTGTATTTTTTGGCATCCGCCCCTATCGCGCCGCGCAACAAGCGCTTGGTGAGAACATTGCTGATATCGTTAAATTTTTAAGGATCAAAGCCGATTTTTATTTACCCGAAACAGATATTGATGAAAATTACCGCGTATTGGTATCGCAGCAAATACAGGTTAGCCAACACCAGGATGCGGTAAGAGAACTATTATTTAAGAGCCGCGTTTTAGTGCGCGAATCTACCAACGCCAGTCGCATATTGGTATTAACCTTTGTTGATCTGGTTGATATGTTTGAGCAAATAATGGCAACCCATTATGATTATGCCGAAATACGCAAAAAGTTTAAATCAACCGGTGTACTGGAAGAGATAGCAGGACTTGTACACCAAATGGCTAATGAGCTGGAAAACATTGGTTTCGCCATTCTATCTAACACCACGTACAAATATCTATACGATTTCAACCCCGATCTTGAAAAACTAAAGTTAAAAATTGACGCGGTTGGTAAAAGCGAAAGCGAAACCAGTAACCTGGTGCTCAAAAAGATCCTGATCAATGTACGTGACCTTAATTTGGAGATTGAGCACATATTCAATTATTATAACTCACGCTCATCCAAAACACTGATTGAAAGCAGTAAGAATATAGATCATTCCAAATTTGTATCGCACCAGGATTACACTCCGCATGTATTTACAGACAACTTAACATGGACCTCATCCGCATTTAAGCATGCTTTAAGGGTCTCTTTGGTTTGTCTAATCGGTTTTATAGTAGCGAGAAATTTTTCACTTGGCCATCATAGCTATTGGGTATTATTAACCATTGTAGTGATATTAAAGCCTGGCTATAGCTTATCCAAGCAACGCAATTACCAAAGGCTTATAGGGACTGTGGTGGGTGGTATTGCAGGTGTACTCATTTTAGTATTTATACCCAATGGCGATGTACAATTTGCTTTGATGGTAATATTAATGGTGGGCACTTATAGTTTTTCGCGGTTAAACTATGTGGTCAGTGTTTTGTTTATGACACCCTTTGTGCTCATCATGTTTAAGTTCTTAGGCGTAGGTCACCTGGATATTGTGAAGGAACGCATAGTAGATACGGTTATAGGTTCGGTAATTGCATTTATTGCCAGTTACTGGATATTCCCGAGCTGGGAGTTTGAGCAGGTAAAAGAGAGCCTGGCTGAAGTTATTTATGCAAATGCTAACTATGTGGTAAAAATAGCCGAAAGCATCACCGGAAAAAAGGTGACTACAACCGATTATAAACTGGCACGGAAAGATGTTTATGTAAAATCGGCCAATTTATCTGCCATGTTCGAGCGGATGACATCTGAGCCCAAAAGCAAGCAAAAGAACGTAAAGGATATACACAAGTTTGTAGTACTGAACCATATTTTATCTTCCTACATAGCCACTGTTGCATCTGAAATTACAGTTAAGAATTTGCACACTGCACAGGCTGATAACCTGAAACTGGTGAAGAAAAGCATAGCCACGTTAAACGAGGCCAGCAAAAAATTGTTCGGGCAAAAGGTTGAGTTTATTGGCGAAAAAGCGCCGGAAACAACAGAAGTTACTTTGACTACCGCGGATAACCTGTTAAAAGAACAATTAGGGTTTATTAATAAAATAAGCAATGATATTGCAAGAGTGACGGATAATATTGTGATCTCCTGAAAACTTACGAAGTTTAATTCGGGGTGTTGTTTTCAAAGGCCTCATTGAGGGCTTCGCCGTTTAAAAACTTCGTAAGTTTGAATGCTCCTTTTAAGCAATGAGTAATTGATGATTGTACAGATTATATTGGTTTCTTTTAATTAAATTTGTTCTATGAGCACTTTACAAATCAGCATATTAAATCCAAAAGCGGTTAAGCTTTTAAAAGACCTTGCCGATTTAGATCTTATCGCCATTAATGAAACTCCTGCAAATAGCTTTAAATCTGTTTTAAACACCTTGCGTAAAAAATCTGAATCAGCTCCATCCTTAGATGATATCACTAAAGAAGTTGAATTGGTAAGAGCTAAACGCCATGCCAAATAATGCTAAACGTATTATTATTGACACTAACCTTTGGATAAGTTTTCTAATAACGAAAGACTTTTCCAGACTCGATGAAATAATATTTACAAAACAATGTATTTTAATTTTCAGCGAAGAATTGCTTAATGAATTTTTAGAGGTTTCAAGTCGACCTAAATTGAGGCGTTTCTTTAAAAAGAATGATATCGAAAACCTCCTTGAAACAATTGATGAATTTGCAGAATTTATAGTTGTGACAACTAATACACAAGTTTGTAGAGATCCAAAAGATAATTTTCTATTATCCCTCGCGGTTGACGGCACGGCTGATTATTTACTAACCGGAGATAAGGACTTGCTAACGCTCTCCAGTTTTAGCCAAACAAAAATCATTGCGATCTCTGATTTTCTAAACGAAAGTTAAAGCAACTCCGTAGCTAAATTAGCCAACTCACTTCGCTCACCTTTTTGTAAAGTTATATGCGCATAAAGCGGATGCTCCTTAGCTTTATCAATTAAATAGGATAACCCATTACTTTCTGCGTCGAGGTATGGCGTATCTATCTGGTAAATATCCCCGGTAAATACAAACTTGCTGTTTTCTCCTGCGCGGGATATAATTGTTTTTATTTCGTGCGGTGTTAAGTTTTGCGCTTCATCAACAATGAAAAATATTTTGCTTAGTGTACGCCCTCGAATAAATGCTAATGGAGCTATTGATATCTTATCACTTGCTACCAATTCGTCAATTTTGGCCTGCATCTTTTCGTCGTCGCCAAATTGGTCTTTTATGAATTTGAGGTTATCCCAAATCGGCGCCATGTACGGATCTATCTTTGATTTGACATCTCCGGGTAGAAAGCCAATATCTTTATTGCTTAAGGGCACAATTGGCCGGGTAACGTATATTTGCCGGTAGTTTTTACGTTGTTCCAAAGCACTTGCAAGGGCCAATAAGGTTTTGCCTGTTCCTGCATTTCCCTGTATGCTAACCAGCTTAATATCCGGGTTTAATAAAGCATGAATTGCGCAGGCCTGTTCAAAATTTTTGGGGAATATATTAAATACAGGTTGTTCTACTATTTTTTCAAGCTGTCCTGTTTGCGTATTATAAAAACCGGGCACGGTTTTATTCTTTCCGCTTAAAATATAAAATTTATTGCCCGAGTTAGGGATAATTTCCAAAGCGTCACCGGCAATAGTATCATGTTTATTTAATTGGGTTATCAGTTTATCCGTTATTTTATCTAACGTGGTTTTACCGGTATATAACTCATCTAAATTTTTGATCTTACCGGTTTCGTAATCTTCGGCGTGCAGGTTAAGCGATTTAGCTTTTAAACGCAGGCAAATATCTTTTGATACCAGCACTATCTTTTTGTCGGTATTTTCTTCCTGTAGGCAAAGCGCTGCGTTTAATATACGGTGATCTGTTTTTTCTGAACCAAAAATGGCCTTAGCATCAACCGTAATAGCTTTAGTATCTAATATTACTTTGAAGCTGCCTTTGCTTTTACCGTTTAGCGGCTGCCACTCATTGACCAAATTGTTATGCGAAAGATCATCCATCAGGCGGATGAAACTACGTGCCTCAAAGTTGCGGGTATCATTGCCGCTTTTCATATTATCCAGTTCTTCCAACACCTGTATAGGTATGGCCACATCATGTTCCTGGAAGTTTTCGAGTGCGTTATGATCGTAAAGGATTACCGAAGTATCTAAAACAAATATTTTCTTTTTACCGCTTCCGCCCGATTTACTTTTTCCGTCCTTTTGCATAAAGGCTAAATTAATGAATATTTGCAAACAGGAGACCAATATTTGCAATAGGATCATTGCAATAATTATTACGTTTAAGGAGGCACCTACGGAGCCAAGACACATTGGTTTTTTTCTCTATAAACACGAGACTCCGATGGAGTCTAAAAATTGTCCGACGGCAGGCTACAGAGTAGCCACGTGTTTATAGATACGTATTAAAAAGTGATGGACTCCAGCGGAGTTTCCTGTAGCAAATAGATGAAAGGCTTTAATGCGCTGTCATGTCAACAGGGCACCCAAATTTCACTTCATTACAAGATATATATAAACAAAAAAAACGGGAGCCGCCTCTTTCGATTTGAATCTCCCGTTTTTACCTCTTTCGTAACCATAGCTACTCAGAGATACCAAGTTTTGTGTAAGTGACCGACCTGATTACGCCGATGTTATTAGTGCGAACGCTGACATTGTCTTTATTCCTTCATTTTTCCGATCCATTTTCTGTTTTCGTGATGGCGGTTTAGTTTTCATTCTTGCGAATGCCAACTCTCTCGTTTCTCTCTCCAACTCCGATGCATCTTCCTTTTTCAGGTCTGCTGACGATCATTGTTTGCTAACACCGATTGCTTCAAGGTCATTATTTTGATTGTTATACCTCCGTAAAAGTCTAACATCCCTTAATAATACCCCGTTTAGTTAACACTCTTTTTTCAAAGTCTTTCGAATTTTCATTTTTCGTGTAACTCAGGCTTTCCCGTGATCTTTAGCGCTTCCGAAGATTTGCCCGATTCACTTTCTGTTATTCCTGTAAGGCTGTCAAAGTACGTCGTTCTTGATGATTTCAATATCGGGACAAGTGCACGATTTGGCAAGTATTTTTTTTAATTTTTATTAACAGTTTACTAACATAAAAATATTGGTTTCTTAACACCCCAAACTTAAAGCGTTGTCATTTCGACCGAGGTACAAGGGAGAAATCTATACATAAGCATTGTCCACTATATCTATGTATAGATTTCTCGCTATCGCTCGAAATGACATTTTGTTCTGATTTATGAACATTTGCATTATCCACATTTTAAGTACTTTTTTAAATATTCAGCATCCCCAAAAATTCCTAAAAATCACTTTTTCCTAAATTTTTTCTGTTAAATGTCGCCAATATCGCTTTGGAATATGCCTTACGTGCAGCTTTGTATTTTTGCGTGCAGGTATGTTTACGCTCTTAAAATAGTTTTGCCATAAGTGCTGATAAATGCTTTCATCTTCTGTATAAGCATTCATAACATCTCCGGGTTTGTTCACTGTTGAAAAGTCAAGCACAATATATTGCGTATCGTGCAGGTCATAATACAAGCCAAAGTTCCGCTTTATATCATAAATAATCCATTTCTGATCGGCATACCTGCTTTTAAAATGCTTGATCAATAAAGGCAATACATTAAAGTCCGGCTCAATTGCTGAATAAAATGTTCCATCCTTCAATTTCTGGAAACGCACAAACGCTTCCATCCTATGCCGCTCGCGCCGTATCATCCTTATAATTTCTGACAGGCGCAATACAAACCGGTTTCCATAATCGTCTTCAATGTTTTGCGCGGTATCAAACACATATCTTATATAACCCAAAAGGTTACTTTCCTCGCCGTCAATTTCGGCCATGTGTGCAATATATAAACGTTCCACTCCTGCCGGTGAAAGCTTTTGCCGTAATCCTTTTAATACACGATTGCTATTTACTTCACTGGTAATTACGTTCAACGTGCTTTCAAACATAGCGCTGCTATACCATTCGCCTTTCTGTAATTTTACAAGAGTTAGCTTCCGTTCATAAATTTCAAAAACGGTGGATAGCAGTCCTTCAAATGAACCGTCGTAAAATATAGTGGTCATATTAAAAGAAGCTTAATTGCGTCGGTACATTCTTTAAATACTTACTTTTTGATTCGGCCAGTATAAATTGTTTAATGCTGGTTCCCGTCAGGTCGCGACGCTCAAACTCATTACTCTTGCAAACAATAAAGTATTTGGCCCTATTAATAGCTACGCCTAACTTTTTCAATTGCTCCCAGTTCAATTTTCCAAACTTGCGGGCGCTCACAATTTTTTGAGCAGACTGAACTCCTATCCCCGGCACACGTAGTATGAGTTGTACATCATCCTTATTAATATCAATCGGGAAGCTTTGCATATTGCGGATGGCCCATCCCAATTTAGGGTCAATATCAAGATCCAGCAATGGCTGCTGGGTATTTACAATCTCGTTTACATGAAACCCGTAAAACCGCATCAGCCAGTCGGCCTGGTATAAGCGATTCTCGCGCACCATAGGTACTTCGGTATTTAATCCGGGTAATCGCTTGTCGGCCAAAACAGGCACATAGCCTGAATAATAAACCCGTTTTAAATTAAAATTTTTATAAAAGTAATTGGCAGATTGTAATACCTCCTGGTCATTCTCGGGCGTAGCACCAATTATAACCTGCGTGCTTTGCCCGGCCGGTGCAAAAATGGGGGCTTTTTTAAACAGCTTCTTTTCCTCCGTCCGCAGGATAATTTCATTTTTCAGAAACTTCATCGGGTCAATCATATCCTGCCTGTTTTTATCGGGCGCTAACAATTTCAATCCGGCCTCAGTTGGCATTTCCAGGTTAACGCTTAACCTGTCTGCATACATCCCCGCCTCGCGCATTAATTCATCACTTGCACCGGGGATTGACTTTAAATGAATGTAACCATTAAAGTTATGTTCGGTACGCAGCTTTTTAGCAATGCGTACCAAACGCTCCATGGTGTAATCGGCATCCTTAAAAATACCCGAGCTTAAAAAAAGCCCCTCAATATAATTACGGCGATAAAAATTAATGGTTAAATCAACAACCTCCTGCACGGTAAAGGCCGCGCGTTTTATATCATTGCTTTTGCGGGATACACAATACGCGCAATCAAAAATACAATGATTAGTAAGCAGGATTTTCAATAACGAAACACATCGCCCATCCTCGGTATAGCTGTGACATATGCCGTTACTTGCATTTCCCAAACCTTTGTTCTCGTTTTTCCGCTTACTACCACTCGACGCGCACGATACATCATATTTTGCTGCATCTGCCAGTATATTCAGTTTCTCCGTTATTCTCTCCGCATTCATCAAATCAAAAATACTAATATTTTTAGTATTTATTAATTTTCTTTACCGGATTTTTATCCCCATTTTTAGCAAGCTGATTATCAGCCTATAAATTAAATTATTATGTTGAAACACATTGCTGCCGCTTTTTTTATTGTTGCCTGCTTTTATACTTGCAGGGCACAATCATTGTTGAATCCCGAAGATGCTGCATTCAGCAAACAATCGCCTGCTATATATAAGGTATTGTTTAAAACCACGAAGGGAGATATTATAATGGAAATTCACCGCGACTGGGCGCCAAATGGTGCCGACCGTTTTTATAACCTGGTGAAATATGGTTATTATAACAACTCAGCAGTTTTCAGGATCCGTGCAGCAACGTGGGCTCAGTTTGGCATAGCTGCCGATCCGAAGGTTGCACAGGCCTGGCGAAATAAAACCATTCCCGATGATCCGCGCAAACAATCAACCACGCGCGGCATGGTGATGTATGCTTTTAAAGATCCTAACGGGCGCACCACACAGGTTGTGATTAACCTACATGATAACAGCTCGACGTTAGACACGCAAAATTTTGTGCCATTTGCAAAGGTGATAAAAGGCATGGACGTTGCTGATATGCTGTACGCTAAATATGGCGAAACTGCCGGCGGCGGCATAAGGGCTGGTCACCAGGATTCGTTATTTGCAAAAAGCAATGAATATTTGAAACGTAATTTTCCTTTACTGGATTATATTAAGAAAGCTACCATTCTGACTGATTAACCAACAGCATAAAAACATTATATAATTTAAAAGGTTGAGTATAAAAGAAAATCAGCCATGGAAAAATTATATACTGCTGTAGTTACAGCAAAAGGCGGCCGTAATGGTCACATTAAATCGTCAGACGGAGTAATTGATCTTGAATTAAAAGCGCCAAAAGCTATGGGTGGCGAAGATGGTTATGCTAACCCGGAGCTTTTGTTTGCAGGTGCATGGGGAAGCTGCTATTTAGGTGCTTTAGGTTCGGTTGGTAAAAGAGATGGTGTTGATGTAAGCGAGGCTACGGTTGACGTGCATATCAGCTTTAACCAGGAAGGGCCGACAAGCTACGCTTTGTCGGCAGAGCTGCACGTACATATACCGGGAATATCTACAGAACAAGCACAAAAACTGGCCGACGCGGCACATAAAGGTTGCCCATATTCTAAAGCTACCCGAAATAACATTGATGTAAAAATTATTGCTGAATAAATTCGTTTTATAATTACCGGATAGCGGCAACCAATTACCAAATGCGCAAGTATATATTTATACTTGTAATGGCTAAGCATTGCAATGCCTTTCCCCTTGTTGATTATGGATGTAAAAGAAATTGAGCGGTTAATAAAGATCAGTAAGGAGCATCCGCTGATGCCGGATAGTTATATCCCATGGCATGAGCAGCCAAAGCCTGAAGATATTTTCCTGCCCGAAATTTTGGCATCGTTACAGGGCCTTGAAATATACGATACGCTCACTCCCACTCAAAAATTGGAATTAGGCAGGCATGAACTTGTACAGGTTATAGCCTCTTATGCCTGGGGCGAATGCCTGTTCTGTATGTTTATGACGCGGCACATGCTCACCCTGCCTGCCGATAATGTGGAGCATCGCTTTCTATTGCGGGAATTAATTGAAGAGTTTCGTCACCAGGAAATGTTTGGCAAAGCCATTATGCAATTAGGTGGCAAACCTATCAGCCAATCACGCCTGCATAAATTCTTCGGGCATTTCTCTAACAAATATTTACCTGCCGATTATTTATTTATGGGCAGTGTATCGGTAGAGTTAGTTACCGATGTGTACGGAAACTACGCACGTAAAAACGCACAGGTTTACCCGGTACTCCGTAAAATGTTCGACTTGCATAATATTGAGGAAGCAAGGCATATTTTATTTACCAAAGCACTATTGAAAAAGTACTCTTCAAAAGCCGGGTATATTAAACGCACCTTATATAGCTACGTAATTCTTTTTAATATTTTCTTTGTGCGTACCATGTACGTAAAGCAGGAAATATACCAGCGCATAGGCATGCAAAACCCGGACAAAGTTTATAAAGCAGCCTCAAAAAACTTCAAACAAAAGTTTGCCGATAAATGCCTTGATGATATTATTGAATTTGTAGACAGTTGGAAAGGCCTGAATAACCTAACCCGCTGGGCATGGCGGGGATTGTTGGGGGCGAAAATATAAACTTTCATATGTCATTGCGAGGAGGAACGACGAAGCAATCTCGTCGCCAGTGCTTGCGAAGAGATTGCCACGTCGCCTCCAGCGCTCATTCCGAGCAGGCTCCTCGCAATGACAAATTTGGTAAATATTTATCCAATCACTTCATTGACACTCATCTCACGTAACTCTTTTGGCTCGTTTGGCCTGCCATTTTTGAATGCTTTACGCGGCGATAAACCCAATAATTCAAACATAGCCATATCCTCATCAAATGATGGATTTGGTGTAGTCAATAACTTCTCGCCAGCGAATATAGAGTTGGCTCCTGCCATAAAGCAAAACGCTTGCTCAACAGTGCTCATCTCTGTACGGCCTGCTGATAAACGGACTACTGTTTTTGGCATAATAATACGCGCGGTAGCTATCATACGTACCATATCCCAAACCGAAACCCGCGGCTGATCTGCCAACGGTGTACCTTTTACCGGTACCAGTGCGTTAATTGGTACAGATTCAGGGTGTTTTGGCAAGTTAGATAAAGTTTTAAGCATCGAGATCCTGTCAGCAACAGTTTCGCCTAAACCAATGATACCACCACTGCAAACGGTTATTTTAGCCTTACGCACGTGCTCTAACGTTTGTAAGCGGTCGTCATAAGTACGGGTGGTTATAATTCTTTTATAGTCTTCTTCAGATGTATCCAGGTTATGGTTATAAGCATATAACCCGGCATCAGCCAAACGTTGCGCCTGCGATTCGGTAAGCATGCCCAAAGTACAGCATACTTCCATATCCAACTCATTAACGGCTTTCACCATATCTATCACCTTATCAAAGTCGCGGTTATCTCTAACCTCACGCCATGCTGCGCCCATACATAAACGGGATGCGCCACCGGCTTTTGCTCTTTCGGCAACAGCAACAACTTCTTCTTTAGGCATTATGGCATGAACGTCAACGCCTGTATTGTAACGCGCAGCTTGTGGACAATAAGCACAATCCTCGGGGCAACCACCTGTTTTTATCGATATTAATGAACTGATCTGTACCTCGGCATAATCTTTATTTTCGCGATGTACAGTAGCAGCTTCATAAATAAGGTCCAGTAATGGCCTGTTGTATATTTCGGTAATTTCTTCTTTTGTCCAGTTATATCTTACTTCGGTCATGCTCTCAATTTTGATGGTCAAATTTACAATAAATGCGCAATTTGAATTAATGGTGTAATAAAAGTTTAGTAGCTAAAAATAACGGCAGTAAAAATCCCGCGCAATCCGTAAACGTGGTAATGATGATAGACGATGCTACCGCAGGGTCAATCCCTACCCTTTTTAATACCAGTGGTATAGATGCACCTGTTAACCCGGCGATAATCAAATTGCCTGTCATTGCTAAAAATAAAACCAATCCGAGCATTGGGTCGGCATCGTAAAACAATGCGATGGCGAATACTACAATGCCGTTAGCCGCGCCATTCAGCATACCTACTAAAAACTCTTTTAATACCGTATTGTAAGCTTGTTTATCAGATAGGTCACTTAACGAAATACGCCTTACCGTTACTGCTAATGCCTGGGTAGCTGCATTGCCCCCCATACCTGCAATAATGGTCATATATGCAGCGATGCGTGGCAATTGCGAAACGGTACTATCAAAATGCCTGATGATTGACGCTGCAAGATAAGCTGTGGCCAGGTTAATGATAAGCCATGGCAAACGGCTTTTCACTGCTTCTTTCCAGTTACCACTTAGTTCTTCATCTTCAGATACACCGGATATTTTTAACATATCCTCGGTACTTTCCTGCTCCATTACGTCGATGATATCATCTACAGTAATGCGGCCCAGTAATCGCATATCATCATCAACAACCGGTATAGCTGTCAGGTTATATTGTGATATCAACTTAGCAACTTCTTCCTGGTCTAATTCAGCCTTAACATATACCGGGTCACCCTGGTAAATATCCTTTATTTTAGCATCGGCATGTGCCTTAATAACATTTTTTATGGACACAACACCCTGTAAGATCTTACTATCATCTACCACGTAAATGGTGTAAAACTCTTCCATTTCTTCCGATTGGCGAATAATCTCGTCCAGCGCATCTTTTTTATCTGAATTGATATTAACACATATCAATTCAGAGTTCATTATACCACCTGCCGTGTTCTCGTCGTAGCTTAACAGCGCACGAATGTTAGACGCATCTTCCTGGTCAAGATCCTCTAATATTTCCTGCTGCTCATGCTCCTCTAACTGCGAAATAATATCCGTAGCATCATCATAATCCAGCTCTTCAATTATCTCGGAACGTTTTTCAGGATCAAGGCCGATCAACAGCTCACCGGGGTCCTGCTCCTCGTGCATTTCAGAAATAACTTCTGATGCTACGTCGGTTGGCAGGATATTTATTATCCGTTCTTTATCTTCCTGCTCAAGTTTTTCAAAAAGTATGGCAATTTCCGAGGCATGATAATCCTTCAAAACAAGCTGTAATTCAGCATCATCCCCTTCAAGCGCGGTTTTGATGCGTAGCAGGTCGGTTTTATCAATTTCAAAAGATTGCATATCCGACTAAAATAAGCATTTATGCTTCAAAACCGAATAAAAACAATGGTATTTGCAACAAAGTTGCATTTAATGCGAGGTTACATAAGTGGTAGTAAGGCCTTCAATGTTATCCAGCTTTGCTAAGGTTTGGTTCACCTGCATTTTACGTATGCCAATTTGCATAGTACAGTTGTTATCAAACTGTTGAGACAACACCTGCAAATTGTCGTCCTTAATAATTTTCATTACGTCATTCATTTGCAGGTAATCAAACGCGAGATCATAATTATCATTCACCGTTTTTTCAATAACTACCGCCTGGTTCAACGCGTCTTCCGTAGCCTGTTTATAGGCATTTATTAATCCCGGAACACCTAATAACGTTCCGCCAAAATAACGTACAACAACTACCAAAATATTGGTTATATCGCGTGAAAGAAGAATATTTAAAATAGGCCGGCCAGCCGTTCCTGACGGTTCGCCATCATCATTAACCTTAAACACAGAGCGATCCGGGCTTATGCGCATAGCCCAGCAATGATGATTTGCTTTGGGATGTTCGTCCCTTAACCTGTTTACAATTTCTTTTATTTGTGTTTCGGATGTAATTGGAAAGGCGTATCCTAAAAATTTGCTACCCCTGTCGCGAAATACGCCCTCTGACGGATTTTCAATTGTACGGTAAGTATCGTCAAACAGCATGAACAAAATTAGGCATTGGTAATGATTATTATTGCCGCGATAGCCAATGCAATACCAATTTTATTTAGCAGGCTCAATTTTTCCTTAAATACGGCCAAACCAACAACGGTGCCTAAAGCAACCACGCCAATATTCATGGCTGCAAAAACAGTCGACGGTTTATCAGCCAATGCCTGGTGTGCCTTTATGTAAAACAGGATATTACCAAAATTGGCTATACCCAATACCCAGCCAATGAAAATATGCGGCCATGAAAATTTAGTTTTTTGCCTGAATATTTGAACAATTAATATAACCAATGCTACGGCAAATGAAAGTGTGTAAACAAATAGCAGTGATGCTGTGTATGGTACATCTTTAAATGCAGCTATTTGTTTAAATAATACATCAATAGCACCCATTCCAATAAACACTACCAATAAGTACAGCCACGAATTTTTTATTCCGACTTTGGCATTTTGCTGCCACGGAATTGAGCTTATTACCGCTATAATCCCGATGGCAATACCTATAAATTTCAAACTATTAGATGCTTCGTGAAACAGCCAAAACGCCGCTACAATAGGAATTATCAATGATAGGCGCTGTGCAACATCGGTCCGTACAATACCTGTCGTCCTGATCGCGGCAGCTATCACCAAAAACATTACCGGTAATAATATGCCTATTGATAAATAAACGTTGGTATGCGCGTTTAAGGCCGGTGTAAATTGTGGTTTAAATATCAGCCAGGTAAGTATGGCTGCCATTGAATAGTTCCACAGTACGGCTTGTAAAACATCTATATGATAGCGTTTAGCCAGTTTTAATAAAACAGAAACTATTAAACTGCAACAAACGCTTAGTAAAATATAAATCATAAGGTATTAGGGGTTATATAAAATTTGTAAAGTATCTGCTCCAACTAAGTATTCATCTGCAATTTCTGTGTTTAAACCCGGGGATTTTATCCCTTGCACTAAATCTTTATTTCCTGTAAACACACGGGCCT
>Ga0207153_1027_pt2 | contig 33079 bp, 24 predicted proteins | sample Alteio_BWMinHeat_27_FD_153580 | JGI IMG/M metagenome (GOLD analysis project Ga0207153, IMG submission 153580) | Enriched cells from forest soil in Barre Woods Harvard Forest LTER site, Petersham, Massachusetts, United States -... | ecosystem: Environmental > Terrestrial > Soil > Temperate forest >...
GCCATCCGACCGCGACCGTGTTGCCACTCAAGGACACCGAATATCCCCACGCATCGCCTGCTTTACGCGCTCCGGAGCTGGCGGAGCCGACGGCGGCTTATGGCCGGCGTCTTTTTTGGGAGCCAGGATGGCGTGCAGCGTATTGCCTTCCTGTCGCGGCCGGAATTCCACGATGCTCTTGTCTTCCACGTCCTTGATCAAACGCTCCAGAATCTGGCGGCCAAGATTAGTCCGCGTCATCTCACGCCCACGAAAGAAAATGGTCGCCTTGACCTTGTCTCCCTCGTCCAGAAAACGCAGTACGTGGTTCTTCTTGGTCTCGTAATCATGGTCATCTACGTTGATGCGGAACTTCACTTCCTTGACCGTGATGACCTTCTGGTGCTTCTTGGCCTCGCGTTCCTTCTTTTCCTGCTGATACAGGAACTTCCCGTAGTCCATGATGCGGCATACGGGAGGTACGGCGCTGGGAGAAATCTCCACCAGATCCAGATTCTGTTCGCGGGCCTTCTTTAGCGCCTCGAAGGGCGGCATAATGCCGATCTGCTCGCCTTCATCTCCGATCACGCGGATTTCACGTGCTCGAATGCGCTCGTTGGTGCGGATAAAACGTTTGTCGATACAATCCTCCGCTCGCTTACAACTGCAGGATGGAAAATTATAGCATGCAAATCGGACCTCGCCTTACCCTGTGATCCCACGGTTGATCCGTTCCGGGGGGTGATTCGAGGCGCTGGCCAGTAGAGCTGCGCCTTCCTGCCCCGCGTGAAGTGAAAAACTTTTCATGTTGACAGCCTGTTGCCCACAGAAGAGACTACTGGCGGCTGTACCTGATGTCCTCCCGCCGTCTTCGTCTGCCAGGACGTCCTGCGTGTATGGTCCAGCTCGCGGCAGTGGTTTCACAACAGGATTTTTCCGTGCGCATCAAGTCTCCGATTTTCGTAGTGGTGTGGTTTCTATTTCCACTCTCTGTGCTGGCTGCCCAGCCACGCGCGGCCGAACCGCCAGCCTCCGCGCTGCCCCTAGCCGCGCACGCTACCATTTCTGCGAAGCTGGGACTCGACGCACCCGAGTACTACGTTCGCCGGACCGGCAGTGGCTTCAGTTCCACTATTCCCAGCCAGCATTTGGCCGTTCATTTCGATTCGCGAGGAGTTGAGGTGACGGACGGCACAGCCTCGTGGAGTATGTCGTTGCGCGGCTGGGGCTACGGGGAAAACAGCAAGCCGGTGCAAGGTGCAGAAGTTCGAGCGGACCGCAACCGCATTGACGACGCCCGCGGTCCTTTGACCGAGTGGTATGTGAATGGCCCCGCCGGGCTGGAGCAGGGATTCACTATCTACAAGGCACCAGCCAAAGTCAGCGGACAACCCCTAACCCTCACGCTGGCTGTCTCAGGAACCTTGCGGGCAACAGCGACCGATGACGGTAGAGAACTGCAACTTGCAGACCGGGAGCAGCAAACACGCTGGCGCTACACCGGCCTTACCGCCGAGGATGCGGCCGGCAGAAAGCTGACGTCATGGTTTGAGCTGCGCGGCGACTCTCTGCTGATTCGAGTGGATGACACCGGAGCGCAGTATCCGGTGATGATTGACCCGATCGTGCAGGTGGCACAACTCACCCGTTCCGGAGGATCCGCAGGCGATGCGTGGGGATATTCGGTGTCCTTGAGTGGCAACACGGTCGCGGTCGGATGGCCCAATGCCACGGTCGGCTCCAACCTGACGCAGGGGGCAGTCTACGTTTTCGTCATGCCAGCCAATGGCTGGGGCAACATGACCCAAACCGCCGAACTGACAGCTTCAGACGGCGCGGCGGGTGATGGACTGGGCGCATCCGTTGCGATAAGCGGCGGCACGATCGTAACTGGCGCTCCGCAAGCCAAAATCAAAAGGAATCAGAGTCAGGGTGCGGCTTATGTTTTTGTCCAACCCGCCGGCGGTTGGGTCAACATGACCGAGACTGCAAAGCTCACCGCAACGGACGGGGTGCAGGACAGCGCCTTGGGCTTCTCCGCTGCCACCACCGGCAATACCATCGTATTGGGTGCGCCTCTTCAAGTTGGGGCGCTTTACGTTTATGTTGAACCAGCGGGCGGCTGGGCAGGCAACCTGACCCAGAGCGCCGAGCTGACCGCGTCCGGGACCGACGCCTTCGGATTGGGCAGCTCGATTTCAATCGCCGGCTCAACCATTGCCGCGGGCGCGCAGGATAGCACCGTCAATTCCAACTTCGAGCAGGGCGCAGTGTACGTGTACACGCAGCCCGCAGGCGGCTGGGTCAACGCCACTCAGAACGGCGAACTGGTGGCATCCGACGGAAACTCGTTCGACGAATTGGGCTACTCGGTTGTGGTGAACGGAAACACCGTGATCGCTGGCGCCCCCAGTGCCGAGATCAACGGGAATTTCGACCAGGGTGCGGCGTACGTTTTTGTCCAACCTGCGGGCGGCTGGACCAACATGTCCGAAACTGCAAAGCTGACCCCCTCCGACGGTGCCTTGGGCGACTCCTTTGGATCGTCCCTGGCTCTCTCTAATGGCAACGTTTTGCTTTGCGGGGCGCCGGGTGCAACCGTCAGCTCCAACGCTTCTCAAGGTGCGGTGTACGTCTTCCTGAAGCCGGGAACAGGCTGGCACACCACCTCCCGGTTTTATGCGAAAGAAACCATAAACCCCGGGACCGCAGGCGCCGAGTTCGGTACCGGTGTCGCCCTTGGCCCCAATACCGGACTAGCCGTGGCGCCCGGCGCTACTGTAGGTTCCAATGCCTTTCAGGGTGCGGTCTACGTTTTTCAGAAGCAGTGAACGGTTGAGCCAGGCGTTTTTGCGGGAGGCAATCTGCTTCCGGTATTCTGCTGTGAAACTTAACCAAAAAGGGGATTTGGGAAACGTGAAATTTGCAATGCCATTCGTTCTTGTTGTGCTCGGTCTGTTGGTCTTGCCTTTTGCTCTGACGCAGACCTCCACGCCGCCAACTCCACAGGCCACTCTCCCGCAAAGCTCCGCCCAGTCTAAAACGACTGCTGCGCCTGCCACCGCCGACCAGCCAATCGACACTCTGCCGCGCAAGTATATTGATTTATGGAATACCGGCGACTTCGATCAGATGAAGTCTTTCTTTTCCCCGTTTTACTTAACCTCTCATGGGCCCAGGGTGGTGGTGACTGAGGAGATGCTGCGGCGCGTAATTACTTTCTGGCGCAAATCCATGCCCGATCTCACCTTCAAGATTGAGGATACCGTCATACAGGGTGACAAAGTCGCAATGCGTCTGTCGTTGAGGGCGACATACAAGAACGTTCTTTTCCCTTTCACCATTCAACCCGCATCGGATGATCCTCCACGCAGCATTCGCGCCGGCGAGATGTTGTTCTTCCAAATCAAAGACGGAAAGATCGCAGAAATCTGGGAGCAATACGATGAGTTGGTGATGCGGCAGCAGATGGGGGGAATCTGGAGCGTACCAAAAAACTCAGAGCCACTCTCCGAGCCATCCTCGAAACCCGCGCCCCCAGCCCCTAAACCCTGAACCACTACGATCCCGGCGATGCCGAGGTTCTTGTGCATTTGAGATTTCCACAGGGCTCTCCGTGCGACCGCATTTCTGTGGAAACTTGATGCCATGTTAGAACGCCTCCATATTGGAGTCTTCCTTCTCTCTTGCACCTGAACACAATGAATTATAGGATTTTGCCCGGTTCCCGGCCCCGGCAGAACCCTCGGGAGTCCTTTTACTCTTCTGAGAAATCCAAGGAGAACAGATGAGGAAGTCCCTTGCAGTTCTTGCACTATTTGCCGTGGTGGGCCTTTGCCCCAATAGCTTTGCAGCCGTGCCCCTCCCGATTGTTTTGACGAATGACGACAACGCTACAGCCGGTGCGAACAGCGCGACCGCGTACCACCTCAACACCACCAGCGGCGGGTTAACTCTTCTGGCCCAGCTTAAGACGGGCGGCACTGGCCTGGGGATGGGCTACTTCGCCGAAACCGACACTGCGATCGAGTCGAACGGCGCCTGCGTGTTCGTGATCAATAGCGGGTCGGACACGATAAGTTCGTTTGCTGCACCCTCCTACGCCAAAACCGGCGATGCCGGCATTCCGGGCATGTTCAGCACCAACGGTTCCGGTGGCAGCATTGCACTTTCTCCAAACGGCAAGTTGCTTGTCAGCGGTAACAGCGGCACGTTGAACATCTCTCTTTGGTCGGTTGGGACGGCCTGCAAGCTTACCCATGTCGCTGACTACGTTCCTTCCATCGGAGCAGATTATTTCTCGCCCCTTGCCTTCACTCCGGACGGAAAGCATCTCGTCGTGCCGGCTCCCGACTTTTCAGGCGCGGAGATTTTCTCCGTCGGCGCCAACGCCCTCACCGACGTCAACAATGTCAGTTGGGCGGCTCTATCATCCTGCGTTGCAGGCTGCTTCCCCGCAGGGTTGGACTTCACCAATGACAGCGCAGTGGTGGTTTTCGGGAACGCCACTTCCGCTCAGACCAGCGTGCTGTCCGCCAACATCGGCGCGGGAGGCTTGTCGAATCCGCTGAACTGGAACATTACCAACAGCGCAGGCGCAATGAATCCCAACGTCCCCTGGTTCAGCAAGGCCGGAGCAGCGGGCAATGGCGAACTTTACATCGGCATGTCTGGTTTCGGGTCCGGAGTTCCTTCCGGCGAGGTGACCGCCACTTTCGTTGAGAGTCCGCTGAGCATTACCGTGGAAGGCGCCGGCACGCTGATCCCGACGCCGCAGGAGTTTCTGGGCACGATTCGCACCATCGGGGCTACGGGTGCTGGGGCGGGTGGTGGAATGATGGTGATTGCCGAGTTCCCGAACCAGATCCAGACTGCCAAGATCGGTGCGGGCGGCATACTGACGTTGGGACCGATCACCACCGATGCCAATGCTGCGGGTCTGCTCTCGATTTCGGTGTTCCCCAACAACCGCTAGTCTGAATCAAACCGAGTCCGCGTGGCGCCCGCACAGCTTCTGCGCGGCGGAGGGGAGACTGTGCAAAATAAACTCCGTATCTGCTGCAAGGCATGCTCGTTTCTTCGCTCCGCGGCGGTACTTAGACGCGGATGTCTTCAGTTAGCGCAATTGGTTTGCGCAAACATCGCAAAATATTGCAATGTTTACCTTGCTTATTCCATCGCCACCTACGGCGATTCACCTAAGTGCCAGAGAAGAACCAGCCATAGGTCAACGGGAATTCTTGGTCTCAGCATAAATCCGCGTCCAGCGCAGGATTTCGCTTGACTTTCATTGGAACCGAGCTAGGATGCTTTGCGCGGAGCATACAGATTTTGGATGCGCCTGCGAAATTGGTAAACGCTTTAGATCTACTTGCAACAAAATCCCAGGAGGAAATAACAGTGAAAAAGATTCTCTTTGTAGTGATGTTGGTCGCGGTTTTTAGCTTCGCGGCAATGGCGCAAGATGCCAAGGTACCTTCGTTGGTCGCGAACCACAACGGCGCGGCAGGCGTTCACGGAAACGGCAGCGTCACTTGGGGTCTGCCTTCAACACCCAAGGCGATTCTGTTCTACGGTGGCGACACCAACACCAGCGACCCCAACGAACAGGGCTTTGCCAATGGCAATACCTTACTCGTTCCGACCACAACAACCTACGGTTCGGTGACTGCCCCGAAGAGCGGCAAGATCTCGACCTCCGCTGTCTTCTTCAACCAATCGCCAACCATCTCGAGCGGCACGGTTTTTGATCCTGCCACTGGTACCTACGACGTTCGCACCGGCATTTCTTCGGGCAACGGCGGAACCGATCAAACCCACGGCAGCGGACCACAGACTGCAGTCCTGACCGGCCGTATTCCTTTCGGCGCGTTCATGGAATACACCACCACCGTGTCCTTCGCGCGGCCGCTGACGGCCCACGACGGCACCACCTACGAAATCAACGAGTCTCCGCAGTGCACCAACAGCGCCAACGGGAACTGCAGCAGCCTGCAGTACTTCTTCTCCAACACCACGCAGCAGACCAACGGCGTGAACGCCAACGCTCAGCCGTCGGGCGCACTCTGGTTCAACTCGGCTTTCTTCGGGTTTACCTGGGTGAACTGGTGCGATCCTTCACTGGGACAGAACTCCTCGCAGTGCGCGTGGGGATCTTGGGGTCTGTTGAAGTAGTGGAAGCTGCAACTTAGTTGAAATTGCTTTGAATAAGGAGAAGCCCGGGGTAACCCGGTCTTCTCCTTAAGTTTTTTTCATCCAAAGCATCCCTCGCAATAAGCAGGAAACCCGTCCAGCGCGGGATTCGTAAGGTTCCTGCCTGGAGCGGCCCGGTGCCGGCGGTGGTTCCCGGTCCAGAATTTTGTGCTACGCTATTTTGTTCGATGTCTTTGAGTTCTTCCTGGAGGGATCCGGTGTATGGGCCGTTGCGGGTTTGTGTGTTTGTTGTTGCTGTCGGTGGCGTGGGGACAAAATGGAAAGACAGGTTCCACTCCAGTTCAAAACGCGGATGCTCCAAAATCCACTGCCGCGCCCGCTCCTCCGAATAAGGTTGTTGAAAATGCGCAGCCTGTGGCCGACAAGATTCCGCAGGACGCCCCTGTCATCACGATTGCGGGCTTGTGCGAACATCCAATCGCTGGCAAGTCTTTCGTCCCTGACTGCAAGACCGTCATTACCCGGGCTGAGTTCGAGAACATCGTCAGTTTGCTGCAACCGGGTATGTCACGGCCGGCCAGCAAGTTCCTTGCCTACACGTATATTCAGACCCTGGTAAAGGCCCAGAAAGCCATGGAATTGGGCTTGGACAAGCGGCCCGACTTTGACAGCCGGGTCGAGGTGTTGCGGCTGTTCGTCAATGCGAAGGGGCTGTACGACATTCTGGAGAAGCGGGAGTGGGACAAAGTCACGGACAAAGAAATTGAAGATTACTATCACAATAACCCCGGCGAATTTGTGGAAGTCGATGTGGATCGCATCTTCGTGCCGTATTTTCCTCCGGACGAAGACCCTAAGCAGAAGCTGAGCGACGCAGAAAAACAGAAACGCATCGAGGAGTGGCACAAGGCTTTGAAGAACGAGGCTGAGAAACTGCGTACGCGGGCGATTGCCGGCGAGAGTTTCTATGTCCTTCAGGACGAAGCCAACAAATTCACCGACCTTTCGAACGGCCCGGTGACGGTCTGGGACATCACTCTAAACCGGCTCCGGCGCAGCATGCTGGGCTCAGGCGAAATCGTCGGGGTGATGGACGTGGAACCGGGGAAATTTACTCCGGTCTTCACGGAGGACAACGGCTATTACGTATTTCGAGTGAACAGAAGGGCGATGCTGCCTTTCGACAAGATGCGCGACGAGATCCACAAGAAGATTTCCGACGAACGTTTTGAGCGGGACAAGGCCGCGATCGAGCAGGTCGCTGCTGCTTCTGCGGTTTATAACGACAACTACTTCGGTCCGCCGCCAAAGGACGGCAAGGCCCCCGCTTCTGGCGCGGCCCCTGCCCATAACCAGCCTTAAGCTGCGGTCGGCGCGTCCGTTCTATCTGTTGCGTCAGCCGCCGCGACCGTCATTTTCCGAAATAATTCTCGTCGTACGTGGTCTTGGTGGCATTGAGGATCGCATCCGTCTCGGCCTTGCGGTGTACTTCCACCAGTGTCCTGCGGATGTCTTCGCGCACATCAGCCAGAGGAAGCGCCCGCTTCTCCCCAACTTTGTAGATGTCGTATCCAGCCTTATCGAGAAGCAGGGGCGAAATCTCGCCGGTCTTCAGGTCCATCACGGAGAGGTGTTCTGGAGGCAGGTTTTCGCCGCGGACTTTGCCCATACTGGTGCTCGGGGGATCATCCTTGACCAAGGCGAGTTGAAAGGCTTCCGTCTGCATCTTCCCGAAGTCCTCTCCAGCGATGGCTCGTTCCCGCACTTTCTCGGCTTCGGCTTTCATTATTTTTTCCGACTCCTGGTTACGCTTCAGTTCTTCAGCCTCGCTGAGTTTTTCTTTCGGAGCCGGAAGTTGCTGAATCCCTGGAACCAGAATCTTAGTCAGGTCCGCTTCCATATAGAGGGCGGGATTCTGGTGGTAGTAATCTTCGATTTGCTGGTCCGAAACCTGGATTGCGTGGTCATACACCATCAGGTTCAACACTTGAGCCAGGACCTGGGTCCGCGCAATCTGCATTTTCCCTTCGAACTCCGCTCCCTGCCCGAGGCCCATTTCGCGAGCTTTTTGGTCTAGAACCAGAGCGCTCACGTACTTACTCGCGAATTGCCGGCGGGCGCTTACCGGAGTATTCGATGGCACTGCCTGGATCATTAACTCGAATTGAGCGCGCGTGATCACTTTCTTGCAGCTCGACGCCAGCTTGTCGGCAGGCGGGTGGTCGCACACCCCATTGATGGTTATGACGGGCGTGTCCGGCGTGACACTCGCGGCACTCGCTGGCGGGGAGTCCACAGGCGGGCCTGACGGCTGAGCCGGCGGGGTTTGGCCACCAGCGAGGGTTACAAGGAACAAACAGAAGAGTGCGTATTTGGTCATATTTAGAATTCCTTAACAAAGTATATCCCAGGCTCTTCCTGACTGCCGCCCTCGGACCTGTGTCCTCCAGGCCACAGTTACCTCAGTTACATGTCTCCGACCCCGGATGTAGGTCAGAATGGCATCCATGGGACATTGGCGTTTATTGCTGGTCCTGCTGTGGGCCATGGCGGCGCCAAGTCTTGTCCACGCCAGACAGTTAGCGTTGGTGACGGACAAGGACAACGGCACTGCAAACGTGGCCTCCGCCGACTTGGTGAAAATCTTTAATGCCCACACCCGCGCCTGGCTGGATGGCAAGCCCATCACCATTGTGTTGCGTGACCCATCGTCTGCCGATATGCAACTGGTTCTGCGCAAGCTATTCAATATGACGGCTGACCAGGCACGTGTCTTCCTACAGTCCCACAAAGGCACCATCGTGGTCGCCGATTCCGATGACGCGGTGATTCATTTTGTCTCGTCCACCCGTGGCGCAATAGGGGTGGTCGACCTGTATTCGCTGACCAAAGATGTGAACGTTTTGAAGATCGACGGCAAGTTGCCGGTTGAACAAGGCTATCTCTTGAGGGGGAATTAGAATGCTCCGTACACACCTGATCTCGAAGACTGCGATTCGCATTGCGACGCTTTTTCTTGCACTGTCCACCCTGCTGTTCGCAGCCGGAGTTGCCTCCGGCGAACAATCCACTCCGGCGCCTGATTCTTCGTCGGCCACGCTGCCGCTCACTTCCAAGTCTCCGGAGGCGCAACGTCTGGTGGTGGAGGCCATGCGCGTGGGCCTCGATCTGGTGGAGCAGGAGCAGTCCGATGTAATGCTTCGCCAAGCCATCAAACTCGATCCCGATTTTGCCATGGCTCACCTGCTGCTCGCCCAGAACAGCCTGGATCCTGCCGAGCAAGTCGTCGAAAACGCCAAGGCCGTTGCCCTCAAAGGCCACGCTTCGTCCGCAGAACGCCTGGTCATCGAGTGGTGGCAGGACGCCTCCGACCATAAGCTGATTTCCGCCATCACCAAGATGAATGACGTAGTCAGCCAGTATCCCCACGACAAATGGATCATTTTCATGGTCACCAACTGGTTGACCACGCAGACCCAGTACGAGCGCGCCATCGCGGTGTACGAGCGCTCCGGCATTACCGATTCTCCCGGCCTGCTGAACAACATGGGCTATTGCTACGCCTACATGCGCGAGTTCGACAAAGCCTTCACACTGATGGACAAGTACGTCGCCGCTCTGCCCAAGGATGCGAACCCGGAGGATTCCTACGCAGAAATTCTGCGCATGGCCGGCAGCTTCAACAAGTCGCTGGAGCACTATCGCGCTGCGCTTGCCATCGATCCTCAGTTTTATTCCTCTCAGTTCGGCATTGCTGACACCTACTCGCTGATGGGCGACCAGGTCCGTGCCCGTCAGGAATACGAAGCCGGATTTCAAAAGTTTTCTTTGCCCGAATTGCACCTGGTGCAATGGCAGACCCGTGAAGCCGAGACTTTTATCCGCGAGGGCGATCTGAATGGCGCCGATCATGCTTTCCAGGCCGTCGCCGACGATGCCCACTCCAAGCACATGAGTCAGGTGGAGGCTGACACTTACCGTCAGATGGCGATGTATCAGCCCGACTCCAAACAAGCGTTGGATCTGCTCAGCAAGGCGGAAGCTGCCCTCAAGGAAGGCAAGAACTCCATGCAGGCTGTAATTCATCAGGAACAGGCGCAGATCCTGCGGGCGCGGGTTGAGGTTGCGGTGAAGACCGGCAATCATCAGACCGTTCACGCTCTTCTGGTTCGCTTGGCCGAAATGTCCGACAGCTCCAATGATCGGTTGATTGATACCGCCTATCACGGGGCTGCGGGGGCAGCGTCGTTTTCCCAGCACAAATACGATGAGGCCATCTCTCATCTGGAAGAGGACAAGAATAATCCGCTATCGCTGAAGCTGCTGGCATTGGCTTACCAGAAGATCGGCTACAGCGCCGGCGCCAAGCGCACCAGCGACACGCTGGCTAACCTAAACGACCCCTCGCTCGAGCAGGCGCTGGTCGTTCCTCCATTCCGCAAGTGCTACGAGGACCCATCGTGCAGCGGGAACGTGAAGGCGGTCTCGCTGAAGAAATAGGATCGGCTTTTGCCGATCGCCCGCTATTGAGAAGGCCGGAGTGTTCCCGCCGCCCGCTTGATTGTCCTCGGCTTACTTTCTTCTAGATCCACCCCCCTCCCCCTCGGTCTTTTGGAATCACCACCGTAGCGGAAAATTCCCGCCAAATCTTTGCCGAGAAATGGGTTAGAGGCAAAATATAAGAAACAAACGAGTTAGAGTGCCTGGAAGTCATTGCTTGCTTCAGAGATATATCTATAAATCGTCTTGTAGTGGCGAAAGCGATGTCAAGGAAATACGGAAGAAGTTTGGGTGGGCAGTGCAGGAATGGGAAAAGCAACTTCCAGGCTTTGCGAACGAACGGAAATGAGGGCAACCTGCCCGCGGGCAAAAAACTAGGGAACCCGTCTGTCCCCGATTTTGTGTACTGGACAAATGCTCTGATCTCTAATGCTGTGACGTATTGATGGAGGATTAAGCTAATATTCTTCCCCATAAGGAGAAACTCATGGCGCGTCGACTATTCCTGTCACGATTGGCCCAATTGGCGGCTCTACCTTTCGTAGTGGCTGGTGGTTCTCTCCAGGGGCAGGCCACGCACAGATCTCTCAAGATCGTGATGAAGAGCGCATGGGGTTCCGACGATCCAACCAAGGCGGCGTTTCCCTTCTCGCATGGGCTCGCACTCGCCGAAGCCGGCCACGAAGTGCAGATTTACTTGCTGGGGGAAGCGGTTGTACTGATGCGAAAGACGCTCGCCAACTCGGTCTCGCCGGTCGGATGGCCGCCCGTAGGCGAAACGCTGGATAAGCTCGCCTCAAAGCATGTTCAAATCTACGCCTGTGGCGCGTGCTCCCGCGCCCGGGGCGTGACCGAAGCGGATCTGAACAACTATGGAGCGAAGTTTGGCAACCCGGCAATATTCGTGTCGCTAATTGAATGGGCCGACCATGTGATCACCGAGTAGTAGGGCGCCGCTCGTAACACAGAGTATCTGGCGGCCCGCCTTCCAAAACAAAATCCCCGCCCAAGCGGAGCTTGGACGGGGCACGCACATCTTTCTTCGATCCATAGGCGGGCGGGAATTAGCTCTTGTCCTTCACTACGTCTCTTTCCACTACACCGTCCTTGATGTGAATCACGCGGTGGGCGAACTCGGCGATGTCGTGTTCGTGGGTTACCAACACGATGGTATTTCCCTGCGCCTGTAGACGATCCAACACGGCCATGATTTCGTTTCCCGTTTGCGAGTCCAGGTTTCCGGTCGGTTCGTCGGCGAGAATAATAGAAGGCCGATTCACCAACGCGCGCGCGATTGCCACTCTCTGCCGCTGTCCGCCAGAAAGTTCGTTGGGCTTGTGCATCATGCGATCCTGCATGCCCACGGAAGTGAGCGCGGCTTTCGCACGTTCGGAACGTTCATCCGCTGGCACACCGGCGTAGATCAGCGGCAGTTCCACGTTGTGCAGAGCAGTGGCGCGGGCCAGCAGGTTGAAGGTCTGGAATACGAAGCCAATCTCTTTGTTACGGATGTGCGCCAGTTCGTCGTCATCCAACTCGCTCACCAGTTGGCTATTCAGCCAGTACTGGCCTTTGCTGGGCGTATCCAGGCAACCGATCAAGTTCATAAGAGTCGATTTCCCCGACCCCGACGGCCCCATGATGGCAACGTATTCGTTGCGCTGGATGCTGAGATTGACCCCCCGCAGGGCGTGCACCTGTTCCGATCCCATGTCGTAGGTCTTCCATAGATCCACGGCGTTGATCATGTACGCATTAGGAGCTGCCGACACCACGGGTTGGGAAAAATTCAGTACTTCAGCGGTTGCCATTCTCTTCTCCTGGTCCTCTTGGGACACTAACGGCTCTCCGATCTCGCGTCATAACCGGCCTGGCTCTCCATTGGACGAACCACGTCGGCGAAAGTTATGTTTCTTCTTCTTCCTTCTTCGGGGCTGAGTTATCGACCTTCACGCTGCTACCCGGACGCAACGTCCGCAAGACTTTGTAACTTCCGGTGATGATCTCGTCGCCGTCCTTAAGTCCTTTTAATACTTCGATATCCGTTGTGCCAGCAATGCCTGATTCGACTGCGACAAATTCCGCCTTGTGATTACGCAGCACGAAGACACCCTGGATCTCTTCCTTGCTATTTTCATTAGACACAGTTTTGGGCGGTGCGGCGGCCTCGACGGAATCTTTTTCGCTTTTCGGAATCAAGTCTTCCCGCCGGCGCACGGTCAATGCCTGGATGGGGATGGTCATCGCGTTGGTTCGCGTTGCCGTGGTGATCTTGGCGGTTGCGGAAAGGCCGGGCCGCAAGTCCTCCGGCGGATCTTGCAGAGTTACCACCACCTTGAAATCTTTCGCTTCCTGGCTGCTGCCGGCTTGCTGGGAAGTGGAAACTCCGGTGGAACGGACGATCGCGTTGTCGCCGATCTGCGTGACCACTGCTTTGAAGATTTTCTTGGGGATAGCGTCAATGGTCACTTGCGCTGGTTGACCGAGTTGGACATTCACAATGTCGGTTTCATCCACCTGGACCTCGGCGGTGATGGTCGACATATCGGCGAGCGTCATCAGCGTGCTGCCGGGAGCGTTCTGGATTCCCATGACCACGGTTTCGCCTTCTCGCACCGGCAAGTTGGTGATCACGCCATCGTACGGAGCTTGATACGTGGTCTTCTTCAAAACGTCGGTTGCGTGGGTGAGATTGGCAACGGCTTGCGTGACCCGGCGATCAGCCGAATCTTTCTGTGCCTTGGCTTGGGCTAGCCGGGCTTCAGCTTGCGCCAGCCCTGAGACTGCCGTCTGATGAGCTGCTTTTTGACTGTCGAAATCGGATTTCGCGATGAGCGCGTCCTTGTATAAACCCTGAGCGCGGACCCAATCAAGCTCGGAGCGCTCAGCATCGGAGTGGGCACGGTTCAGGTCGGCTTGCGCGGTATTGCGCGCGGCGTCGGCGGCCAACGCATCGGTGCGGGCAGCTTCGAGCGAGGCCTGCATCGCATCCATGTCGGCTCCGGCCTGCACGTTTTCCAGTTGCGCCAGCATCTGTCCCTGCTTTACCCGCTCGCCTTCCTTGACGTACAACTTGACGATCTTGCCGAAGGCATTGGCGCCGATGTTCACGTAAGTCTTCGGCTTGACTTCTCCGGATGCGCTCACGAGCGCTGCCAGATCCTGCCGCTGCACCTTGCCGGTTTGCACCGTCACCACGTTCTTGTGGCTCTGGTAAACGGTGAAACCAACGATGGCAGACAGGACTAGGACCGCTCCCACGCCAATCGCGATTTTCTTCCAGGTGCTCATTGCCTCCCCACCCCCGCCCCTGAGCCTCGCTCACCCTGGCGTCGACTCGCAAACCTGGCTGCTTCCGGCCCGTTGGGGACGACGGGGTGCACACCCTCAGATACGACTATCCCCACCCAAAAGTTCCCTTGGTTGGAACGGCTGGAACTGCCAGAAATGCAGCAGATTTGCGTACCAAAGCTTGAATTATAACGTGTCCGGCTGCGAGAGTTGATTCGACTTTCGAAAGGGACTCGTTGAGGCAACACCCTAGAAAGAACGGGGTGGAAAAATGGCACGCCCGTCCGGCTTTTCCGGACGGGCGTGGTGGGGTAGTTAGTTGACGGTAATGTTCACCGGCACCGAAGGAATTCCGTTCGCCACGACTACCAGCGAACTCGCTCCTGTCTCCATGCCCGCCGGCACATCGAAGTTGGTGGACACCGGGGTGCTGCCGGTGGCCACGCCCATGCTGCTGTGGTCATGGGTGCGAGCGTAGAAAACATGTCCGGTGGCATTGTTCGTGATCCGAACCAGAGGGTAATTGGTCGCGGTTTGATACTCATCTCCGAACGAGTTGGCCTGTGACAGACCATTGAACTGAGTGCCAGAAACCTTGTAGGTGTTTCCTCGTGTCACGCTGGCAGGACAGTTGGCAATACTCGGGGCCCACGACGGAGAATAGGTTCCGGGCGCAGTGTATAGATCCGTGCCTCCGATAAAGATTTCCCCGGTGGGCAGCACCATCAGGTTCCCACCAGCAAACAATCCTTCGGTAAAGTTCTTTCCGTCCCAGGTGTATAAGGTTCCGGATTCACCTTCTACCAGCACGTCGCCATTGGTGAGCAGCACGGCGAATGAATCGCCGGCATCATCATTAGCAGGAAAATCCGGTCCCACGGTCCATGTGCCGGGGTCTGTCAGATGGGCGCCAGGTGTATAGATCGCAGTGTGACCCGGACCGAGGTTGGTGTAGGAACCGGTGGCAAAGACGGTGCGGTCGGGACGCAGAATCGCGGGCCCTATTTCTCCAGGCGGGTAGTAGCAGTATTGATTGTTCGGACCGAACGGAATGCAGCCGGGCCCGTACGGCGAGTGCAAGTCAACAATGGTGCTGCCGGCGCTTAACCACTTTCTTAGTGAGGGAAGAAATCTCTCCGAGTGGGGAGCGTGCTTCACGTCGGCGGTCAGGACGGTGCCGTCCGGCAAGAGCGTCCAGCCCTCCTCGGCATTGAAGTCGCTCTTACCCGGCGCATTGCCCTGCACCCACTGCATGGTCTTGGGATTCAGCGCAGCGACGTTCTTGACCAGCTTATTGCCAATGAGAAAAGTGCCATCGGGCAGTACCGACGAAGGAGAATCTCCGATAAACGCCCAGCCCGGCGGGGGTTGCAGAGGAGTCCAGACATTGGTTTTGGGATCATAGACCGCACCCAGATTGGTAAGCTCGAAATTGCCAAAGTTGTATTCTCCGCCTTCAATCAAGAGCCTGCCGTCGGCAAGCACCGCGGAGGCGAAGGCGTCGGGATCGTATCCGGACGGGAGACTGGCAACCTGCTTCCAGGTTCCGTTCAAATAGCTTCCTTTAATGTCGGGTGTGAGCTGCCACCAATCGGACAGGTTGCCGCCTTGCACCATGACCGTGCCGTCGGTGAGTTGAAAACTGATTACAGAGCCGTCCGGGGCTTGGTGCGTGAGTTGCTGAATTGTCTGCGCCTGAGAGAGACAGGTGAGCGCAAGCACAACCATGGGAACCGCAAGCAGAGAGAGCTTTCGCAAGATAGACCACCTTCCGTGAGAGTTTACAAAGGAATCGAATCCTGACCGTGGGAGCAACGGCAGGCCCGCAATCTTAGCAAAAACACCTGCTCCAGGCAAAGGATTCCAGCGGCCCTCTACTGGTCTAGATGGTTGATGGACGGGCTATTAGCGGCGTGCCAATTCGCTTCTCACCGCGGGGATGGTGAAAGAGCGCGGCCGCCAAGTTCCCAAACGGGCTTCACAAGCCAGGAGCCTGGGTGCCCTTCCGGCCAGGTCTCCTTGCGAGCAACCCCCGCAGAGGCCGGGCACCCTCGCTGTGGTCGCCTGCATCCTAACAACCGGGGGTTGCCTGCATCGACAATTTGTTTAGAACCTGATGGTTAACCTTGCTTTCCGGTTGCGGAAGGACATAAAATGCAGTACACGAGCGTGTCCACGAGGAGTGTCCCATCTATGTTCCGGGTAGGGTTGCGTCGGCACCTTCTTTTCATATCTTTAGCGTTGCCTTTGTGCGGTTTGAGCGCCCTTGCCCAAACCTCGAATCCGGGGAGCCCGGACCAAAGCGCGGCCCCTTCAGCACAACCGGCTCCTGCAGTTGATCCCCTAAAGCGCCCGGTCAGCGAAAAGCAGAAGAAAGAGAACGCCAAGTCGCTCAAGCAGGAGTTGGGCAAGACCTACAAGAAGTGGCTGGACGAGGACGTGGCCTGGATCATCAGCGACGAAGAGCGCCGGGCTTTCAAGCAGCTCTCCAACGATGAAGAACGCGACCAGTTCATCGAGGCCTTCTGGCAGCGTCGCGATCCCACGCCGGACACCGAAGAAAACGAATTCAAAGAGGAACATTACCGCCGTATCGAATACGCCAACGAACACTACGCCGCTGGAATTGCCGGCTGGCGGACGGATCGTGGCCGTATCTACATCATGTATGGGGCTCCCGATGAAATTTCCGGCAATCCCGGAGGCGGAGCTTACGACCGTCCGATCGAGGAAGGTGGAGGCTCGACTTCGACCTATCCCTTCGAAGACTGGCGGTATCGCTATCTCGAGGGCATCGGTCAGGAAGTCATCATCGAGTTCGTGGACAAGTGCATGTGTGGCGAATTCCACATGACGCTCGACCGCGGCGAGAAAGACGCGTTGCTGTACACCCCCAATGCCGGTCTCACGCTGTACGAAGGGATGGGTTTGGCTTCGAAGACCAGCCGTCTGGATCAGGGAGGTCTGGAAACGCTTGGGGTCGGACCTTCGACTGCCTCTCAGAACGCGAAGGAGTTCGACCGCCTGGAGCAATACTCCAAGCTTCAGGCTCCGCCACCGGTTAAGTTCAAGGACCTGGAAGAAGTGGTCAGTCACAAGATCAGCGTCAACCTGATGCCCTTCGATGTCCTGGCAGATTTTGTGAGAGTCACGGGCGATACCGTGCTGGTTCCGGTGACCATTCAGATCAAGAACCGCGATATCACCTTTATCAACAAGGACGGTGTGCAGCGTGGAACGGTGAATATTTTTGGCCGGGTCACCACTCTTACCGGGCGAGTCGCGCAGACTTTTGAGGACACCGTGCAGGCGGACATTCCGGCAGAATTGCTCGCCAAAGTAGCGGAGAATTCACAAGTCTACTGGAAGGCGCTTCCGCTGCGCCCCGCACGTTACCGTTTCGACATCGTGGTGAAGGATGTCAACGGTGATCGCGTGGGCAGTTGGAGCAAAGGTATACAGGTGCCGGATTTCGCGGATGACCGTCTGGTGGCTTCGTCGCTTATTGTTGCTGATCTGATGGAGCCGGTGGCGGCGAAGAATGTGGGAACGGGAAGTTTCGTGATCGGCGCCACCAAGGTCCGACCCCGCGTTCCGCCGTCTGACGGCAAACCGGTGACCTTCAAACGCGGACAAAAGATGAATTTCTGGATGCAGGTGTATAACCTGACCGTGGACGAGAAAACACACAGACCCTCGGCAACGGTCGAATACAATGTGATCAATGCCGCGACCAATGCAGCCGTGGTTCATACCGTGGAAAACACGGAGCAGATGGGGAATATTGGCGAGCAAGTGACCCTGCAGAAAAGCCTCTCGGCCGCCAACCTCAACCCAGGCGTTTATCGCATCCAGATTAAGGTGAACGACAATATTTCCAAGCAAACGGTCGACCCCACGGCCACGTTTGCCGTAGAGTGACCGCGGGAAGCTTGGATTACCGCGAGGTGGTGGGTGATGTTGCGTAGGCTCGGGTTCCTGGTGATGGCGTGTGGCTTGGCGATTCCGCTGTGGTCGGCGGACCGCCCGGGTTCCATTTCCGGCTACGTGCACAGCGCCAATGGTGTGCCGCAGATGGGTGCCGTAGTCGAACTATTGGGTGCGGCGGCCTATACGACCCATGTGTTCACTGATGAAAACGGATACTTCTCCGCGACAGACCTGCTTCCCGGGTTTTACAATATCAAGGTTTCGGCTGCTTCTTTTCTTCCCACGCTGCGAGAAGGTGTAGGTCTCAGGCCCGGCGCCCGGGTGCTGGTCAATCTCACACTCAATACGCTGTTTGAAGCTATCAAAGTGGCGCCAGTGAGAGGCCCGGCAGAGGCGGACGACTGGAAGTGGGTGCTGCGCTCGACGTCCAACCGGCCCATTCTGCGCCTCATCGGCGATCAATCAGCCAGTTTGGGAAGCCAGGAGCAAAAGAGTGACCACGATCTGAGAGGAAGCTTGTCATTCGTCGCGGGTTCCACGGCGGAGGGTTTTGGGAGCGCTACTGACTCAGGCACCGGCTTCTCGCTGGAGCGATCGATTTTCTCTTCCGACACGATTGGGTTAACCGGAAACATCGGATACGGCGGCGCCTCTCCCGCCTCGGTTCTGCGTGCCTCCTACAGCCACAAGATGGACGATGGCTCAGAGCCTTCATTTGCCCTGACCATGCGCAATCTGCCCGCGCCTGATTTGGGCTTGCACGATGCCTCATTGCAGGCTTTCTCATTGACCACTGCCGACAGCTTTGCGCTGGGCGACGTGGTCGAGATTCACTTCGGCAGCGAGCTGCAAACCATCCAGTTCCTGGGTCGCGTGACGGCGTTTCGACCATTCGGATCGGCGGATGTTCATCTTTCGCCGGACACGGTGGTGGAGTACCGCTACGCCACTTCCGAACCCAATGACCGTCTGGACAAGGGCTTCGATACCGCGCCTGCCGATTTGAGCGAGTCCGGACCACGCATGAGCATGGTGGGCTATGCTTCATCGCTTGAGCATCCGCATCATCATGAGCTTTCGCTCTCCCACCGCATGGGCAAGACGAACTTACAGGCGGCGGTTTTCTACGATCGCCTGGTCGATCCGGCACTCACCGGCGTGGGCGAATTCACTACCGACAATGGCTCAATCCTGCCCGATATCTATTCCGGGACGTTTACCTACCAGGGTAACGATCTCAAGACCGAGGGCGTCCGTTTCGTGGTGCAGCGCCAACTGACGAACCAGATCACCGCGACCATGGATTTCGAATACGGTGGCGTGCTGGATTTGGAGAAACCCGGAGTTAGTCTCGACAACGTGCAGGGTTTCATCGGGACCCGCGACCGCCACAGCGTTGCCGGCAAGATCAGCGGTGTGATGCCGAAAACCAAGACCCGTTGGATTGCGTCCTACCGCTGGATCAACCAGGACGCGCTCACCCCGGTGGATATGTTCAACGCCTCGGCCGGGCGCGCCGATCCCTATCTGAATCTCTTCTTCCGCCAGCCCATCCCTGGAACCAGTTTTCTTCCCGGTCATTTCGAGGCTGTCGTCGATCTGCGTAATCTTCTTGCTGAAGGCTACGTCCCGGTGCTCGGACACGACGGGCATACGGTGTATCTGGTGCAGTCGGCGCGAGCGGTTCGTGGCGGTTTGAATTTCACCTTCTAGAATCCCTTTCTTCCCTGTATCTGCGCGACACCGGTGACCTTCGTCACCTGACGCTTGCAGTCCATCCCTCCGAATTCCGCATGGCTCTGAGAGACTAAGAAAGCTCCTCAAATAAAGGAACCCTGACTCGTGAGTGCTGGGACCAGTCCGGCAGTTGTGGCGACATCGTCATCGGCAACGCCTTGTGAGGCCTCGCCAAGTCGAACGACTCGCAGCATGGGGTGGTATTTCCTGCTTTTTGTTGGCTCCGGTTTCTGCAGCATTCTCTACGAATTGATATGGCTGCGGCTCGCCATGGCGCAATTCGGGGTCACGACCGCTCTGGTTTCGATGGTTTTGTCGATGTTCATGGCCGGCCTGGGGCTCGGTTCCTGGGCTTCCGGCCGTCTCATCCGCAGACTCGGAAGTGGGTCGAGGCTTTCTCCGCTGCGCGTTTACGCTCTGCTTGAACTGTTCATCGCATGCTCCGCGGTGGCAGTTCCACTGGAGTTGCGCTGGGGCCGGAGATTGCTGGAGCAGTTGGGAAACTGGGTGCCGCTGCCTTCGTCCAGCTATCACCTTGCGGCGGGACTTGGCTTGGCATTCGCGCTCATCCCCTGGTGCGCATGTATGGGGGCGACCATACCGGTTGCGATGTCCGCCATCCGCATGGATCATCGCCTCCAGTCGCAGCGCTCGTTCAGTTTTCTCTATCTGGCGAACGTGCTCGGGGCCATCGCTGGCGCGACCGTACCCCTGTTGTTGATTGAGATTTGGGGATTCAAGGGAACCTTGCAGGCTGGGATGTTTGTGAACCTGACTCTCTTCGCTGCGGCTCTGGCACTGAGTATGCGGCAGGAGGGAACTGACGGCGCTTCCGGGAGCGTTGATTCGAAAACGGTCTTCCCCGCGCAGCCGGGCAACCCGAGAATTGAATGTCTCGTGTTGCTATTTGCCACCGGCATGAGCAGCATGGGAATGGAAGTGGTGTGGACGCGGCAATTCACGCCCTACCTCGGAACCTTTGTCTACTCCTTTGCGCTTATTCTGGCACTTTATCTGGGCGCAACTTTTCTGGGATCAAGCATTTATCGCGCCTGGAGCCGGCGGCGTAGCCGGGAAGACGGCCTCGTCTGGTTCGCTCTCTGGCTCGTTGCGCTGTTTCCCTTGTTTACTGCGGACCCCGAAATCGGACTGTCGAACTTTGTTCGTGTGCTGGGCATTGTGCCTTTCAGCGGCCTTATGGGCTTTGTGACTCCGATGTTGGTTGATCGATGGTCGGACGGCGATCCGGACCAGGCGGGTAGCGGTTACGCCGTCAACATCGGCGGATGCATTTTGGGCCCTCTCCTGGCGGGTTTCGTGCTGCTACCGCTGATGGGCGAACACCGCGCGGTGCAGGTGCTGGCGGTTCCCTGGCTGGTGGTGGGCGTCGTTTCGATGTCTCGGGCGGGGTTGTCGCGGGTCCATGACTCTCTGAGCTGGCGCATCGCGTGCTACGTCCTCTGCCTCGCGGCTGTGGTTGTGATCTTCGACACGCATAGCTTCGAGCAGCAGTATCCGCGGGGGCATGTGCTGCGAGACAGCACCGCGACAGTTTTGGCCGAAGGCGAGGGAATGGAAAGACGTCTCTATGTAAATGGTGTCAGCATCACTTTTCTGACGCCGGCCACAAAGATGATGTCGGCGCTGCCGCTGGCTCTGCTCGATCATGCCCCGCAGAACGCCTTGGTGGTGTGCTTCGGCATGGGAACCACCCATCGCTCCATGCTTTCCTGGGGCATCGACTCGACTGCGGTGGAGCTGGATCCCAGCGTCCCCCGGCTGTTCTGGTTTTTTCATGCCGACGGCAATGAACTTTTGCACTCTGCGCGATCGCACGTTGTGATTGATGATGGCCGCCGTTTTCTCGAGCGCACCGCCGGGCAGTACGACGTGATTGCCGTTGACCCACCGCCCCCGACTCAAGCAGCAGCTTCCAGCTTGCTGTATTCGCGGGAATTCTACTCCATTGTTAAGCAGCGGCTGCGGGCCCACGGAATTTTCCAGCAGTGGGTTGCCGATGATGGTGACGTCGCCGCTCAGGCTGCGATCGCGCGTTCTCTGAAAGAGTCCTTCCGCTACGTTCGCGCCTTCGGCTCGGTTCCGAGATATGGTTACCATCTCGTTGCCAGTGACTCTCCGATCCCCAATCGCAGCGCTGCCGAGTTGGCGCGGCGCCTGCCCGTGGCGGCGGCGGCTGACCTGGTGGAATGGGGTCCTTCCTCTAACGCGGAACAGCAATTTGCTGAGGTTTTGAAACAGGAAGTCCCGCTTGACGGGATCATCGCAAAAGCTCCCAGCGTCCCTGCGTTGCGCGACGACCAGCCGGTCAACGAATATTACTTGCTACGCCAGTTGCATCTGTCGGCCTATTGAAGGGATTACCCTGGCGCAGCAATCCCAGCTCCCGCAACAGTTCTCTCGTCGTGAACCAACCGACTCCGGCATTTTCAAAATCGTTGTCATTGGATCAGAGCGGAATCTTCAGCTGAATCGCCAGGGCGAGGGTTTCAATATCGTCAGGGTCTCGCCGTCCAATTCGCCTCTTCGCCTCGGACAGGCTGCCTTCGTAGGCTGCACGATCAATGACGGTCACAGGAAGACTGGTCACTGCCAGCAGTAGAATGTCCGCGGGAAGGTTCTTTTTCTTTGCCAGGACAACGGCATACTCTCGCACTTCAGCGAGGGTGTTTTCTGTGGTGAGGATTTCCTCGATCTGCGAGTTCTCCATGATAAGACGGGCCCGCCCTCCCAGGATCGCCGATAGCAGGACGTTAGCGTCGGCGGCGACTCGCACGGCGTCCCTTTCGCCAACGCGCAAAGTCCGCCATTACCTCCTGTTCCGAAACCCCGCGTCGCTTCATCTGCCGGGCGATTTCGGTGGTCAGCATGGCAAACAGGTCGTGCTTCAGTTCGATGGGTAATGCCCCTTTTTGCCACGGAAAAAACACGCCTGCCAGGCGTCCGCGGCGTGTCACTAGAATCGGGTCCTTCGAGCGCAGCAGCCCAGTCGCTTTGTCGCGAAACTCTCGAACCGTAGTAATCTTCATGTGGTCACTCGTGTGACCATTATACTACCATCGTTTCACTCGACTCTCTAGGGCAAAAAGCAAAAGCCGCAGCGGGCTGCGGCTTTGTCTCCAAGCGAAATCTCGACTACAAGCTAGTTGTGCTTGTCCTTGTAAATGCTCTTGCTGACGTGGTTCTGCTGACGGTTAATCTTGTTCTGCTCCGCCTTGGTCAGATGGCCGTTGTTCTTCGCCATATCCCGTTTTTCTTCATTCTGGATATGGTTTTCCCGGTTTTCCAGGTTGGCAGTTTCCTTCGGACTCAGCGAGCCGTTCTTGACGCCGTTCGCAATTCTCTGCTGCTGATTCTCTTCGCGGCTATTGACCTCATTCACGCGCGGATGGCCAGGATCAACGACTCCCGGGCCCGCGCCTGAGGTGGTGGTTGTGGTTTGAGCAGCCGCTCCCCCTACGAACAGAAGACCTCCGGCTGCCAAGACTAACAACGACTGAGTGATTTTGTTTCCCATGCTGGCTTAAACCCCCGCTGGAAAGGATAGTTGCCGGGTCCCGCGCCAGGGTAGGTTACGAAGGTAGTAGCCAACCTAGTCATTTCAGCCTTCCGCCTCCCCGAGACCTCTTTTTACAACTGGCTAACCGGCTCTCGGCAAGCCCGTCTATGGCAACGAGGGGAACCTTCCCATGCCATTGAGGGGCTGTGGGTTGCGTTCATTCACGCTCTCCGGGGAGCAGGACGATGTCGCTGACCGCAGTGCTGGTTCCATGTAAAATCGGGATGGCTTACACTTGGCGTCCTATGCGCATGGTGCTCGACATCCTTGGGCAAATCTTCCGTACCTTATGGTCGCATAAGCTGCGGTCGTTTCTCACCATGTTTGGCATCGCCTGGGGAGTGGGATCTCTGCTGCTGCTGGTTGGCTTGGGCGAGGGCTTCCGGTCCGGCAACAAGCGCGGGATGAATGAGTACGGAGAGAACATTATCTTCCTGTTCCCAGGACGAGCGCCGGCGGTAGCAGGAAGTATGAATTCGGCCCGCTTCTACCGGCTTACGTATCAGGACTACGCCGACATCCACCGGGAAGCGCCCCACGTGCTGGCAGCTTCTCCCGTGCTTGTGAGCAGCGAGGTTCGGGCGGTGAGCGAATTCGCCAGTGCCAACGGTGAAATCACCGGGATTGAGCCGCAATACAAAGGAATCCGTTATCTGCCCATGAAGCAGGGACGCTGGCTCAACTGGCTGGATGAAAGCCAGCGGCGGAACGTGATCGTGCTGGGCGATGAAATGACCAAGAACCTCTTCCCCGGCCGCCCTGCGGTGGGTGCAACGGTGCTGCTGAACGGGCTCAGTTTCGAGGTGATCGGCACGATCGAAAGAGTCGGGCGAGGCGACGACAATTCCACCAACATGCGCGGCTATATCCCCTACCAGACCATGAGCACTTTTTTCCGCCTCAAGGGGGAATCCGAGCAAAACGCCATTTCATTCATCAATTTTCAACCGCTCACCGCGGCAGACCATCTGTTGGCGGTCGAGGAGACACACAAGGTGGTCGCCCGCAATCACGGTTTCGATTATCGCGATGAAGATGCCTTCGAAGGCTGGGATACGGTGAAGCAGGCCGAAATGATGGGCACGATTTTCGACGCCATGAACATGTTCCTCGGGACCGTCGGAATGGTGACGCTGGCACTGGGGGCGATCGGGGTGATCAATATCATGCTGGTTTCGGTGTCGGAACGCACCCGGGAGATCGGACTGCGCAAGGCCTTGGGCGCCACCAACCGCAGCATCCTGTTCCAGTTTTTTCTGGAAGGAGTGCTGCTTACGTTGCTGAGCGGGCTCATCGGTTTGGTAGTGGCGGGAGGGTTTATGGCGGCGCTGGGAACAGTGCACGGGCCGGAAGGATTCGATCCGCCCCGATTAGTGCCCTCGACCGCCATGCTGGCAATTGTCTGTCTCACCCTGGCCGGTGTGGTCGCCGGACTCTACCCGGCACGCAAGGCAGCCGGCCTGCAACCTGTAGAAGCGCTGCGACAGGAATAGCGATGTTACGAGATCTGCTTCATGAAGCCTACGGGGCCATGCAGCATAACCGTCGCCGAACTGGCCTCACCATGCTGGGCATGGCCTGGGGCATCGCTACGGTGGTCATGCTGCTCTCCTACGGCAACGGCTTCGGGCAGGCTTGCGCCAACATCTTCGCCAACTTCGGCACCAAGCTGATGATCCTGGTACCGGGCCGCTCTTCCATGCAGGTGGGAGGACAGAAGGCCGGTGCGCAGCTGCGGCTTACCTTGGACGATGTGGATTTGCTGGTAGCCGACGTACCCCAGATCATGCACATTACGCCGGAAGTCGGCAAAGATGCCAACGTCCAATACGAAACTCGTACCTACACCTACCACGTGACGGGCAACTATCCCAACGTGTTTTCCATACGCGCACTCAGCATAGGCCAGGGGCGTTTTTACAATCTCCAGGACGAGATGCAGCGGGCGCACGTGGTGGTGCTGGGTTCCGAATCCAAAGAGAAACTCTTTTCGGGCAGGAATGCGCTTCATGAGCGGGTGCGCATCGATGGCGTGAGTTTCGAAGTGATTGGCGTGCTGGCACCCAAGATGCAAGGGGGTAACAGCGACATCAACCGCGTGAACTTCGTCCCCTTCACCACCATGAGCGATCTGAAGGACACGCACTATCTCGATTCGGTGTGGTTCAATTACGAAACCACGGAGTATTTGAGGCTGGAGCAGGCGGTGCGTTCCGTGCTGGGCCTGCAGCACCAGTTCGATCCTGCGGACAGGCGCGCGCTGGTGGTTTTTAATCTGATGGAGCAGGTGAAGCAGTTTGAAATCATTACTCTGGGTTTGAAGATTCTGCTGGGCTTTATCGGCACCCTCACCTTGGGGATCGGCGGTGTGGGCCTGATGAACATCATGCTGGTTTCGGTCACGCAGCGCACGCGCGAGATTGGAATGGAGAAATCTCTGGGCGCGCGCAGCCGCGACATTTTTCTCCAATTTCTGGCGGAGGCGCTCACCATCAGCTTTGCGGGTGGCCTGCTAGGCATCATCCTCGCCTATGTCGTCTCGCTCTCGGTTGGCCGCCTGACGCTATACAGTGCGATGGCCCAACATGCCGAAGCCGGCGATATCCGGCTGGTGCTCGATCCAGTGACGCTCCTGGTCTCAACCTTGATTCTTGCTTTGGTAGGGCTGGTCAGCGGGATGTTGCCCGCAATCCGGGCTTCGCGGCTGGATCCGATTGAGGCGTTGAGATACGAGTAGGCTGCTTACTTTTCCTGCAGCACAACATCGAAGCTGATCTCGATCACGTCTTTCACCTTCACACTGCCTCCGAACAAGCTGACGGGAGTGATTCCAAAGTCGGTCTGCTTCAGGTTTACTGATCCCGTGTAGTGATTGTTCTGTAGCGAAACCTGAAGCGTGAGCGGACGAGTTGCGCCGTGCAGGGTTAGATCGCCCTCCACTGTATAGGTGTTTTCAGCGGAGGGTTTGATGCCGCGCGATACGAACGTGATTTCGGGGAAACGCTGGGCGTCGAGCACTTTGTCACCCAACATTGTTTCCTGGATTTTGGCGCGTTCTTCGGCGGAGATATTGGGATCCACCACTGTCAGTTTCCGGGCATCGAAGTGGACCTCGACTGACATGGCCGTGGGATCCACGGTGCCGGAAGACAACGAGGCGGCAATTTCGTGATCGTGGGCGAAGCTGGAGAACAGTCCTTTCTTCAACACTCGAATAGTGAGTTTGAAATGTTCCACATCTACGGGTGTGGATGCGGCGAGGCAGTTTGAGGTCAGTATACAAAATAAGGTCGTGCTGAGAAGGAAGGCACGCATTTTGCGCATGAAATGTCCACTGCCAGTGTAGAGCCGTGCGTTTCGAGCCGCAAACCAGGAGCGCCGGAAGCAGCAGGCATTCAATAAAAACATCTTCCCCGTTCCTGTTCTCTGTGGTGAAAAAATAAACCACAGAGGCCACAGAGGGTCACAGGTTTATACTGACCCGGCCAGGCCCACTTCAATCTTCGGAGTCTCTTCATGACCCAGCTTAAGCTCCGGCATGTCTCATTTAGTTTGGCGTTGTTCGCCGCTGTCATCATTCTAGCTGGGGCGGACGCTTCTTCTCCGCTGCCGGCGCCTCCGGTGGCCAAGAAAGTACCGAAGATCACCGAGATCCACGGCCACAAGCTGGTGGATAACTATTTCTGGCTGCGTGACAAGAAGAATCCCGAGGTGAGGGCCTACTTGGAGGCTGAAAACGTCTACACCGACGCCGTGATGAAGCCTACCGAACCGCTCCAGAAAAAGCTCTACGACGAAATGTTGAGCCACATTAAGGAGACCGACGTCGAGGTCCCCTATAAAGAAGGAGACTACTTCTACTATTCACGCACCGAAGCCGGCAAGCAGTATTCGATTCGTTGCCGCAAAAGAGGCAGCCTGGCAGTGCCGGAAGAGATCGTGCTTGATGTTAACGAACTGGCCAAGGGCCAGTCATTTATGCGCGTAGCAGCGTACGACGTGAGTGACGACGGAAATCTGCTCGCCTACTCGACTGACAACACCGGTTTCCGGCAATACGTGCTGGCGGTCAAAGATTTGCGTACTGGAAAACTGCTGGTGGACCACGCCGAGAAGGTCGGTTCGGTGGTTTGGGCGAATGACAACAAGACCCTCTTCTACACCGTGGAAGACGCCGCCAAGCGTCAATATCGTCTGTACCGGCATACGGTTGGCACCTCGGGTCACGATGAACTGGTTTATGAAGAAAAAGACGAAAGATTCGATGTGTATGCCATGAAGACTCGCAGCAAGGCCTACATTTTTCTGATCTCCGCCAGTCACACCACGAGTGAAGTGCAGTACATTCCCGCCGACCAACCGCGGGCAGCGTGGAAAATCATGGAACCGCGTAAGCAGGGCGTCGAGTACTACCCCGACCACAACGGTGACTTTTTCTACATCCGGGTCAACGACACCGGCCGCAATTTCCGTCTGGTGAAAGCGCCGGTAACCGATCCGCGCAACCAGAACTGGCAGGAAGTGATCGCCCAAGACGCCCGCGTGATGCTCGAAGACACGGACTTTTTCAAGAGCTACTACGTCCTGTATGAACGTGAAAATGGCTTGCCGCAGATACGAGTCACAGATCTGCGCAGCGGACAGTCACGGAGAATCGAGTTCCCCGAACCCGCTTACGATACCGGGAACGACGTCAACCGGGAATACGACACCGGCAAGTTCCGCTACGCGTATGAGTCCTTCATAACGCCGCACTCTGTTTTTGAATATGACATGGCGAGTGGAACTTCCACGCTGCTGAAGCAGAAGGAGGTTCCCGGCGGCTATGACCGCAGCCGCTACCAGGTGGAACAGATTCAGGCCACCGCTTTAGACGGCGTGAAAGTTCCGATTTCAGTCGTGCACTTGAAAGGCGCAACCCTCGATGGCAAAGGGCCGCTCTATCTTTACGCCTACGGATCTTACGGAGCACCAATGGACGTCGATTTCGACTCCGAGATATTCAGTCTGGTGGATCGCGGGGTAGTGTATGCCATCGCCCACATTCGTGGCGGCGGAGAAATGGGAAAAGCCTGGCATGACGATGGCCGCATGATGCACAAGAAGAACACCTTTACCGACTTCATCACGTGCGCCGAGTATCTGACGACGCAAGGCTATGGTTCAAAAGACAGATTGGTGATCGAAGGAGCCAGCGCGGGCGGCCTGCTGATGGGAGCGGTGCTCAATATGCGCCCTGATCTGTTTCACGCCGCGATTGTTGGTGTCCCCTTCGTTGACGTGATCAACACCATGCTCGACGCGTCCATACCGCTGACCGTTCCCGAGTTTGAAGAGTGGGGCAATCCGAAAAAGAAAGCCGAGTTCGACTACATGATCACGTATTCGCCCTACGACAATATCGCAGCCAAGGCGTATCCGAACATGCTGGTGCGCACTTCGTTCAATGACAGCCAGGTGATGTACTGGGAGCCGACCAAATATGTGGCCAAAATGCGAGCGCTGCGCACCGATCACAATGTTCTGATTCTCAAGGCCAACTTGAGTCCGGCTGGGCACGGCGGCCTCTCCGGGCGCTACGATCGCCTACACGATTCCGCTTTCAACTATGCCTACATCCTGACGCAAATGGGCATCGAGAACTGATTCGGCCCCGGCGAGAACAAAGTATCGAGGGGGGAACTGGTTTCGCACTTGCTTTGTGAATACCGTGCGCTACAATTTTCCGTTGGTTCGGCCAAGACGTTGGGAAACTGAGGAGAATGATCATGAAATCTACGCTGGTTCTGATGGCGGTGCTGGTAACGGCAACTGCGGTGTTCGCCCAGACGTTTCGTGGAACCGTTCTGGGTACGGTGACCGATCAAACTGGCGCTGTGGTGGCTGGCGCGAAGGTGTCGGTCAAGAACGCGAACACCGGCTTGGAGCGCACCACGCAGACCAGTGCCGATGGCAGTTATGCAGTTCCGGAGTTGCCCATCGGCAGCTACACCGTGATCGTTTCACAGACCGGATTTCAGACGTCCTCCATCAGTGCCGTCGCGGTTGACGTAGCCCAAGAGCGCCGCGTGGATATTGCGCTCAAGCCCGGCCAGGTGTCGCAACAAGTGGAAGTTTCGGCTGAGACGCTGCCAATGGTGGAAACCACCAGCAACACGCTGGGGGGCGTGCTTACGCAGGAAACCGTGAAGGATCTCGCCATCAACGGTCGTGACTACACCAAGCTGATTTTCTTGACTCCGGGCGTCACCGGCTCTCCTGACCAGATCACCGATTCTCCAGGCTCTTTCGGTGAGTTCAGCATGAACGGCGCTCGCGGCCGATCGAACAACTACCTGCTCGATGGAACCGACATGAACGACGGCTACCGTAACGACCCAGCGATCAATCAGGCTGGCGTATTCGGAACCCCGTCGGCAATTCTACCGATCGACGCCATCTCCGATATGAACGTGCTTTCCAACTTCATGCCGGAGTACGGACGCAACGGCGGCGCCATCGTCAACATTGTGACTAAGAGCGGCACCAACGCTTTACACGGTGGCTTCTTTGAGTATTTCCGGAACGATGCACTCGATGCCCGTAACTATTTCGATCCGACTTCCGCTCCAAAAGCTTCTTTTCACAACAACCAATTTGGCGGAGCACTGGGCGGGCCCATCATAAAAGACCGCACGTTCTTCTATGTAGATTATGAAGGCCAGCGCGAGGATGTGGGTGTCGTTTCGCTGGCTTGTGTGCCGTCCTTGGTGCAAATTCACAACATCCTGGCCACTCCTGGCTTTACGCCAAGTCCGGTCGGCGAGGCGCTTTTGAACTTGTGGCCGCACAATGCCGCGAACTATATTCCTGGGACGATCTCAAAGGATACAGGCTGCTTCAACGCCAGCGGAAATTTCGCACCAGACTACACCGCAATTGCTCCGTCGTTCAATAACCTGAGCAGCTTCATCGCGAAGATCGACCACAGCTTTAATCCCAGCAACAACATCAGCGGCCGTTATTTCTTTGGCGACAGTACGCAGCAATTCCCCCTGGCTCTGAACGCGACCGGCGGGCAACTTCCGGGCTTCGACACGGTTACTCCCACGCGCGTGCAATTGGTGTCGATCTCTTATGTGACCGTGGTTTCGCCGACGAAAGTGAACGAGGTGCGCTACGGCTGGAATCGCTTCGCAGAGGGATTTTTTCCGCAAGATCAGAATTTTAATCCCAATTCTATCGGGTTATGTAACGTCAGCACTGCGGCCCCAAATTGCAACTCGTCGGGCTCGCCCATCATATTACTGGCACCGACTGCGACCGGGTCGACTGCCTTCTTCGCCCAGGTCGGTGCCACTTCGGGCGACCCACGGCAACGCGTGGATACCAACAATCAGTTGCTTGACAGCTTCTCCTGGAAGTTGAACAAACATGATTTCAAGTTCGGGGCTGAGTATCACCGCACCAGTATCGAGCAGAGCTTCGACAAGTATTCTCGCGGAAGACTTCACTTTGGCACGCTTGAAGACCTGCTGCAAGCGATACCATCACAGGCGTTCAATTACTCCGGCGACACCCGGCGCCATACCAGCCAAAACGGTATCGGATTTTACGCTCAGGACGCTTTCCGGGTAACTTCCAAGCTTACGTTTAACTACGGTTTACGCTGGGACTACTATGCCCCGGTTAAAGAGAAGAACAACCTGTTCTCCGATTTCATCCCCACTTCAGCCACCACGGGCAGCCTGGAACGAGTTGGCCCCGGGGGGCTATCGAACGTTTACCAGCCTGACTACAAGAATTTCTCTCCAAGGGTTGCTTTGGCCTGGGACGTGCTAGGAACGGGGAAGACCGTAGTGCGCGCCGGCTACGGACTTTTCTTTGACGCGTTCTCGCAGGACATGCTGCTTGGCCACTTGCCTTACCCAACCTTTTACGCCCCTGGCCCAGCGTATAACAACATAGGCCCCGACCCGATTCTCCAGGCCTCGCTCAACCCCGCCGCGGTAAACGGTATGACGGGTGCATACCAGACCGGAGTCCCGCTTTACGGCACGCCAGGCTGTGGCGAGTGCGATATCTTTTCCTTCGACCAGCATATAAAAACGCCCTATATCGAGAACTACAATCTGAACATCCAGCAGCAGTTGGCGCGCAATGTGGCGTTGCAGGTGGGGTACGTGGGTTCGCAAGGGCACCGGCTGTTCCGGTTCTTCGACATCAATCAGCCGAGCCAGGCGGCGATCACCGCAGCCGACGTCGGGGCCGGCACAATCCAAGACTTCTCGGTCCCGCGAGTCTTCGGTACTCCCTCGGGCGCGACCTATATTTTCCAGGAGAACTCCACCGGCAAGTCGAATTACAACTCACTGCAGGCCAGCTTGCGCATCAACAACTACCACGGTTTTATGTCCATCGTGAATTACGTGTGGTCGAAGTCTCTGGATAATTCCAGCGACGGCGAAGATTTCGTGGTCAACGCAGCTCAGCCTCAGGATAGCAACAACCCGCAGAAGGAATATGGACCCTCGAATTTCAATGTTCCGAACCGGTTCGTGTGGGTGGCTGGCTACGAGTTTCCAAAAATGAGCGGCGGCTGGTCACGATTGAGGAATGGCTGGGGCGTGGATAGTACAACGACCCTACAAAGCGGCCAGCCATTCACCCTCAACTACAATGCCGAGGACGACTACAGCGGAGGCGGTGATGGCTACGACCGGCCCGACGTAGTGGGGCCGATTGTTTATAACAAGAGCAATCCGGCAAACTTTCTCCAGCTCAGTTCGTTCGCCATGCCCTGCACCGAGGCTCCTGGCCTGTTTACGGGGGGCGCTGCGGACTGTGTGCCGGGCACGCGGCACTATGGAAACCTGGGGCGGAATGCGTTGGTTGGCCCGACCTACAAACAGTGGGACCTGGCAATTTACAAGAACACTCCCATCACCGAGCGCGTGTCGGTACAGTTGCGCGCGGATTTCTTCAACATCCTGAACCATCCCAACTTCGCCAATCCGGTGCTGCCGGCGTTTATCGCAGATCCGGCTGTCAATATCAATCAGGCCTGCACCTGCGGATTTGTGCAGGGGCCGAACCACCGCGAAGTTGGCAATGGTGGCTATCAGATAACCGCCACCGGCGACGTTGGTGTCGGCAACCCGTTCCTGGGTGGCGGCGCACCGCGCGGCATTCAGTTGGCGGCGAAGTTTACGTTCTAGAACCCCCAGACTTGTTTTTCAGGCTCCTCCTGCCCGGCAAGGGGAGCCTTTTATTGCTCGCACAAAACGCGGCGAAACCTTCGAGCTAGTGTTCGGGCTGCGCCTCGCCGAGCGTAGTGATCTTGGTCGTCGTGCCAAATTTCTTGTAGTTGCTGTCGGCCACATCGACTTCGACATTGAAGTTCTTCAACAGCGCCAGTCGCACATCGATTTTGACCGCCACGTGCTGCTGCAGCCATACCTCGTCGTTCACTCGGACGCTTTCTACCACCACGCGTGAACCCTTGTGAATGCGGGCGAGAAATAGGCCGTATGAAACCGTATCAATAAACACCACGTCGAGCTTCTTCATTTGCTGGTCATCTTTATCGATCCATACGCGCCCCCGCGCTTTTGACAGGAACTTCGCCTCTTTCATGTGAGGCTGAAAGCCCGGCCTCGGATCGCAATCGATCACGTAAGTGTCCCGGCCGTCGAGCGATTCAATGCCCACAAATTTGAAGTTGTAGGCGTCGGCGATCTCTTTGACGAACTGACGCTCTTCCTCCCTGTCTTTTTCTTCTTTCTCCAGGCGTTTCTTGCGGTCGTCTTCCGATTCGTTCTTACGCTTGTCGATGAGCTTCTGGATCTTCTCATCCTCCTTCCTTGCCTCTTTGTCGGAAAGGGGCTTGTCGTCCTTCGAGATCAGTTTCTCCACTTGCTCCCCGTAGATTTC
>Ga0207153_1029_pt1 | contig 32543 bp, 31 predicted proteins | sample Alteio_BWMinHeat_27_FD_153580 | JGI IMG/M metagenome (GOLD analysis project Ga0207153, IMG submission 153580) | Enriched cells from forest soil in Barre Woods Harvard Forest LTER site, Petersham, Massachusetts, United States -... | ecosystem: Environmental > Terrestrial > Soil > Temperate forest >...
AACCGGATATAAATACCGCGATGATGATGAATATATAGAAGTTTAAAAAGCCCACACCACAACCGCCATAAAAGCAGTTGATCATCATGCCCATCATCATCATAAAGCCTGATACAGGCATGGCACTATCGTGCATGGAGTTAACCGAACCTGTTGAGGTTACTGTAGTCATTACGCTCCAGTACGCCGAGTTGAGCGGACCAAACCTGACTTCCTTACCTTCCATTGCCCCGGTTGGCTGGCTGATGCCCATTTTAGCGATGGCAGGGTTGCCTCCAACTTCCGCATTCAAAGTTGGTATCATGAGCAGCAGCATTCCCAGGGTCATTACCCCGAAAATGACGTAGGCAAATTTTTTCTTATTTAAGTAAAAACCTAAAGCAAATACCAACCCTATCGGGATTATCAGTTGTGCTACCAGCTCAACAGTATTAGTTAGGTAATTAGGATTTTCTAAAGGGTGCGCAGAGTTGGCGCCAAACCAGCCGCCGCCGTTAGTACCCAGGTGTTTGATGGCAACCAATGCTGCAACCGGTCCGCGCGAAACGTGCGCGGTATCGCCCTGCATGGTTATAAAAGTCGCCTTACCTTTATAGCTGGTTGGCATACCATTAAACGAAAGTATAATGGCTATAACAATTGAGATAGGCAATAATATACGGGTAATGCTTTTTACAAAATATTCCCAAAAGTTACCTAACTTATCAGTAACCTTATCTTTCAGCGCCCTGAATAAAACTATCAGCGCCGCAATCCCTGTAGCTGCCGAAGCAAAATGCAGGAACATAAATACAAAGTGCTGTGTAAAATAAGTAGCTCCGCTCTCGCCCGAGTAATCCTGCAGGTTACAGTTTACTAAAAAGCTGATAGCGGTGTTAAAGGCTAAATCGGGAGTTTGATTAGGGTTATTATCAGGATTTAATGGCAAATGTGCCTGGTTCATTAAGCAAACAAACGCGTAGATGAGCCAAACGCTGTTGATAGTAAGCAGCGCGTAAAGATGCTGCTTCCAGTTCATTTCTTTCCGGGTGTCTATCCCGCTAAAGCGGAAGATAAAACGTTCAACAGGGGCCATAAAATCAAGCCAGGTTTTTTGTCCGCTAAAAACGCGGGCAATGTATATACCCAATGGTATAGCTATGGCAAGGGTGAGTATGTAAGTAAAAATTACGCCTGCTAATTCAGTGTTCATGGTAGTGGTAATTAAAATTGTTCGGGTTTAAGCAGTACATATACCATGTAAATAAACACGGCTATTGATACAATAAATAATGCGATCATGACAGTTAGATTTTTTCGAAATATTTAACAGATTTGAAGAATAGCCAGAAGATGGCTATGAAGCTTATGATATAAATAGTGGTTTGTAAAACGTCCATAACAGTATGTTTTTGCAGGACGCTATACCAAGGGAGTGCCATAATTGGCACGATGTATTTAATTCTTTGAAATTCAGATAGTTGCAATGTTATTATTGCAACTTAAGGCAAAATACGCCTATCATTTTGATAGGGTTTTATCAAAATAGAGTATTGACTATTGTCTGAACCGTGATTTACACGATTAAAGGATTAATTGGATTGGGGGAACTTTTGTACGTTTATCTTTCGTATGACAAAGTGGAAAATACCGGTAAACTTATTGTTTATAGCCGATCAAAGCCTTAAACCACAATTTAGATGCTAATTTTAATGTGGTGAAGTTTACATCTAAGCTTAACGCGCTTTTAACCATATCAAGCGCGGCTTGTTTATTTTTGTAGTTATGGTATATCAAATGCGAGATCCAGGCCTGGTAAATGGAGAAATGCCTGTGTTGTTTCTTTATCAGTTCTTTTCTTCTTTCGGGTGGCAATAACGTTTCAATAATGTTCATTACCGTCCGCAGATCAATAACGTACCGCCCGTTTGTAAGCGCATCATGTGTAAGGTTATTGGTGCGCTTGCGATAACAGGCCAAATGCTTACGTGAATATAGTATAGGATATTGAGCAGCTACTCTTGCCCACATCAGCCAATCTTCACAATTTAAAACGGCGTAATAGCTTCCTATATTTTCATAAACACTCCGCTTTATCACCATAGCCGGGGGCTGTATCAGCTGTTTTACAGCTAACTTACCAAGCGCATCTTCAACAATACCATCATTGTCTTGTAACGGTACTTCTGAATACAAAAATTCGCCTTCCTCGTTAACAAAATTAAAATCAGTAAAAGCAGCGCCGGCGGTGGGGTCTGTTTCAAAAAGCCTTTCTATTTCAGCATAAAATCCATCCAGTACAAAGTCGTCGCCATGCAATATGTGTACATAATGACCTTTTGACCGGCTAACACAGGTTTCAAAATTGCGTATGCTACCCATGTTTTTTTCTTTGCGAAAGTATTGTACTTTACCTTTCCCTACGCGCTCAACCAAAGCGCCTACATCAGCATCTGTACTGCAATCATCAATTACTTCAATATGCATTTTATCTTCGCCGGGATATTGCTGCAAAACACTGTTAATGGCGGCTTCTATGTATTCGGTGCAATTATAAACAGGTATCATTACCGACCAAAGCGGCCTTACAACATCGTTGGGGACGGGTAAAATTTCAGGAGGTGTAGCGGGTACTCTATCTATTGCTGTCATTGTATCCGGGGTTATAAATTGCAATTTATAATTTAATTATAAACGGCGGTTATTCTATTATCACCTTTTCTCCATTTTTTAATTTTTTCAAACGCCTTAACTCGATGATATCGTTATATATAAAAGTTAAAGCCAGCTTCTCTTCATTAGAAGTTGTTAGCATCTCTACTGAATTAACTTTCAGACATATCTCGTGTTTCTTACTTTCCAAGCTCATTCCGGCAGAAATATTGCCGTAGGCAACATCACCTGTTACAACAAACATCTTTCTTGTTGATAACGAAAAAGTTTTATTTATGGTAAATTCTACTGAAGCCATTTAATTCTCGTTTTGTTTCTACACGAAATTATTTTATTCCAACCCGTATTCCTTTAATTTCCGGTAAAGCGTAGCTATGCCGATATTTAACAACCTTGCAGTTTCGGCGCGGTTGCCATGGGTGTGGTTAAGCACACGCTGAATGTGTAGTTTTTCAACTGAGGAGAGATCAAATGCAGACACAGAGTTGCCTGTTTTTTGGGCAATAGCTTCAAATTCATAAGGCAATAAGGAAGCATCCAGTTCATTACCATCACAAAGAATAACCGCGCGCTCAATTACATTTTTTAATTCGCGCACATTGCCGGGCCAGTTGTAAGCTTCCAGTTTTTTCAGAAAATCGTCGGTAAAGCCGGTTATCTGCTTATTTACCTTAGCAGCAAAATGATGCATAAAGTTTTTGGTAAGCGCGCTGATATCTTTTTTGCGCTCGCGGATAGCTGGTAACATTACCTGGAATACCGAGAGCCGGTAAAACAGATCTAACCGAAAATTACCTTTTGTAGATTCTTCCTGCAAATCGCGGTTGGTGGCGGCCAGTATACGCACATTTACCTGTGTAGTTTTGGTATCGCCTATCTTTATGAATTGCTGCGATTCCAATACCCGCAATAATTTGGCTTGCAGGTCATGGTCAAGCTCACCTATTTCATCTAAAAAAATAGTTCCGCCGTTGGCTTCTTCAAACAAACCTTTTTTATCTTTTGTAGCGCCGGTGAATGAACCTGTTTTATGCCCAAATAATTCACTTTCTAACAGTTCCTTGCTAAATGCGCTACAATTAATGGCTACAAAAGGTTTGGCATTGCGCAAGCTTGCCTGGTGAATAGCTTCGGCAAAAACTTCTTTGCCTGTACCCGTTTCGCCTAATAATAAAACGGTAGTATCTGTTGCCGCTACGCGCTGAGCCAACTTAATAGCGGCGGTTATGGCCGTTGAAGTACCAATGATACGGTCGAACCCAAATTTTAAATTCAGCTTATTCTCCAGTTCAAAAACCCGGCGTTGCAATATTGCCTTGTCCATGGCTTTATTTACCAGCGGGATTATCTTCTCATTATCATCGCCTTTAGTTATATAATCAAACGCACCATTTTTAATGGCTGCCACGCCATCGTTAATAGTACCGTAAGCTGTAAGTACAATAATTTCAATTGCGGGATAACTGCCCTTGATGGTTTTTGTAAGCTCGATGCCGTTAGCATCTGGTAACTTCACGTCGCTTATTACCACATCAAAAACATCATGGCTTAATTGGCGCAAGCCATCTTTGCCCGTTCCGGCTTCAACTACTTCAAAACCTTCTAAACGTAAAATACGGGCAAGTAACTGGCGAAGGCGTTCTTCGTCGTCAATAACTAACAGTTTGCCTTTTGATATGATATCCATGGGGTGCAAAGTTAGTTGATTAGTTTATTAGGTGAGCAGTTGATTAGGAAAATCACTTTACCCTGCCGGTTGTTTACCCTATCCTCCTCCTTCCCCTATAATAGGGGAAGGTATCGCACGTTGCCCGCGCTTTATCAATTTTTGGTTAAAACATCTTACTTGATGAAGCGCTATCTAAGCATTAATTAACTAATCTCTAATCAACTAGCTACAACTGCTTTATCTTAATATTCTTCCACTCACTTGAGCCGGGATGCTCCTGTAAAGCTATTTTACCTTTGGCCACTTTTGCAAAATCGGCAAATGCAGCGCCGTTAAATTTGCTGTTGGCTATCATGGCTTTCCATTGGTCGCTGCCTATTTGTCCGTCGAAAGTTTGTATGCCGTTTAGCCAAAAGGTTAGGTGGCCATTTTTTTGAATGATACGTACTTTATTAAAACCACCCACCGGTACCGGCTTTGAAATTGCTGCCGAGCCCGATAGATCATATAAACATCCTGCCAGGTGATTTTCTTTTTTATTGTCCTCGGCGTTGATATTATCAAGTACCTGCATTTCGGGACCAGTTAAATAGGTAGCCTTATATTTAGGGTCCTCCTGCACATCAAAAATCACCCCGCTGTTACCACCGCTTGATATTTTCCATTCCAGGTTCAATTCATAATTTTCATAAACATCATTGGTAATAATATCGCCGCCGCCATTTCGTGGTTGTGACGGATCATAAACCAATGCACCATTTTTTACCTGCCATCTTGACCCTACGGTGTCGCGCAAATAGGTGTGCCAGCCTGTTGTGGTTTTACCGTCAAATAACAATTTCCAGCCTTCCTTTTTTTCCTGTTTGGTAAGCTGGTTATCAGTTTGTGCAAATAGTAAACATGGGGCCGTAATTAGGGCCAGTAAGCATATTAATGATGTTAGTTTCATACCTTATTTATGATGGTTAGTGTAAAACTACTATAAATTTTCGAGGCAAAATATTTTATCTGCCATTTGGTAAAATATCTGTTAGAAACTAACTTTTAAGGCAGTATGTAATATTTTTCATTACCGTATTAAAAACATTTACGCTGTATTTGCATTATAAACGCTATGACCAAAGTTATGGGCAGGATACGGTCTATCGATGCATTTCGTGCGGTAACCATGTTCCTGATGATATTTGTTAATGATACAGAAGGCATGCTTAATACCCCGCAATGGATTCACCATGCGGGTGAAAATGTTGACGGGCTGGGTTTAGCTGATACTATATTCCCTGCGTTTTTATTTATAGTCGGCCTGTCTATCCCGTTTGCTTTTCAAAACCGGGTTAAAAGCGGCGATGTTAAAATGACCTGGCGCATCATTGTCCGGTCGTTCGCGCTTATTTTAATAGGCTTTTACCATGCCAATATGGAAACCTACAATGAGGTAACTGCCATATTACCCAAGCCTGTTTGGGAAAGTATTTTAACCATCAGTTTCTTCCTCATTTTTTTAGATTATAGTAAGGAAACTCCAAAATTAAGGCGTTACCTGTTCCAGGGATTTGGTGTTGTTTTATTAATATGGATGTCTGTTATTTACAAAACCAACGACCCGGGATACACGTGGCTACATTTTAGCTGGTGGGGTATTTTAGGATTGATAGGTTGGGCATATTTGGTATGCGCGCTTATTTACTATTACTCCAACGGTTATTTATGGATACAAGCAGCGGCATGGTTATTTTTTATGTTTTTCAACATCGACTTTCATTATGGCTTTCTCAACTTTTTAAAACCGATAGAACCTTATGTATGGATAGCCGGCAACGGCGCTATGCAGGCCTTTACTATGGCGGGGGTATTTGTGGCTGTATTATATATGCGTTTGAAAGAAAAAAGCGAGATCACTATGCTTTGGGTAGGATTAATATTGATGTCGGTCATATTATTTAATCTTGGCTTTATTGTAAGGTATTTGAGCGGTGGTATTTCAAAAGCACGTGATACCCCTGCCTGGGTATTGATATGTACAGGCATAAGCCTGGTGGTTTACGCGGTATTTATTTTTATAGTTGATTTTAAACATAAATACAATTGGTTTAAAATTATTGAACCCGCGGGCACAAATACGTTTACCTGTTACCTGGTACCTTTTATTTTTTACCCTTTATACCAAATGAGCAATATAGGTTACCCCGAATATCTCAGCGAAGGCACTGGCGGATTGATCAAGGGTTTAGTGTTTGCACTGGTAATGGTTTGGTTAACCGGGTTGCTGGAGAAGATAAATATCAGGTTGAAGGTTTAGCAGGAGATATTATATATTTGAAATATAATATTCTCAATTTTGAACTCAACCTCACAACAAAAACTTTTTATGCTTCTGCTTGGCTGCAAGCCACCGGGCAGGCATACCGAACAACATGATGTATTATTTGCTATCGGTCAATCTCCCAAAGATCTTATAGGTCAGATAAACGATTTTTGGCCCGAAGCTGTAGACAAAATACATATTGATGCCTGGCGTGAGGTAACCAACGTAAATGGCTATCAAATTACAGTAGTTGAAAAAACCAGCGCCAAGACCGGCGATAAAAAACTATTCTTTATAAACCTTGGCGGTTACCAGGAAAATCAATTCGACGAGCAACATTATATTGTATTATCGGTAAATCCGGATAACGCATCGGCAGTACAGGGCGCTAAACAAACCTTATTTTTCCGGGAGAATGAATTTGAAGGCGCATCATCACATATTGACGACAAATACGCAATTGATGTTGACGACCTGTACGATGTGGAAGATATACTAATGCCTGCCATAAAAGAAAAATACACCATCAAAATTACCGAAGCGGCGGGGCTGCCTGATGATGAAATGCATTTGGGCTATTTTAAACTAAGTAAGCTGGTGTAATGATTTGTTAGTTGTTACCCAACAACATTTTAACAGGATATTAAGAAAAATTAACCAACTGTCACCATCCCGTAAATTGGTTAGTCACAACCTCATTCATCTGCAAATTAAGCCTTATCTTTGTGCCCATCTAAAAAAACACATTTATGCTTAAAGGATTTTTCAATGTGCCTACCCCTCAAAATGAGACGGTATTAAATTATGGACCGCGTAGTTTAGAAAGGGCGGCGCTAAAAGAAGCTTTGCAGGAAGGTCGCTCAAAAGTGATTGATATCCCCATGTATATTGGAGATAAAGAAGTAACTACAAATAAAAAGAAAGGCATTTATCCGCCACATGATCACCAACATTTATTGGCAAATTTTAGCGAGGGCGATAAGAGCCACGTTGAAGCAGCCATTAATGCCGCGTTAGCAGCTAAAGCCGATTGGGAAGCCCTGCCATGGGAACAACGCGCAGCCATATTTTTAAAAGCTGCCGATTTGTTAGCAGGCCCTTACCGTGCCAAAGTAAATGCGGCTACGATGTTAGGTCAATCAAAAAACGCTTACCAGGCCGAGATCGATTCGGCTTGTGAGCTAATAGATTTTTTGCGCTTCAACGTGCATTACATGACCGAGATTTACCAGCAACAGCCACCTGTTAACAGTAAAGGCATATGGAACCGTGTTGAGCAGCGCCCGTTAGAAGGGTTCGTATTCGCGCTTACGCCATTTAACTTTACCGCTATTGCAGGCAACTTGCCAACATCAGCCGCCATGATGGGTAACGTAGTGGTTTGGAAACCTGCTTATACACAAATTTATGCTGCAAATGTATTAATGCAGGTTTTCCGCGAAGCAGGTGTACCTGCGGGCGTAATTAACCTTGTATATGTTAATGGCCCGGATGCAGGCGATGTAATATTTAGCCACCCTGATTTTGCAGGCATACACTTTACAGGCTCAACGCCGGTATTCCAGGGTATGTGGCAAACTATTGGTAACAATATTCATAAATACAAAACTTATCCGCGCATAGTTGGCGAAACAGGCGGTAAAGATTTTGTATTAGCGCACCCAAGTGCGGATGTTGATGTGGTTAGTACTGCTTTGGTTCGCGGCGCGTTTGAGTACCAGGGTCAAAAATGCTCGGCCGCTTCAAGAGCTTATATCCCTGCATCTATCTGGCCTGCGGTTAAAGCAAATATGCAGCGCGACCTGGCCTCAATTAAAATGGGCCCGGTAGAAGATTTTGAAAACTTTGTTAACGCCGTTATCAACGAGGTTTCTTTTGATAAGCTTGCCAAATATATTGACGACGCCAAAAAAGATAAAGATGTAGAAATAGTTGCCGGTGGCAATTACGATAAAACTAAAGGCTGGTTTATTGAGCCTACAGTATTAAAGGTAAACGACCCATACTATGTAACCATGTGTAATGAATTGTTTGGACCGGTGCTAAGCATCTATGTATATGAAGACAAAAAGTTTGACGAGATATTAGACATTGTAGATAAAACATCGATCTATGCTTTAACCGGTTCTATTATTTCACAAGACCGTTACGCTATTGCTAAAGCTACGTATCATTTACGTAATGCTGCGGGTAACTTCTATATAAATGATAAGCCTACCGGAGCGGTAGTTGGTCAGCAGCCATTTGGCGGTGCCAGGGGATCAGGTACTAACGATAAAGCAGGTTCAATGATCAACCTGTTACGTTGGGTATCTCCACGTACCATTAAGGAAACTTTTGACCCGCCTAAGGATTACAGGTACCCGTTTTTGAATAAAGAAATTTAAGGAAAGAATCAGGATACAAGAATCAAGAGTCAGGGCTGTTATAGTTCTGGCTCTTTTTGTTATATCGAATTAATTTTTTTGTTGTCCTGATTCTTGGCTCTTACTTCTTGATTCTATAAAGAAGCTCTTAAATCCTTATGGCTAAACTTAAAAACCTTGCCCAGGTTTTCGCTGTTATAGCGGCTTACTTCTAAATCTTTAATAACACCTGTGTTAAGGCTATAAACCCATCCGTGCACACCTAATTGCTGCCCGTTAAGCCAGGCGTTTTGCACTATGGTAGTTTTGCATAAATTATATACGCCTTCAATTACGTTAAGTTCAACAAAACGGTTGGTACGCTCCTGTTCGTCAGCTATTGCATCTAACTCGTTAGCGTGCAAACGGTAAACATCTTTAATATGGCTTAGCCAGTTGTCTATCAAACCAAATTGCTGGTTGCTCATAGCTGCAATAACGCCGCCGCAGCCATAATGCCCGGTTACTATAACATGCTTTACCTTTAAAACATTTACGGCATAATCCAACACTGAAAGCATATTCATATCCGAGTGGATAACCATATTTGCGATGTTGCGATGCACAAAAACTTCGCCCGGTTTAGTGTTGGTTATCTGGTTAGCCGGCACACGGCTATCAGCGCAGCCTATCCACAAAATTGGCGGGCTTTGCCCCTTCGCTAAATTGGCAAAATATTCGGGGTCCTTGTCTAACGTGTCTTTAACAAATTGACGGTTACCATCTAATAAACCATAATATAGTTCGTCGTTTTCGGCACCATTATTTTCAATTTTAGCACACATAATTAAAAGTTATAAGGTAATAATATAGCGCAAATATAAATAAAACAATATCGTTTTTGCGCCATCTGCAAGCCACCCAATCGTACAATTTACACCATTTAAAAAAACACTTTACAGTTATGGTATTTTTCTCTACATTTGCAGGCTAATTGTTGCTCATTGAAATCGCTAAGAAATTATTCGATTCCCTTTACCGGCCTGGCGCTGGGAAAGCATAATTTTGAATTTGATATTACAGATTCATTTTTTGACGAATTTGATTATTCGCTGGTAAAAAAGGCTGATCTGAAATGTGTTGTTGAGCTGGAAAAACAGGAAACTATGCTTATCCTGAACTTCCATATTAAAGGCACAATAGATGCAAGCTGTGATAAATGTTTGTCAGAATATCCGCAAAAGCTGGATATACATGAACAGCAGATCGCTAAATTTAGCGATGAGCCGGTAAGTGAAGATGAAGAGATCATCACCTTAAGCAAAAATGACCACCAGGTTATGTTGGCCGGGTTGATTTATGAATATATAAATGTTGCGGTGCCTTTTATAAAGACATGCGGCAACGAGGGGAATACCCCTTATTGCGATAAAGATATGCCTGAAAGTTTAGATAAGCTTTCGGCTAATAATGAAGAACAGGACGAGCAAATAGACCCACGATGGGATGCGCTCAAAAACATTAAATGAACTAATAATTACAAGTTATGCCACATCCAAAGCGTAAAATATCCAAATCAAGAAGAGATAAACGTAGAACCCACGACAAAGCGTTAGCTCCAACTTTAACTACCTGCAAAACTACAGGTGCTGTACATTTACCGCACAGAGCTTATACAGTTGATGGTAATGTTTACTACAACGGTAAGCTACTTATTGAAAAAGCAGCAGTAGCTTAATCTAATTTTCTATATGAAACCAACCTTCGCTATCGCTCAAAAAACAGAACGGTCAAATAAGCGAAGGTTAGCTTCATTACCATTAAAAAACAAATTTCTTTAATGAAAATTGGCTTAGATATAATGGGCGGTGATTTTGCTCCCAAAGCGACAGTTTTAGGGGCAATTTTGGCTTATAAGGAAATTCCGGACGCTAAGCTGGTTTTAATTGGAGATAAAGAAGCTGCAGTAGCTATACTACAGGAAAACAACTTTGACCCTGGTAACTTCGAGTTTGTACATACAACCGAAGTTATTGGCATGGGCGAACATCCTACAAAGGCCATTGTTCAAAAAGCAGATTCGAGCATTAGTGTTGGTTACAACCTGTTAAAGGAAGGCAAAATTGATGCCTTTTCATCAGCAGGCAATACCGGGGCAATGCTGGTTGGCGCTATGTTTAGCGTTAAAGCTATCCCAGGGGTATCACGGCCTGCTATAACTACCATTGTACCCAAACTTAAAGGAGGTTTGGGTATTTTGTTGGATGTAGGCGCCAATGCCGATTGCAAAGCTGATAACCTGGTACAATTTGGCATTTTGGGCAGCCTGTTTGCCGAACTCATTTATGATATTAAAGATCCGCGCGTAAGCCTTATCAATATTGGCGAGGAAGAGGAAAAAGGTAATTTACTTTGCCAGGCCGCCTTCCCGTTAATGAAAGAGGCCACTCAGTTTAACTTTATTGGAAACGTTGAAGGCCGCGACCTGTTCTCGGACATGGCCGACGTGTTTGTATGCGACGGTTTTACCGGTAATATCATTCTTAAACTTGCCGAATCATTTTACGTGATCACCCTTAAAAAAGGCGTGAAGGATGAGTTTTTTAACAAATTTAATTATGAGCAATATGGGGGCAGCCCTATATTAGGTATAAACGCGCCGGTTGTTGTAGGCCACGGTATTTCAAACCCGGAAGCTATAAAAAACATGGTGCTTTTATCAAAAAATATGATTGATACCGACCTGGTTAACAAAATAAAACAGGCGTTTCAATAAAAAAATATAACTATGGGTAAAATTCATGCCGCTATTACCGCAGTACACGGTTACGCACCCGATTACATACTCACTAACGAAGAGTTATCGACCATGGTGGATACCAACGATGAGTGGATAACAAGCAGAACAGGTATAAAAGAGCGGAGAATACAAAAAGGCGAAGGTTTAGGAACATCTGACCTTGCCGTACCGGCTGTACAGGCCCTCCTGAAAAAGCGTGGTATTGGCGCCGAAGAAATAGATCTGATAATTTTTTGTACTACTACACCTGATATGCCTTTCCCGGCAACGGCTAATTTATTTGCCGATAAAATTGGTGCTGTAAATGCCTGGGGATTTGATTTGCAGGCAGCATGCTCGGGCTTTTTGTTTGGGCTGTCTACCGGCGCACAGTTTATTGAAACAGGCAAGCATAAAAAAGTACTGGTGATTGGTGCTGATAAAATGTCGTCGATAGTTGATTACCAGGACAGGGCTACCTGTATTATTTTTGGTGATGGCTGCGGCGCTGCTTTGTTAGAGCCGAATACCGAAGGCTATGGTATTATCGATTCCATTTGCAAAAGCGATGGGGCCGGTATTCCATTTTTACACATGAAAGCCGGCGGTTCTATAAAACCTGCAAGCCATGAAACTGTTGATGCACGCGAGCATTATGCGTACCAGGAAGGTAAATCGGTATTCAAATTTGCTGTAACTAATATGGCCGATGTTGCTGCCGAAGTAATGGAACGCAATAATTTAACATCAGACGATATTGCGTGGTTAGTACCACACCAGGCCAACAAGCGCATCATTGATGCTACTGCCGCGCGTACCGGGGTTACCGAAGATAAAGTGATCGTTAATATTGAGCGTTACGGTAACACTACCAATGCAACTATACCCCTATGTTTATGGGAATGGGAAGATAAATTTAAAAAAGGCGATAACCTGATACTTGCAGCTTTTGGCGGCGGGTTTACATGGGGCGCCCTTTATTTGAAATGGGCTTACTAATGTGCAGATGCGTGGATATGCAGATGTGCAAATGGTGATTTGTGTGATAATTCTTTAAGACACTAATTCACTGATAAAATTTGAACATTGTTAAATATCTTTTGTTTATTTGCTAAGCGTTATACATATTATTGATATAAAATATCTGCACATCTGCATATTTGCACATCTGCAGATTATAATACCAAAACCAACAAACCAATCTTATGGATATTAAACAAATTCAGGATCTTATTCGCTTTGTCTCTAAATCAGGAGTTAACGAAGTATCAATAGAGCAAAAAGATTTCAAGATCACAATAAAAACTAACGAGGCAGTTGTACAATCTGTTATGCCTGTTCAACAACACGTTATTGCAGCACCACAAGTGGGCGTCGCTCCGGCTGCTGCACCTGCAGCACCAGTTGCTGCCGAGCCTGTTGCAGCACCGGCAACAAATTACCTGACTATAAAATCACCTATGATAGGTACATTCTATCGTTCGGCAACGCCTGAAAAACCATTGTATGTTAACGTGGGCGACGAGATTAAACCGGGTAGTGTGGTTTGTATTATTGAAGCAATGAAACTGTTTAATGAAATAGAATCAGAAATTTCAGGCCGTATTGTAAAGGTATTGGTTGATAATGCATCGCCGGTTGAATACGACCAGCCATTGTTTTTAGTAGAACCTGTTTAGATGAGAAGATATGCAGATGTGCGGATGTGCAAATAATTAGCATCCAAAAATACATCTGCACATTTGCACATCTGCACATTTGCACATTCAAAACTATGTTTAAAAAAATACTAATAGCTAACCGTGGTGAAATAGCCCTGCGAATTATTCGCACCTGTAAGGAAATGGGCATCAAAACAATTGCGGTATATTCCACCGCCGATCGTGATAGCCTGCATGTGCGTTTTGCAGATGAGGCGGTTTGTATCGGTCCTCCCGCAAGTAAAGACTCTTATTTAAATATTCCAAATATTATAGCAGCAGCCGAATTAACCAATGCTGATGCTATACACCCGGGTTACGGCTTTTTGTCTGAGAATGCTAAATTCTCGGCCATCTGCGCCGAATACGGCATTAAATTTATTGGCGCTACTGCCGCGCAGATCAACTCAATGGGCGATAAGGCTTCGGCTAAAGAAACCATGAAAAAAGCCGGCGTACCAATTGTTCCCGGTTCTGAAGGCTTGCTTACCGGCGTTAAAGAAGGTATCGCGATAGCAAAAAAAATAGGTTACCCTGTTATACTAAAAGCAACTGCCGGTGGTGGTGGCCGTGGTATGCGTATTGTTTGGAAAGACGAAGAATTTGAAAATGCCTGGGATTCGGCACGTGCTGAATCAGGTGCGGCTTTCGGTAACGATGGCATGTATTTGGAAAAATACGTACAAGACCCGCGTCACATAGAAATACAGGTAGTAGGCGACCAGTACGGCAAAGTTTGCCACCTTTCAGAAAGAGATTGTTCAATACAGCGCAGACACCAGAAATTAGTTGAAGAATCCCCTTCGCCGTTCATGACAGAAAAACTCCGCAAAAAAATGGGAGAAGCAGCCATCAAAGGCGCGAAAGCTGTGAAATATGAAGGCGCCGGTACAGTAGAATTTTTAGTTGATAAGGACCGTAACTTCTACTTCATGGAAATGAATACCCGTATACAGGTAGAGCACCCGGTAACGGAAGAAGTAATAAACTTCGACCTGATAAAAGAACAAATAAAAGTAGCGGCAGGTATCCCTATTTCGGGCAAAAACTACGAGCCAATGTTACACGCTATTGAATGCCGTATTAACGCGGAAGACCCGTTTAATAACTTCCGCCCTTCACCGGGCATGATAACTAACTTCCATTCACCGGGTGGCCATGGTGTACGTATTGATACGCACGTGTACTCGGGCTACACCATCCCGCCAAACTATGATTCGATGATAGCAAAGGTGATATGCATGGCCCAAACCCGCGATGAAGCTTTAGCTACTATGGAACGCGCGTTAAGTGAATTTGTAATTGAAGGTGTTAAAACAACCATACCTTTCCATTTAAAACTGTTACAGGACCCTAACTTCCGCGCCGGTAACTTTACCACCAAGTTTATGGAAACGTTTGACTACTCTGATAAATAAAAACTGCACCGGTTAAATAAAACGTACATAGCATTCCGGCGACGATAAGTTGGGAATAAAATATCATGAGCGACAACAAACTAATAAAAGCAATAAAAGACAAAGGCAAAGATCTGGAATCTGAAATGTCTTTTTTTGACCACCTGGAGGCTTTAAGATGGCACCTGGTACGGTCGGCAATTGCGGTTGTTGCGTTCGCCGTTTTGGCTTTTTGGTATTTTAAATGGATATACAATGCCATCATCATGGCACCCTTTCATCCTGACACCTTTTGGACGTTCCGCACGATGTGCCAGGTAGGTAATTTTTTCCACTTATCCGATCTTTGTATTAGTTCAATAAATGCCGAATTGATTAGCACTGAGGTTGGCGGTCAGTTTATGTTGCAGCTTAACTCCTCAATACTAATTGGTGTAATATGTGCCATACCGTACGTTTTGTGGGAGCTATGGCGATTCATTAAACCAGCATTACTTGAAAAAGAAAGAAAAGCAGCCAGCGGTTTTGTATTTTACGCAACTGCTTTATTTGTAGTAGGCATTCTGTTCGGCTACTATATCCTTGCTCCTGAATCAATAGCGTTTTTGGCTGGTTACAGTGTTAGCCCTGATATACATAATAAATTTACTGTAGCTTCTTATTTATCAATACTTTCAACTGTTACACTTATAACGGGCATTGTATTCGAATTGCCAATTATTATTTACGTTCTGGCAAGTATAGGCATATTAACGGCTACGTTTATGCGTAAAACCCGCCGCTACGCAATCATTATCATCATGCTGGTTGGCGCGGTAATTTCTCCGTCGCCCGATCTGTTAACCACTACCATTGCCACCATTCCGCTATTTATTTTATATGAAGTAGGTATAATGGTTGCGGCTGTAGTTGAGAAAAAACGCAATAAGGCGCATGACGAATTAATGTCTTCATAAAACTATGCGATCATTGAAAATTGCTATCGGCGCGGACCACGCGGGCTTTGAGTATAAACAAGCATTAATTGAAGCCATTGCAGATTCGTTCGAGTTTAAAGATTTTGGCACTTATTCCGCAGCATCTGTTGACTATCCGGATTTTGCTCACCCTGTTGCATCAGCTGTTGAAAGCGGTGAATTTGACTTTGGCATATTGATTTGCGGCAGCGCCAACGGTGTTGCTATTACCGCAAATAAACACCAGGGCATCCGCGCGGCAATTTGCTGGAACGAAGAGTTGGCAACGCTTGCCCGCAGCCATAACAACGCCAATATTGTTTGTATCCCTGCCCGCTTTATTTCTATTGGCGAGGCAAAAAAAATCACAGATACTTTCCTTACTACCGAGTTTGAAGGTGGAAGACATGCTAATAGGGTTGACAAGATTTCTTGTTAATCAAATTCTGTAGCCCCATTGCCTGTGTCCCCACAGACAGCGGCAATGACTTTTCTACTCCATTAATAAGGCTACCTACAACATCGAATTAGTGAAAAGTTGATATGTCCCGAATCACAGCTATTTTCGTTTAATTTTATTAATATTGTTATTAATAAATCCAATTATAGCTCTTTAATCACATGAAAAAAACGCTACTATCGCTTTCATTATTGGCCTTGGTTACTGCCGCTATGGGGCAGCAAGATCCAACGGCAATGAAATACGCCAAAGTAATTACCCCCGAACTGGCTAAACAACATTTGAGCATTATTGCTTCTGATGATTATGAAGGCCGCGAGACAGGCACTCGTGGTGCAGAAAAAGCGGCGCATTATATTGCCGATGAATTTAAATCTTTAGGGTTAGAGCCTATTGTAAAAGGATCGTACTTTTTAGATGTGCCGGTTGTTATGGCGCAATTTAAAGTAAACTCGTTTATCGTAAACGGAACTGCTTTAACCAGCGGCAAAGATTTTACCGGAGCCGGTACAGGTAACAAAACTATCGAAGCAAAAGATATTGTATTTGTTGGATACGGCATTGGCACGGATAACTATGACGACCTGAAAGGCATGAACCTTACCGGCAAAGTAGTTATGTACATCAGCAGCGGCGAGCCGATGAACAACGGCATTTCAAAAATAACCGGCACTGATAAACTATCAGAATGGAGCGGCCAGCGCAGCAGGAAGCGTACTGCTTACATCATGAGCAAAAAACCTTTAATGTTATTAGCAGTTAACGTAGCGCCGCCAGGTAGTGGCCGCGCTGGCGCTGGTGGTGCACGAGGCGGCGCACGGCCTGCCGGTGGTGCTCCTGCCGGACGTATGGCTTTGAAACTGGAAGGCGAAAGCGGCCCGGTTACGTTAAATATTCCGGCAGCTACTGCTGATTTACTGCTTAAAAATTCAGGCAAAACTTTTGCTGATTTAAAAGCGGGTATAGACCAAAACGGCGCGCCGCAATCAATGGTTGTGAAGGCTGATATTTCTGCAAGCTACGTTACTGAAGAAACCCCGGTTCCTAATGTTGTTGACGTAGTAGGATTTTTACCCGGCAGCGACCCGAAATTAAAAAATGAAGTATTAGTGATCTCTGCTCATTATGACCACATCGGCCTAAATCGTCGCGAAGGTGCTACCGATAAAGTGAATAATGGCGCTGATGATGATGGCTCAGGTACTACCGGCATTATGGAAATTGCCCGCGCGTTTTCACAAGCTAAAAAAGACGGTCACGGGCCAAAACGCAGCATTTTGTTTTTAGGCAATGTGGGCGAGGAGAAGGGTTTATTGGGTTCTGAATATTATACCAGCCACCCGGTTATCCCTTTAGAGCGTACCATTGCAGATTTGAACATCGATATGATTGGCCGTGTTGGTACAGAGTACCTGCATAGCGCAGATTCATCAAATTATGTGTATGTAATAGGCTCAGGCATGTTAAGTACCGACCTGCATAACGTAAACGAAAAAGCTAATAAAACTTATACCAACCTAATATTGGATTATAAGTATGACGATTTGAATGACCCGAACAGCTTTTACACCCGTTCGGATCATTACAACTTCGCCAAACACGGCGTTCCGATTATTTTTTACTTTAACGGCACACATGCTGATTACCATCAACCGGGCGACGAGGTTAGTAAGATTGGCTTCCCGATGTTAGCCAAACGTGCTCAACTGGTATTTTATACCGCCTGGGATTTGGCAAATGGTGCTAAAAGACCGGTAGTGGATAAGAAGTAGTTAGATTCGGTTAAAAATAAAAAACAGGGTTAACACAACTTAACTTATGTTAAGCCTGTTTTTCAACCAACGCACTTACTATCAAATACTTAAATAAGGTTAACATGAAATATGTTAAGTTATGTTAACCTTATTTAAGATTAAAAAGCGATGGGTGATAAACCCATCGCTTTTTTGTTGAAAACATTTTGCTATGACTAACTATTCACTTAATAAACTTATTCAACCTAATCAACTACATTTGCAAACATGAGTAACACTGCGGAAGAGTTTTTAGTTGCGTCGGAAGATAAAGCTTTTGATACCGATCATCGCCGCATTATTAATTACAATATCGGCAAATATGATGCTGCGGTATCAAGGGGGTTATCAAGAATCATCAACCTTGAAAATGCCAAACGCAAAGGGCATGTGATCAAGTGGAAAATGATGGAGAACCTGGATAAGGTGCTGCCTGAGTTTGAAGCTAACTTTCAAAAGCGTGGCGGAAAAGTTATCTGGGCCAATGATGCCGAAGAAGCTAACCGCGAGATACTGAATATCATCAAAAAAGCAAACGCGAAAACGGTAGTCAAATCGAAATCAATGGTTACCGAGGAAATTGAGTTAAACGAATTCCTGGAGCATAACCATATTGAATCTTTAGAAACTGACCTTGGTGAATACATTGTACAACTGTTGGGGCAAAAGCCGTATCATATTGTTACCCCGGCCATGCACCTGTCAAAAGAGGACATAGCCAAACTGTTTCATGAACGCTTTGGTACTCCTGAAGACGCTACACCCGAACAGCTTACCCAAAAGGCCCGTGAACTTTTACGCGAAAAATATTTACAGGCAGATGTAGGTATAACCGGCGGCAACTTTTTAATTGCCGATACCGGCAGCGTAGCCATCAGCGAAAACGAAGGCAACGCGCGTTTAAGCACAACGTTCCCTAAAATACATATTGCCATTGTGGGCATTGAAAAGATCATTCCTTCAATGATGGATCTTGATCTTTTTTGGCCGATGTTATCTACCCACGGTACCGGGCAGAATTTGACAGTTTACAATACTATACTAAGCGGCCCGCGGCAGCCTAATGAAACTGACGGCCCCGAAGAAATGTATGTAATATTGTTAGATAACGGCCGTACCAATTTACTGGCTCAAAAAGATCAGCGGCAGGGATTGTATTGCATCCGTTGTGGTGCGTGTTTGAATGCTTGCCCGGTTTATAAAAATATCGGCGGTCATAGTTATAATACTTCTTATAGCGGGCCAATAGGATCTATCATAACACCGCATTTAGCCGGGATGGATAAGTTTAAGCACTTAAGCTATGCCTCCAGCTTATGCGGTAAATGCACCGAGGTTTGCCCGGTGAAGATAGACATTCACAAAATGTTACTGCTTAACCGCCGTGATGCGGTTAAGGATGGATTGGTAAGCAAAAAAGAAAGCTGGGGCTGGTCGGCCTGGAAAAAAGGAATGTTAAGCCGTAAAATGGAAGATTTCTTCAGCGGCAAAACCAAGAACCTTTTATTGAGAACGTTCTTCAAAAAAACATGGGGCCATTACCGCGAAATGCCAAAAGTTGCCGAAAAATCATTCACACAAACCTGGCAGGACAGACATCGGCAGGAATAACTTTTGGATGAGAATCATGAAACAAGAGTCAAGAACCAGGAGGGCTTGTTTACCGTAACTCCTTCGTCTTGATTCTTGATTCTTGACTCTTGACTCCTGACTCTAACAAAAAATATGCGTAAAATAATATTAAACCAGGCCGCGAGCCTTGACGGTTATATAGAAGGACCAAACGGCGAATACGACTGGTGCTTTACCGACCAGGATTACGGTATGACCGAATTTTACAATACCATTGATGTAATTTTTATGGGCCGTAAAAGCTATGAAATGATTATGACCGATCCGGGTGCATTTGCTGATAAAAAGATCTACGTGTTTTCTGATACCTTACTTATGGTTATACATAACAATGCAGAGATCATCCCCCGCGCACAATTCAAACAACGGGTAGAGGAAATAAGAAATGAAGAAGGCGGAAATATCTGGCTATTTGGCGGTGCTGATCTGGTAACATCATTCATAACCGCTAACTTAATAACCATATTAGTATTATCTGTACATCCCGTTATTTTAGGTGGCGGCAAACGATTATTTGATGGTGCTGATTACAATACCGAGCTGATATTGGAAGAGCACCAGGCTTTTTCAAGTGGCCTTGTTCAGCTAAAATATCTACTAAAACCAAAGCTTGATTATAGCTTATTTATTCCCGGTGCTATATAATGCAAAAACTGTTAAATTAGCCTCATGATTTTCGACCGGAAAAATCTTGACAATAACGCTTTATTAACCATTTACAAAAGGCTCATCTTCCCACGGGTTGTGGAAGAAAAAATGCTTATTTTATTAAGGCAAGGCACAATTGGCAAATGGTTCTCGGGTATTGGGCAGGAAGCTATAGCTGTTGGCGGTACCATGGCTATGCAGCCTGACGAGTATATTTTACCCATGCACCGTAACCTGGGTGTATTTACCACCCGCGATATTCCTTTTGCCCGTTTAATGGGCCAATGGCAGGGCAAAGCTTCCGGGTTTACCAAGGGTCGAGATCGCTCATTTCACTTTGGCACGCAGGATCATAAAATAGTTGGGATGATATCTCATCTCGGGCCACAAATGGCTTTAGCTACCGGTATCGCGTTAGCGGATGTACTAAGCAAAAGAAAAAAAGCAACCTTAGTTTTTACAGGCGAAGGTGCTACAAGTGAAGGCGATTTTCACGAGGCTTTAAACATTGCTTCAGTTTGGAAACTACCTGTTATATTTTTGATAGAAAATAACGGTTATGCATTATCAACTCCTACAAACGAGCAGTATAACTGTAAGCAATTAGTAGATAAGGCTGTTGGCTACGGCATTGAAGGGCGCAGGATAGACGGTAATAATATTCTTGAAGTTTATACTAACATTAACGCCATAGCGCGTGATATACGTCAAAACCCACGTCCCGTATTATTGGAGTGCATGACTTTCCGAATGCGCGGCCATGAGGAAGCATCGGGTACAAAATATGTTCCGCAGGAATTGATCAATGAGTGGCAGGACAAAGACCCGATATTAACATTTGAGCGATTCTTAAAAGCAGAAGAAATATTGCGGCCGGAATGGACAGCTTATCTTAAAAATGAATTTACCAAACAAATAGATCTTGATGTTCACCGGGTATTGGACGAGGCGGAGATTGTTCCGGATATAGATGAAGAGTTAGGCGATGTTTATAAACCGCATACCCTACCCTCATTTATTGCTTCACCAACTTCAAGCATTAAACGTTACTTAAATGCCATTACAGATGGGTTAAGGCAAAGCATGCAAAAGCATGATAACCTGGTGCTCATAGGCCAGGACATTGCCGAATATGGCGGTGTATTTAAAATTACCGAAGGTTTTGTTGAAGAATTTGGCAGGGACAGGGTTAGAAATACGCCTATCTGTGAATCGGGTATTATTGGTACAGCCATGGGCCTTGCGCTTAACGGCTATAAAGCCATGGTTGAAATGCAGTTTGCCGATTTTGTGAGCAGCGGCTTTAACCAGGTAGTGAATAACCTGGCTAAAACCTATTACCGTTGGGGGCAAAATGTGGATGTGGTGGTGCGCATGCCAACCGGCGCCGGTACAGGCGCGGGACCATTCCATTCGCAAACTAACGAAGCCTGGTTTACCAAAACACCGGGGTTAAAAGTTGTTTACCCGGCCTTCCCTGCTGATGCCAAAGGCTTGTTAATGGCCGCAATTGACGACCCTAACCCGGTACTTTATTTTGAACATAAATACCTGTACCGTAACCTAACCGGCGAAGTGCCTGATGGTGATCTGTACATCGAAATAGGCAAAGCCAAGGTTGTTAAAGAAGGCACTAAGGCCAGTATTATTACTTACGGCATGGGCGTGCACTGGGCTTTAGAATATTGCGATCAGCATCCCGATCAATCTATTGAGGTTGTCGACTTGCGCAGCCTACAGCCATGGGATAAAGAAGCGGTTGAAGCCAGTGTTAAAAAAACATCCAAAGTATTAGTATTGCATGAAGATACAATGACCAATGGTTTCGGTTCTGAAATAGCAGCCTGGATATCTGAACATTGCTTTAAAATGCTCGATGGCCCGGTAATGCGTTGCGCCAGTTTAGATACACCCATACCGATGAATAAAGGTTTGGAAGATCAGTTTTTGGCCAAATCACGTTTGGAAGAGATGATGGATAAATTGTTAAAGTTTTAATTTCTTCATTATCTATCATTTCGAGCGTTAGCGAGAAATCTATACATATACAGTTTTCATCTATGCTTGTGTATAGATTTCTCGGTCGTTCCTCGTTCGAAATGACAAACTATTCATTATATTTAGCTCACGAACAAACCATTTCATGAAAAAACCACTACTTACGCTAATATTTGGCTTATCTACATTAATAACATTCGCACAAACCCCATCAAAGACTGAAGTAGCAAAAAAAGCTGATGCTTTAGAACCTAAGATAATTGCCTGGCGCCGTGATTTTCATGAGCACCCGGAATTGGGTAACCACGAGTTTCGTACCTCGGAAATTATAGCTAAGCACCTGCGTTCTTTAGGAATTGAGGTAAAGACAGGTGTTGCCACTACCGGCGTTGTAGGTTTATTAAAAGGTGACAAGCCCGGTCCAGTGGTTGCCCTGCGTGCAGATATGGACGCATTGCCTGTTACCGAGCGTGTAGCTGTGCCATTTGCCTCAAAGGTTAAAACTATGTTTAACGGACAGGAAACCGGGGTAATGCACGCCTGCGGCCATGACTCGCACATGGCTATTTTGATGGGCGTGGCAGAAGTATTGTCTTCCATGAAAAAAGATTTGCATGGTACGGTTAAATTTATTTTTCAGCCTGCCGAAGAAGGCTTGCCCGCTGGTGAAGCCGGCGGTGCCGAACAAATGGTAAAAGAAGGTGTAATGGAAAACCCTAAGGTTGATGCTGTATTCGGATTGCATATCCAATCATACCAACCTGCGGGTACTATTACTTACCGCCCGGGTGGCGATATGGCCGCTGTAAACCCAATGAAAATTGTGGTTACCGGTAAACAGGCGCATGGTGCTTATCCATGGTCGAGCGTTGACCCGATAGTTGTTTCTGCCGAGATCATTAACAGTTTGCAAACCATTGTTAGCCGTAATTTACAGGTAACACGTAATGGCGCTGTGGTTACTATTGGCGCCATTAATGGCGGTAACCGTTCTAATATTATTCCGGAATCAGTTACGATGATAGGCACTATTCGTACCCTAAATAACGAAGACGAAAAAATGGTGATTGAGCGCGTTAAAACCATAGCTACAAAAACTGCCGAAGCAGCCGGCGCAACTGCCGAAGTTACTATCCCGTTTGAACACCACTACCCTATTACTTATAACAACCCGGAATTGGTTGCGCAAATGCTGCCTACTTTACAGGCAACTGCCGGAGCTCAAAATGTATCATTACGTAACGCAGAAACCGGTGCGGAAGATTTTAGCTTCTACGAGCAAAAAGCACCGGGCATATTTATCCATTTAGGTGGCATGCCTAAAGGCGGCGACCCGGTAACAGCACCTGCACACCATACACCTGATTTTTTTATTGATGAAAGCGGATTTACTTTGGGCGTAAAGGCATTATGTAATTTGACGCTTGATTATATGACGAGTAAAAGCAAGTAGTGTTGTATATTCATTGCAAGGAGCATGACGGGATTGTTTCGTTGGTTCCTCCTTGCAATGATAATTTTTACTTTTCCTCTATCAATTCCACCTCCGCAACGGGGCTAAACAAATAAATGCGACGGGAACTGATCTCCGTACATTTGTATCTTTTGCGTAGTTTCTCATCCTTACGGAAAACCCGACCATCTTTTAGCTTGAATAATGCTTTCATCGGTAATTTCTCAACTGTAAAAACATCTTCTTTTGGTGCATCATATTTACGCAATGAGCGATACAGCGACAGATCTGAACAGCTTGACGCTGCCGGGTTATTTAAATAGTTAGTGATGGCGTGTTTAACATCAGCAGGAAACACTTCCTTTTCAAAAAAGGGCTGCATCATTTTTTTGAAGTTGTTCTTCCACTCGGTACCGTGTGGTTTGGCTTTTTGCTTATGCTCGTTCCAGGTATGCAGGTGCGCAAACTCATGCACGGTAGTTACCAGGAACGCGTACGGATTTAAATCATAGTTTACAGAAATACGGTGCCCTTTACCGGCATGTGGTGCGCGGTAATCGCCAAATTTACTATTACGGTTACGGGAAATTTTAAACTCACACTTAAAGTAATCTATCCAGCGACCAATGAGTGGTGCCGCATCAGGCGGAAGATACTTTTCTAATACTTTTACTTTATCCAATTCTTACCTCTGATTCAAAGATACTTGTTTAAGGCGAAAGGTAAAAGCTAAAAGGTTTGAAATTGCAGGCTTATTTCAAAACATGATATGCAATAAAACTTGCTGTATAGGCCAATACCGCCATATAAGCAAATTGAATGGCCGGCCAGCGCCAATCCTTCGTTTCACGATAAACTACCGCTACGGTACTTGCGCACTGCATAGCAAAGGCATAAAACATCATTAAGGAGAAAGCAACCGCTAATGTGAACACCGGCTGGCCTGTTTGCGGATTTTTAGCCTGGTGCATTTTTTCCTGTACCGACTCCATTTTTTCGGCACTGCCATTTACGCTGTATATAGTAGCCATAGTTCCTACAAAAACTTCGCGCGCGGCAAACGAGGTTATTAAGGCGATGCCAATTTTCCAGTCGAAACCCAATGGACGGATGGCGGGCTCAATTACGTGGCCTAAAACACCGGCATATGAGTTTTCCAATTTTTCGGATGATATGGCGCGCTCCAGTTCATTTGAATTAAGTGTTTTGGTGTATTGTGTCTGCTGATACTTTTTGTCTATTTGCTCAAACCTGTCACCGGGGCCATAAGATGCCAGTACCCATAAAATAACAGATACGGCAATAATAACTTTACCGGCCTGGAACACAAATGTTTTTGACCGCTCGTACATAGAGTAAATAACATTGCTCCATCTTGGCATACGATAAACCGGTAGCTCCATTATAAAATATCCACGCTCACGCCCTTTTAATATTAGCTTAAATACAAAAGCTACAGTTACCGATGATACCAGGCTAAAAACATACATACCCGTTAACGCCAGTCCTTGCATGTTAAATACCCACCAAATATTTTTGTTAGGTACAACTAATGCTATCATTAAGGTATAAATTGGCAACCGGGCCGAACACGTTACCAATGGTGTAACCATAATGGTGATCATCCTGTCCTTCCAGTTCTCAATGGTACGTGTACTCATAATCGAGGGCACAGCGCAGGCAAAACCACCGATCAATGGCACTACAGATTTTCCATTTAAACCCACCTTACGCATTAGCTTATCCATCATAAACGTAACACGCGACATGTAACCCGTATCTTCCAGTATAGATATAAAAGCAAACAATATGGCAATTTGCGGGATAAATACCATTACACCGCTTAAACCGGCTATTACACCATCAACCAGCAAACTGGTTAACGGGCCAGCTGGCAATAATTGATGCAGCTTATCCTGTACCCAAACAAATAGGTCGGCAATTAGCTCCATCGGGTATGAAGACCAGGAGAATATAGCCTGGAACATAAACAACAGGATGGCAAAAAACAAAACAAAGCCAAATACCTTATGAGTAAGCACTTTATCAATGCGGTTGCTCATGCTTTCATCCTGCGCGGTTTCGGGCTTCTTTACGGTGTCGTATAGTAACTCGTTGATGAACGCGTACCGGGCAATAGTTTCTGCTCCCTGTGCTTTTTGCGAATGGAAATTATTTTCAAGCTCAATGCTTTCAATAATTTCGTTTTCATCAGCAGAAAGAAACTTTAAAGTTTCATGCTGATGCGCCAGTTGAAGAGCAAAATATGGATTATCTAATTTAAGCCGTTCCTGCAACCGGGCAATTAGTTGTGGTGCAATTGATGTAACATCAATACTCTCCGACTGGAAAGCAACTTTATTAGCATACCCTATCGCATCCTTTAGCTTATCAATACCTTCAATTTTCCTTGCAGATATCGGAACAACAGGAACACCTAATTTTTTAGAAAAAAGATCGATATCTATCTTAATGCCCGACTTATCAGCTAGGTCTATCATGTTTAAAGCAACTACAACCGGTATCTTTAAATCGGCAACCTGGGTATAAAGCAGTAAATTCCGTTTGAGGTTTGACGCATCTAAAATAACGATAACCAGGTCGGGCTTTAGCGCGTTTGATTGATCAGCAAGTACAGAGAAAACAATAGATTCGTCCTGGCTTTTTGGGTAGAGGCTATAAGTACCCGGCAAATCAACTAATTCAACTTTGCGGTTATCCGCCAAAGTAAAATAGCCTGTTTTCTTATCAACAGTAACACCCGGAAAGTTTCCTATTTTTTGATTAAGCCCGGTTAAAACGTTAAAAAGAGTTGATTTACCGGTATTAGGATTTCCTATTAGTGCAACTCTTAAATCGGCTTTCAAGGGTAAAACTACAGTAAGATAATAGTAGAAGCTTCGCGCTTGCGTAAGCTTAAAGAATAACCGGCAACATTAATTGCAATTGGGTCGCCAAGGGGCGCAATACGTTCAACACATACTTCTTCGCCTGGTAAGCATCCCATCTCCATCAACTTTACTGACATTTCAAGATCAGTAAACTCTTTTACAATTCCTTTTTGACCGGTTAAAAGTTGTGAAAGCTTCATATCTGCTATTTAGAACATAGCAAATGTATGCCTTATTTAAATTAAATCCAAATAAGAAGAGTGTAAAATAGGTCAAATAATCGTGTAAATTTCAATATATCATTTTTTGGTAAATATTTTTCACATCACACAACTGAAAACCCTATATTTACGTTAATGATAGTGTAAGTGAGAACTTACATTGTGATAAGGTTTAGGTTGAAAGCCCCCAAACAGCGAGTGTAAGGGGGCTTTTATTTTGCCCTAAAATTACTTTTGTTGCAAACCGTATAGCGTTTATGCTGTTAACCGTTATTACAAAAACCACTATCTTCGTTTAAAAAACAGCACCGTACTTTAATGCCCAAACTGCTATTTACTCTTCTATTTTTCTCCGTTTGTACTTCAACAGTTCATGCAAATTTTAACTTCAACGCCCGGTGTACCGAAGCCTATAAAGACATTTTTAAACTAAAACTTAATGATGCCCGGTTAATTATAAAAGAAGAAAAACAGCGCGACCCGCAAAACGGCATTACTATTTTACTGGATAATTATGTTGATTATTTCGATATTTTAATGTCTGAAAATAAGCCGGACTATGAAAGGTTGAAGGACCTTCGATCTGACCGGGTAGATGCATTAGAAGCGAATGATAAAAACTCGCCTTACTACCTTTACTCGCAAGCTGAGATTTATTTACAGTGGGGAATACTGAAAGCGAAGTTTGGTGATTATTTTTCTTCTTTTATGGATATTAAAAAGGCGCGGAGCCTTATAAAAGATAACATTGCCAAATATCCTGATTTTGCCCCCAACCAGATAGATAATGCTTTAATAGATGCAATTTTAGGTGTATTGCCCTCAAATTTAAAAGGCATTGCCAAATTTTTAGGCATGAGCGGTAACACGCAAACGGGCATTGCCCAGTTAGACAGGCTCCACGCAGAATTGGGTAATACTAAATATAGCATATATACCGACGAGATCACCTTCTTTTTGTGTTATATAGAGATCAATCTTTTACATACCAATAATTACAATCAGCTAATTGCCTATGTAAAACAGATGGAAGACAATAATGCTTTAAAGGATTACCTGGGTGGGTATGTATGTGCCAAAAATGGGCATAATGATGAAGCCATACAATACCTGGAGATCATTCAAACCGGGAAACAGCGCCTTGTTTTACCAGCGGCAAGTTATTTATTGGGTAATGCCAAATTATGCCGCATGGATAGTGATGCCAGTATTTACCTGCTTAGATATATTAACGAATACAGGGGAAGCAAATACATTAAAGATACTTACTTAAAGCTTGCTTATTATTACCTGCTGGATAATGATATTTCAAAATACAACTATTACTTAAACCTGGCACGCACAAAAGGTTCTGTTATTGATGAAAAAGATAAACAAGCGTTAAGAGAAGCTAATGATTCGCCCGTAAATATCGACTTGTTAAAGGCGCGTTTATTTTACGATGGCGGTTATTACCCAAAAACCCTGGCATTGTTAAATAACAAACAACAAAATGATTTTAAACTACCCCGCGACCAGATAGAGTATACTTACAGAATTGGCCGTGTTTATGAAAAAACGGGGAAATTTAACGAGGCGATAGCCTGTTATCAAAAAGTGATCAGCTTAGGTAAATCAACCCCTTATTATTTTGCGGCTAACGCTGCATTGGGGACCGCTAATATTTACGAGTTAAAAAAAGATAATGATAAAGCAGCATATTATTACCATGTGGCGTTAGATATGAAGAACCACGAATATCAAAACAGTACCGAGTATGAGGCTAAGCAGGGCTTAGAACGCATTCATCATTAATGATATTCGATATGCTCGTTAGTGTAGCGGATATTTTTTTCGATTGATTGCCGGTGAAAGCTATTGATCTTGTTTTGCAGCTGATCAAAATCAAAATCACGGTTAGTACCGCAATCCATCATATCAAAACAGACTGATGGTTTAAGGCTTTCAAAGTATTCAATTGTAGTACTGCACCATAGTAATTGCACATTATCACCTTTTATCCGGTGTACAATTTCCCTGATCCCGTGCTCCATTTGGATATAGCGGATGTGGTTACTCTCTAATTTTCCCTGCGGGAAAAACATTAACAGGTTGCCTGGTTCAGCTAACATTTCGGCAGCGTAATCAAAACTTTCGGTTATCGATCTCCTGCCCGGTTCTACAGAAAAACTGCCTATATAACGCAGCCATGGATTTTTTTCCATCTGTTTTTTTACCGACATGATATAGAGCTTTTTCATTCCACCTGGCTTCCACATTATTTCGCGGCATAAATAAGCTGCCAAAAAGCCATCCATAAAGCTAAAATGGTTAAACATTAAAATATAGGAGTGCCCGGGCTTTATTTCAACGGGATTGATAACAATTTTGTTAACCCGCCGCTTTATCGATAGCCTTATTAAAAAAGTGCCAAGCTTAAAAAAAAATGGTGATAATGGCTTTGACTTAATGATCATTGGTGGTTATAGAATTGCAGGTATAAAAATGCACTAAAAACTATAAGCTTGCAACGCTTTTATAAATTGAATGTTTGCGGGTTGCTATTTTTCAATCATGGCAATGGCCCAAACATAATCGCCATCATGCGTAATGGTGAGGCTAATTTGGTATTGAACCGGATATTGGTGCAGTGTAACAGCGGGTTTACCGGCAATTTTTTCGCGAATAATCTCAATCTTATCCCAACCCAATACTAAATCTGATAATTGCTTAACGGCTTTATAAACCGCTTCCTTAGCGGCCCATGTAGAGGCATAGCGTAATAATGAATCATCAAATTGCCCGCAATAGGCTATCTCATTTGCCGTGTAAACTTTGTTTTGAAATTCGGGAGTGAAGGAATTTTTGAAATTGGGAATAAAAATCAGGTCGTTACCAACTGCAAATTTCTTTGCCGGGATGGCGTCTGAAACTGTATTTTCAATTTTATCCTTCATCTATTGCGATGCCCATAATGTTAAAGCCGCCATCAACAAAGTGGATATTGCCGGTAACTTTTTTGGAAAGATCTGAGAAGTAATACAGGGCGGCATTGCCTACGTCGCCTGCATCAATATTACCAAGCGGAGCGGTTATTTTCCCCATCTTACGCAGTTTGCGCACACCATTTATTCCACCTGCAGATGTGGTCATTACCAATCCGGCTGAAATAGCATTAACCCTAATCTGGCTTTCGCGCAGGTAATCGGCAAGGTATAAAACAATATTCTCTAACGCTGCCTTGTTAATACCCATACCCGCGTAGCCCGGGAATACGCGTTGCGAAGCATTGTAGGTAAGTGTTAAAACAGAAGCATTTTTTGCCAGCATTGGCTGCGCTACACGCGCAATACGCAATAACGAATAGGCGCTGATGTTAAATGAATCCATCAAATCATCAAACGGGATATCCAGGTATTTCGGGGCAGGCTCATTACTGCCGGGCAATGTATAGCACATTACTTGCTGGCTACCGTAAGCTACGCCATGCAAAATATAATCAATAGCGCCTAACCCTTCCCGCACTGTTTTCAAGAACTCGTAGATCTGCATTTCATCGCGCACGTCAACTTCGGCTGTATATTTTAAATCGGTACCTATCTCGTTAGCAATGTATTGAACATTTTCTTTAGTATCTGCCACATAGCTTAAAGCAACTTGGCAGCCTGATTGTGATAATTTTAAAGCAATATCATAAGCAATTGAACTATCATTCCTGACGCCAAACACTACTGCTACCTTACCTTTATTATCAATCATCAGTACTTAGTTATCGCGCGAAACAGACATGGCGCTATTAGTTCCGCCAAATCCATAATTCAAACAAACAATAGTATTAATTTCTTTTGAAACGGTCTGTTGCGAGATCAGGTCACGATAGGCTGCTAACGGTTTTACAGGTCCGTTCCAGCCTTCACTTAACTGAATATGTTCCGGTTCAGGATTTAAAGTTTCGGCATTTAAACAAGGCAATACCTGTTGCTTTTGCAACATTAGCAATGCTGTTATAAACTCTACCGCACCGGCTCCGCCCAACATATGCCCAAATTGTGATTTAGGTGCCGAAATATGGTATCCGCTCTCACCCATTACATCAACCACACTCAGCAATTCAATAGCATCGCCCACAGGTGTTGAAGTTCCGTGAACCTTTACCACTTCGGGTCGTTTATCAGTATCGGCAAATAACCCTTCCCATAGTTTTTTTTGCCCGGCAAATGACGGAAAGAACATATTACCATCACCGTCGGAGTTATTGAAATAGCTATCAATCACTCCTAAAATATTTGCGCCGCGGGCTTTTGCCATTTCGTATTCTTCTAACGCAACAATACCACAACCGAATGAGCAAACAAAACCATTACGATTCACATCAAACGGGCGCGAACTTTCTGCCGGGCTAAAGCCCCTGCTTAATACCTGCATGGCATCAAAGCCGATAAATGTTTCTAACGATGTTCCTTCTACACCGCCGGCAATTGCCCTGTCTTGTAATCCAAATTTAATTAAGCGATACGCATAACCAATATTACCCAAACCGGTGGCACAAGCCGAACCGATAGATTCGCAAACGCCTTTATTTTTTATCAGGCACGATACATTTGCGGCATCGCGGTAAACCATTGCACGGTCAACAGTATGTGAACCAGCCAAACGTGTTTTTTTTCCTAATTCAAAAAAGTTATGCCAGGCCGAACGCAATATCACATGCCCCGCGCCACCCGAGCCTACAATTACAGCAGTCTGCTCTGATTGTGTTTCAGCGTCGTCCCATCCTGCCATTTTAATTGCGTCTACTGCGCCGATCATTGACCATATGCTGCCAACATCTGCAGTAGCTAAATTTGCATCAGGTATCCTGTTAAGGCGATCTATGTAGGTTTCCGGGTAATCTGGCGAAAGGGTATAATAAGCTTCCAGGCCCATCTCGGCTTCAGTAATGTAACCTGCAACCGTCGATCTTATTTTTTTCCCATGGGCAACAGCTTCATCCCACTCCCTTATCAAGCTTTTCCCCGAAAATAATTTTTCTTTAAAATCATCCAGGTTTACGCAATCCGGAAATGCGCCTCCCATGCCAACAACAGCTACCTTTCTGCCACCAATCTGCATAGCTTCTACCGTTCTTTAACTTTTAAAATTAAATCAACAATATCCTTCACCTTTGATCCCAGGTCATCAATATCTTCATCTTCAAACTCAACGTTAAATTTCTGCTCTGCCTTGGCAGCAATGTTTATCAATTCAGTTGAAGGTGTATTTAAATCGGCAATAAAATCTGTTTCCTCGGTTACATTATTCAATTTAGCAGGATCAATGGTCCGTACTGTTTTTAAAATTTCAACCAGGCCGTCAATTATTTCTTGTCTTTCCATTATTGTTGTAAATATTTATTTATCACTTCGTTTTTTATCCCCCTTGCAGTAATGTCAAATAATTCGGCTACAAGTATAAAATCCGGGCTAAGGTCATAACTTAATAACCGCTCTTCGTTAAAGCTGCTAAAATACTCATCTAAATCCAAATCGTTGCTTACTTTATAAATACGGCCGTCGCAAACCATCTGCCTGAATTTATTGAACTTGATAATTCCAAAATTAACCAATATTTCGCCTTGTGCTAAGTAATAATGAAAAGCTACATGGCCAATACTGATAAACCTTGG
>Ga0207153_1026_pt2 | contig 32305 bp, 28 predicted proteins | sample Alteio_BWMinHeat_27_FD_153580 | JGI IMG/M metagenome (GOLD analysis project Ga0207153, IMG submission 153580) | Enriched cells from forest soil in Barre Woods Harvard Forest LTER site, Petersham, Massachusetts, United States -... | ecosystem: Environmental > Terrestrial > Soil > Temperate forest >...
TGTCTGCCTCATACCGCACAGATGACCACCACGAAAATAGCGCAGAAATCGTCGATTGGTGGCGGATGGTCGCCAAGCTATCCGGACACTTTCCCGCAAACGTTGTGGTGATGATGGACGTTTGCTGGGGAGGTTCGCCTTCAGCGCCTGCTGCCTTGACGAGAGGTAGCGGTAATCCTCGATTCTTATTCGGGGCAGTTCGATCGGCGCACCGACTCGAATTGGACTCCGCTACCGGTTTGATTCTGGCCAGTCTCATCGGTGGAAAGGTGCCATCCGTTGAAGAAGCAAGCCACTTGGTTAGCACCTTGAACGCGTCGTTTCCGAAGGATGCGGATACCAACAGGCCATTTTTCAGAGTTTGGTGGTGGGATGAAAATAGGTCACGCCACTGCTTTCCCAAACAGGCGGCCCGGGTGAAACGTCTCACGTAGCCAATTTTTTCTACTGAAGTTGCAAGCAGTCCGTCTTCACGGATTCGGCTGTGTTCGGAAATTGGAAATAGTGTTATTCATTGATTCCAGCAGTCGTATCGAGGGCTATAATGTTCGGTTCAAACGGTCGAAAATTGTGGCGGCTATCGAGAGCCCGTGAAGAAGATTGGCCAGCGATCGTCGCCCTTCAATCGGCGGAACATAGGCCAAAACACGAAGGTTCCAGAGTCTCAGAGTACTTCGTGGCTAAAGTCGGCGATGACTTAGTCGGCTGCGTGGCAGGAAGGCACTCGGGAGGTATTGGATACCTTTACGGACTAGTCGTAGGAAAGAATTGGCGAAGGCGAGGTATCGGTCATGCCCTCACCGACAAATGTCTGTCGCATCTGCAAACTCGCAACGCCAGCCAGGTGCTCGCCCTTGCAATGTTTTGGAACGTTCGGTTCTTCAAGCGGCACAACTTTATTGTCGTGAAGCGAAGCACATTTCCTGGCCTCATGGACCTCCACGGAGATTTTTGTGAGGCGTGGGGATGTCACTCGGCGTTACTTTGCGTGAAACTCTGATGGCGATTTCTCAGCCCACTCAACGCGACCTGCAATGACTGAAAACTCCCGACACGAAAAGCTGCGCAGCAGAATTCCGGACTTCCTCGTTCTGAAGGGTTGCGATTGGCGGAATCTGTCGCGGCGAAGCAGGGAAAAAGTAGTGGAGGACGCGTTTCAGTATTGGCGCGCGAGCGGCTTTCCTTACCACCGGCTCTCGCGGATCGAACTGAGGCGAGATTTCAGTCGCGTGCTTAACCATGACTGGGAGCGCGTATGCCGAGACGGGCAGTTGATTTCGTCGAACGGGGGACTCCGGTTGGCCAATGCCTACCAGCCGAGCATGTGGAAGGTCCGGGTCAGCAGGTATATGTCTCCCATGGACATATTCCGTGACGATAGATTGCTGAAGGCAGCGATCGGGCGGGCATTCCTGATTTGGCCAACGCGTTACGCGGCTAACGCCAGTTCCCTCAGGAGGATGCTGAAGACGTTTCCAAGTGCGGCGAGCGTTTCCAACTATCGCCCTGCGGTGGCGAGGGCGGTCATTCGCAAGTTCTCGCGGCCAGGAGCGAAGGTCGTCGATTTCTGCGCCGGGTATGGCGGAAGACTGCTTGGTGCGCTGGCCACCGATCGATTTTACCTGGGGATCGAGCCGAACGGCAGTCAGATACGCGGCTTCGAGCGGATGCAACGGGCTATTCGAAAGGAGGGGTTTCAACTTCCGGATACGAGGTTTGTGCAGGGGGCGGCGGAACAATGTCTGACAGAAATACCGGCGCGATTTGCGGATCTGGTGTATTCCAGTCCGCCATTCTTCAATTGGGAGAGGTACTCAAATGGCGCGCTGCAGAGCTTCAGGCGGTACCCGACTTATGACCGGTGGCAAGCAAACTTCCTTTACCCGGTGATCAAACACAGCTTCCGGATCCTCCGAAAAGGCGGGTTTATCGCCATTAACGTCACCAATGGGAATCGACGCCCGAATCTGGTCGAGATTCGTTCGATCGCGGAAGCGTGCAAGTTCACTGAGGTTGCCACGTACCCGGTGGTCTTTCCGAAGGTGCCCTATCTCCATCCCCGTGACGGCAAGTCCGTGAAACAGGAACTGTTGATGATTTTCCAGAAGTAGACCGCGTTCAGGCGCGCTAGGGCTTTCGGAAAACGGGAGCCAAGAAATCGATTGACAAGCTTACAATGCGAAAGCGTCTGGGTTGACGGTCGAATTGGCTGACCTGGAGTTAACGTTAATCTCCGCAGGAGTGCACTTCGTTTGACCTGAAGAATTCGAGGAACGCGGTGATTTGACCGTGTGAACAGGATGAGATCTCTCGGCAGGGTATTTCTTGCGTGCGTCTGGTTTCTGGTTGCGGCAGGCTGCTTCACGGCTTCGGCTCAAACCGTCACCTTCGTCCAGTTGACGGACGCACATTTGTTTGATGCGGGCAAGCATCGCACGGCGCAAGCGGGATACCAGGACTATCTGGATAATCGCAGCGGCCTCGAGTGGGCGGTCTCCGACACCAACCGCCTCGTCGCCAAGGGCCGATGCATTGATTTCGTCGCCTTCACTGGGGATTTCGGAATGGAAGACGTTGATCCCAAAGATGCCGCACGCGAGGTTGCGCCCTTCTTCCGCGCTCTTATGGTCAAGAAGATACTTCTCGTGCCGGGGAATAATGATCTCAAGGGTGAGGATCCTGGTGACATCGGCCGCTATCAGACCTTCGTAACTCAGCTTGCCCAGTTGCTTCCGGAGCACCGGGTCATCGATTTAACGCAAACGGCAGACACCGTTAACGGTATTCGGCTGGTCGGATTGAACTCGGCGACCTTTAAGAACCAGAACGGAAAATTGCGGACAACCAACAGCGTTCCCCAAGGCGTCGAGATGCGCCGGGTGAAAGCGGAAATCCAGCCAAACCGGCCGACTTTGATCTTCACGCACATCCCCGATCTCGAGGATCCATATCGCGGCGAATCAAACGAAACCCGCAACTCGTGGAATATCGCTTCGGAAATTCAGGGGCAATGGGAGGGGATCATCAACCGGGACGAGGTGCTCGGAGTTTTCGCCGGGCATTTCCACGATGCACGCCGCGCTGTTTATATGCAGGACTACAGCTGGGCGTCGAAGAAGCCGACTGCGGTCGAGGGCAAAAAGACCTGGGTTGCGCCACCTCTAGCGGTCAAATTCCAGGCAGACGCGAAGCCGCAAGCGCGCGGGCTTTTGTTGGTGACGGCGGGAAGCGATGGGGAGATCGTTGCGGTGCCAAGGTGGTTCGGGTATGCGGACCCTGACGCCATACCGGACAAAGATTCGATTCTGCTCCAGGCCGAAACGGAGGCGAACCGCAGGTACTGGGAGCGTGCTCTTTCTTTCTACAGCCAGGCACTTTCTTCGACCGATCCGGGCGTACACGCCGCGGCTGAGCACGGTTATCTCTATGCCCGCGATCGCATGCACAGGTGGCATATGTGGAAGCGAGTGATTTGGGGCGGACTGATCTTTCTCGGTGTGTTGACTATCGCAGTCGTTCTTTACCGTGTAGCCAAGAACTCGAAAACGGAACGTGATCAAGGCACATTTGTGATCGAGACCCCGGGCAAAATGACCACTGATGCTCCGGTTGAGCTGTTTGGGGCGGCGCTGGTCCAAGCTTCTGACGAAATTCGCGCCGTCTATAGCACCGAACGGCTGCTAAGGAACGTAGGTCTGTCCGACGCAGGAACGGGAGCCGCGTTCACTGTATTGTCGGGTGCTGGAGACGTCTTAAAAGACATTGCCGATTCCATCCCTGATGTTCACGGAGTCAAGGTGGGAAAAATCTTCGAACGTATTCCCGACATCTACCGGTACATCTTTAAACTGCGATTGGAGTGCAGCTTGGGAGTTTATGATAACGGCTCTTCTGCGTGCGTCCACGCAAGCTTGAGATTCCGGTGGACAGCCGTGAAAACCTGGGTCGAGTCGGCGAATGCGGCCGAACGCGGATCAGCAGGCGAACCCGCGCAAGTGACGGCGGTCAAAGCCTTGGCCTGGAAACTGGCGTCCGATATACTCAGTCAAGGAGTGACAGGCCGGACGGCCTGATTTTTCATGGGCATCTCTTCACAATTGCGCTTCTCAGACAGCGAGAGTTTTCGCCTCTTCACCGAGGGAGTCGAGCAACTCCAGGCCTATGAGATGAACGCGAAAGGTGGTTCGCTCGAGAAGGCGGCGGACAAACTCGCCGAATGCGTCAGGAACTATCCAGACGTGCTGCCGCGGCTTTACCTTGGGATCGTGCGAGCTGAACAGGGGGAAGAACCGGACGAGGCCGCTGAGTTGCTACATGAGGTTCTCGATCGCAACCTTCCCGAGTTGAGCGCAACCGCCAAGTATTACCTGGCCGAGGTGTACATCTCGAAGTACACAACAGCGGACATCACCCGTGCCGACCAATTGCTCAAGGAACTGGAATCGGATAAGACGGCGAAAGCAAACGATCTCGCCCAGGTCCAGCTGGGTAGTCAGGGCCTGCGCGCGTTTATCTATATTCGGAAAGAACTCTGGACCAAGCGCAATAAGAAAGAGGTTCTTTCAAAAGAGCACGCGAGGGCGGTAGAGCTGCTTCAGAAATTCGACACAGCTCTGATGGAAACCAAGATACCGTCAGACCTGAGATCCTCTCTCGAGGCGGACTACCAGAATGCGTGGGGCCTCCTGAAGGAGTACGAAGCACATCGGGCAGCGAGTGACCCCGACAAAGGGAAGTTGACCCAAGAAAGCCTGGATGCTTTCGAGAAGGCCGGAGGCTACGGGGCGAACCGAGCGGATGCGAAGAGCAATCAAGCCCGCGTGTACTTTGAACTGCTCAAGGACGAGAATAACGCCGCTCGCCTTTGCCGGGAAGTTTTGGGAATCCGCAAGGATGATTCATTTGCGCATCTGCTTCTAGGGCAAATCGATGAACCCACGCGTCCAGGCGACGCTGTCCGGCATTACGAAAAAGCCCAGGCAAAATTCTTCCGAGCGGCGCTGGGAGCGGGACGCTGTTACGAAAAACTCGGTGCGTTACCGAGAGCACTGCGCGAATATAGTAGAGTACCGGACTCTTGCCACGGTTTTGGCGAAGCCAGCTTCCACATCGGGGCCATTTATGAGCGTCTGGGAAAGATCGATGATGCGATCGAGTTTTACCGGAAGGTTCCAGCCGAGAGCGAAGAATTCTTTCCGAAGGCGCAACATGCCATCAAGACCCTTGAAACAAAGAATTAGTTACTCCCGCAAGAGACGGGCTACTGTGAGCTTGATTCGCACCCTCCCGAAGGCCGCTTTCTGGTAGTCGTAGTTTCTTGTGATGTAGTTCTCCGCATAGCGTTTGAGAACCTCATACGTGACTTCCTCATCTTTATAGGGGGCATTGTTAAAGTACGCCATTTTGGCGTTCTCAAGGTCAAGCTCCGAGGCATCTAGGGTTTCCTTAAGCTTCGCCAGCTGTTCAGGCGTCGCAGGTGGTACAGGTTTTCTGGCCATGTTGCCCCGCTCCGAAAGATTCGATGGAAAAGCGGCCGGTAGCGATCCCTTGATTGTCCAAAATGACTTTCTAAAGCGTAGCGGATTTCGCTTCCGTTTCGTGTAACAATTTTCGGCCGCCGAATGATTTCGGGGGGAAGAAGGTCCTGAAATCCATCTCGCAGGATCCTCTTCATGAGGCGCTTTGGATCGAGGCGGAACGATAACGGGATGTTGTAGCCAATCGCCTTTAGCTCCCGCGTCCAATACGGGTCGATCACAGAGATGCCCCAAGCCTCGAAAACTCTCTGAACGATCGCCTTCTCATCCGGTAATCCCACATCCAATTCGGCACGATAATACTTCCGCAATCCCTGGCCCCGTTTGTATCGTAGCGCAAACGTGAAGCTGCCGAACAGATCGTCGGCCGCCTCCCCCATGACCACCGAAGAAAAGCCCGCGCGCGACAGTGTTTGGGCAACTTCGATCAGAGCGGTGCAGGGATCGATGATCGTGCCGCGCGGCGTTTCGGCCAACAGGATCGCGAGCGGAACGTTCTGAATGACCCGCTTGCGCTCGATCAGAATTTCTCTCAACGGGAGCTTCAAGTGGGCGGCGACGAGGCGGGCGCACACAAGATCACTCTCTTCATCCGGTTGTCGTTTGATGGGCTGGCGCGCGGCAAAAACGAAGGCGGGAAGCGGCTTGCCCAGATCGTGCGCCACGGCGGCGAGGATCGAACTGTCCAGGCCTCCACTTAGCAGAAGAGCGGACGAGTCCGGCAGTCGTCGGACGGACTCAATAATTCTGCTTCGAACGATGTTGAGTGTCTCAGAGTAGGTCTTACGATAAGGTGCGTTGAAACTGATCTTGCCCGCACGACCCGGAGAATACGGCCGACGGCTGAGGCTGTAGGTCCACGCTGACCCAGGAGGAATACTCTTAGCGCGCGAAGGAACCTCGTTACACACGAGCAAGGCGAATCTGAGGTGAGAAAAAATCAGAAGCTCGGGGTCTTCGACCACAAAGATCGAAAACTCCCCAGACCATCGCCGGGTGATGGACAAGCTCCCATCCTCGAAGCGCCATTCGAAAACGCAGATGGGCGCCTCGTCGCTTGGACGTTGGCGCACGATGACTAACCGGTCCTCGGATTGTTGATAGCTGGTGAAGGGGGAGTTCCGCAAGACGGCGATGGCAGAGTCATGCTTATGAACGTGAAACGAATTCTGCGTGCGACCGGGCGAACCCAGCCGGGGGAGGTAAATTCTGCCTGCATTCGAAGTGAAAAAGAACATCTTATCGGGAAGCCAGAGGTCCGGCGTCGAGCCGATGGCAAATACCGTCGGGCGGCGCCTGGACATTGACTACGTTGCGGTCCCACGCTTCTTGTGCTTCGCCTTCCATTTGGCCCGGCGCGCACGTTGCGCCGCAGCGATTCTCTTTCGCGCCTCGGCGGACATAGTTCTCGGTTTCCTTCTGAACTTCTGACCAAGGCTTGCACCTTTTCGTAGTCCGTTGAGGCCGTCGAGGGCCATCAACGCTCGATCCAGCTGTTCGACTCTCTTCTGCGCGTTATCCTTTCCCTGTGCAACTGAATCACTGCTTTTGCCAAGTTCGACATGGTCTCCCTCGGGCTGGAATTGTAACAGCCTGCCTTCTTTGCCGCCTTCGGTCGCGTGAGAGGCAGAAGTTTCGTCACTCCGTCTTCGCTGGGGACTCCCCCGGGCATCATGATCCCGCGGCAGTGCACCTGAACTGTCTCACCAAACGTTACGACCGCCGCAAGTCCGCCCACACGGGTGGTGCAAGGACACGAGGCGCCCTAATCATCGCTCTGAAAACGACCCCGAGCAACGACCTAAGCCACTTGCACCCCATGCCAAAGTGATCGGTACTGGCCCCGCTATGTCAATTGGTCATAATTCCTTTTTCATTGACAATACACAACTGAAGATATATTGTGTCCGCCAATTCGGCGAACGGAAGAGCGAATGCTTGCTCAAAGGCTTCGCATCCGAGGGGGCTTCTACTCGCCGAACTCCCAAAGAATTTGGCAATGAGCCTCTAAAAAGAAGGCTCAGTCGTTTTGTGTATTCACGCTATGGTATGGGTTCGCGGCCAATAGCCGACGGCAGAGGAGGCGGTAATACGACTAAGTCATGGCCGAACCCCAAGAAAGCTTGAAGAGGAATGCCAGCTATACCCAACCAACTTTCGAGTACTTGAAAAGGTCTGTTATGAAAAGAGCTGCCACTAGCACAACCGGGATCGATAGACACTGCTCCTGTAGCATTGCGATGTAATCGGGTACGCTGACGAATGACGGGAGACACGCGGAAGGCGCTGCTGCACCGTTTATCAAGAATGGACGACAGCTCTCACCTTGCATGGTTTCTTGGGCCAAAAGCGGAGAACGCAGCTCTTATGGAGGGTCTCATTCTCGAGATTCTTCGCGACTACTTTTATTGGCGAAAGAATTATTTCCCCGGTGATCCAATACAGATCTCTCAGTTGGAGACTCGAGACTTCCTGCAGCAGCATGACGCCTTAGATCAGTCTGTTCATGAGTTACTCGCACACTTAAAACGAAATTTCCCGTTCTACAGTCCCCGTTATCTTGCCCATCAGCTTTCAGACACATTGATTCCCTCGACGCTGGGCTACTTCGCTGGCATGTTGTACAACCCTAACAACATCACGCCCGAAGCCGCGCCGGTTACAACCGAGCTAGAGATCGATGCATGTAGCGCGATACTAGAGATGCTGGGCTACACCCCACCCCCGCCCCTTCCCAGTGAGTACGAGGATGTCACACAATATTACAAACGCCACAGCCAAAGAGAATTTGGGTGGTGCCACATCACTTCGGGTGGAACGGTGGCGAATATAGAAGCCTTATGGGTCGCTCGGCAAGTCCGCTATTTTCCGTTGGCCGTTCGGGAAATAGCGATGAAATACGATCTCCTAATAAACGTGCAGCTACCAAATGCTCGTGTGGGTATTGAACTCAAGAATATGAAAGGCGAGTTAACTGATATTCGCCAGATAGACCCCTATCAGTTGCTCCTCATTAAGCCCAACGAGAGCATTTACTTGCTTCCCAAGTTTATCACGGCGATGCGGTTCTCTGAACGGTTCAGGGATATTCCGGACGATAAGTTGGGAGCGCATGCCTGGAAACTACTTGGTGAAAGTAAGTACAGTTTGCTTCACGGTACAGCAACTCCTTTTGCCGAATTTCCGCCTGTCATTTTAATCTGTGGTACACGCCATTACAGTGTTGCAAAGGCGGCAGATCTCCTAGGCATCGGACAGGCAAATGTGATTCCTATTAAGGCGGACGCAGCTTTCCGGATGAGCATAACGGATTTGGAGCACCGCCTAACTCAGGCGCTTCGATCACGCCAAGTTCCGCTTACAGTCATCGCTGCAGCCGGAACCACAGAGGAAGGAGCGGTAGACCCAATCAATGACATTGTAGACGTACGAACGCGTTTCGAGAGGGAACACAATTGCTCATTTTGGCTGCACGTCGACGCAGCCTGGGGTGGCTTCATGCGTTCTCTATTCTGCATTGACCCGCGTGATAGAGCGGATGCAATCATGATGAAACTCGACAAGCAGCTGGGTCTAGGCTATACAGGGGAGTTTCGGCAGTGGCATCAACAGTTGTCGAAATTGGTAATGTCGCTTCTGAAGGGAGTGGACGTACGTGGCAACCCGACAATGTCCTCAGCGCCGGGTTCATCCACTACGCCTCAACCAGATGGCGAGGGGCTGTCGGAGGCAGAGACGCCTACCAACCGACCCACTGAGGGTGAGGAGAACATTTACTTTTCCTCAAGGGTCGAACGCGAATTGAATCGTATGGAGCGCTTGTTGGATGATGGAAAAATCGAGGATTACATCGCTGCAGTCGGGCGCCTGCCAGGTCGATTTAAGGGAGCGCATGTCGATTCGCGTCTCCATGCAGAATGGCGTCTTAACCTAATGGACATCGTTGATTGGGTCCAGGACTACACAAAAGAAGTTGTTGAGCTTGGATTTAAGCAGAGGGCCTGGCGATTGCGTTTGACGTGGCCAGACAAGCGGACTGGGTATGCCTACATGGCTTTTAGCCTTGCAGAATCGATTACCGTCGATCCGCACAAAATGGGCTACTCACATTATCCGCTTGGAACTGTAGCGTTCCGGAATGATTTGGTACGCCTATTTGTTTTGCAAAAAGCTCCGTATATCACCTCTAGTACGCAAAATCCGATGTTGCACGTGCCCCCTCTCCACGTTGCTATTGATACAGAGTCCAACTCACGCAAGACTGTAATTGAGTCGTTCAGTCCCTTTATTTTGGAAGGATCGCGCCCAGGCGCCGCTGCAGCGTCTCTGTGGCTGTCGACGAAGTCGATTCCTTTGACTGCGAGAGGTCATGGGCGCATCGTGCGAGAATCTCTAATAGCGGCCCGAATCGTTTATGAGTGGCTTGCACGCTGGGACGATCTAATGCGGGCCCGCGAGGAGCCCGTCGAGTACCAATTTATCCCTGTTACGCGGGAGGCTCCGGATACTAACATAGTGGTGTTTGTCGTTAAAAAGAAAACATCTAATTCGCTCGCACAAATGAACATGCTTTCGAAACGTGTCTATTCCACCTTCAGCATTCAATCCGAACTCGGCGATCGCGAATACAGCTACTCTCAGACATTTTTCTTGTCCAATACAATGTTTGATCAATCACAGTATCCCCTTGAATCTTTGGAGCACTTGTTCAGTAAATGTAACTTGTCGAGCCGCGCAAGGACAGAATACATGGACACTGGACTTGTTGTTCTCCGAGCGACGGTGATGAGCCCGTATATCAACCATGCTAGGAAAGGGTGTGGCCAGGCGCAATCTCACGATTACCCAAGGATCTTCGTTGAGGAACTTGCTCGGGCTGCGGCGGAATCAGTGGTGGACCTTTAGTAGGATGCTTGACGAAACAAACGTATATATTATTGTGATAATAGCACTCTAGATAATGCACGAAGGAGTTTCGCATGGCAATCCAAGTCGCAGCTGCTATTGCAGGATATACCGAACCTAAGGGTGATGTATGCACTGCTGTCCGCTTTAAGAAGGGGGATAAGGGCGTAATTGAGAAAGCGTCCACAGTCCACCCTGAATGCCTTTACGTCATTTGGGAACGTGACCTTGCAAGGCTCCCCCGCCTCGTGAAACGTACTGCTGTACGAGTGATCGAAGAAAAGTAGGCGCACACATGGGCGCCTATTTTATTGTTCTGGACAGCGCATCCGAGGTTTCGCGTCCCGCAAATTATTCGTCTACAACAAGGCTGCAGACGTCGCCACAATTCCGCCCACAGCTTCGATGCAAACCACCAGGTGCCCTAGGCCATGTGATTGGTATCAAATGCTTTGCTACTGAGTGGGCTGGCTCGGCCCCCTGTTGCCAAGCCAGAGGGCCTACGGCGGCGTTTCCCAAGAATGGATTTTACGGGTCAACCAGTCCCAGATTCTCGATGGACAGTCTGACTGTTGAGGGCCACGGAAAACCAAAGGTCTCAGTGGCACCGGCCCGGTACCCTTTGTCGTTAACGCCCAGGCTATTCCTGGGCAACCGAACTGTCTTAAAGACTTGGGTGCTGATCGGCCCACTTTTAACCGGAGCGTCCTAAATCACTTGATGAGAAACCCCACCACCGAGACTGTTATCCCCAACCAGAAAGCGAAATGCTCAATATGCGCCCACCAAGTGTAACTGAGCACGTTGAATCCAAATGGGCCGATGGCATCCTGACGTACTAATGCCATGTAATCGACGGAAATGGTACTTGCAATTACGCCGCCCGCGGCACCAGCTATCACGAAGCATACCAGCGTAACTTGCAGATACCGCAGAAGTCCGTCTGGAATTTGCTGCCCGCCTAACTTCATGAGGCCCACAAGGGCCGCGATCAAACTCGCATAGAGCCCGATGTGGAATTTGGTGTATTCAAACAACAACTTGATCTGGGCAGGGGCGTCTGAGTCCATGAGCTTAAACCTCCTTTAGACAGGAAGCGGTGGAGTCAAGGGAATTCGGAGACAGAACAGCCAAAACAATCCACCATTACGGTCCACCATCTCCTTGAACCCACGCGATCTAGGATGACAATACGAACTTCGCGAGCGCCGGCAAGAATCGAGAACTCTTCACCATGTCCGACCACTCCTTCCTTTGTGGTTTATTTAATCTAGTCCAGATGTTTACACAAAGGCAATGACCGAACATACTCAATGCGTTATATATCTGTGAACGGCTTCCGTCGTCGAAAGCAGTGTGCAGGCAGGCCCAACCACAACCGCAAGAAGCGAAACAGCAATAGTCATAGCAAGTCGGCGAATTGAGGGGATCTGCGCAAACTGTTGATTTCACAACCAGACAGAATTTTGGCGAGGCACAGGCAAACCGCACGGGAATCCAGCTACACTGAACTCTCCACCTGGTGACTTCGCTCATTGAGCCGCCGCCTCCCTCCGGAGTCTGGGGGTGCGGCTCCGTCTACACTTTTCCTGTTCGGGTTTCGTAAATAAATAGGACTCTGCGATGTCAAAATGCACCACTATGAACGCTGGTGCGTTTGCAACTCGACATGTTTCAACAAAAAGAGGTCCATGCCGATCCATCTTTGTCACGAATTCCGAACATTGAGGACTGCGTGTTGACAAATGTCGGAAAGTTACTATACTGGCTGCGCTTTTTCAACATTACAAGTGCGTTTGGGTTCCTTCCCGATCTGGCTGTCTTTGGACGTAAGTGCCGATAGTCCGCGGCGCTGGAACGAGGTTGACGTGCGCCTTTCAGATTGGATTCAGAGCGGATTTGTACTTTTTGCGCTGCTAACAAGCGCCGCTACACAAACTACACCCGCGAATGGCAGTCCCGCGACCACACAACAAGGCTCGACAGCGCCTGGAAGCCCTCCACCGTCGTCTCCATGCCCGCCGCCCACGACGAGCGCACCTGTTCCGGCATCAACTCCAGCTCCGGGCAGCACAAATAGTCCGATGCAGCCCGGTGCGTCGCAAGCGCCCCAAACACCACCTTCAGGCGCAGCCGCGCCGGCGGGGACACAAGGTGCAGGGACCCCGAGCGGAGCTAATCAAGGGCCTCTCGTTTCGATTTCGGTAGCCGCGACCAGCCCGTCGGCAGTCACAACCGCGCAATCGCAAAGACCCAGCGGGCCAACAAATGTTGAAGTATGGGCTTATAAACTTCCCACGGGCAATAATGCCTCAGATATAGCTGCGGCGCTCAAGGGAAACATCCCGCAGATCGCCAGTGTGACGGCCCTTGGCAATAATCAGCTGATGTTCGTTTTGGACGTGAGTCCGCTCAAGGCTAGTGACAAGCCCCAAGATCCAAAACTACTCGAAGATCAAATCTCGGCGTGGGTCAAGCGGCTCGCGCAAGAGAAGTCGCCCCTCGCCGTGGAGGTCTATGCAAAGACGCTGCCACCAGGCTCGGGGAATGCAGCAGACGTAGTTTCGAAGCTAAACAACGTGATTCCGGGCGTCACCAATATCATTCCACTCGGAAATGCCACACTTCTGTTTCTTCTCGATCGAACGCCTGATCCCCGGTTCCCGAGCACACCCAGAGATATCGCCGGACTGAAGGCCGAGGTCGACGTTATCGTGGGGGCGCTTGCTGTTTCGCAACCCGTGTTTTATATGTTGCCCTTTCCCTTAGGCACTGGCAAAAACTGCGACGTAGCCAACGCATTGGGGAAGCAGTTTCCCGGAGTTCTGAATATTTCCCCAGTGGGTACTACTCGTTTAGCTTTCGAGATCGACGGCAGGCTAAGTCAAGCGCAACAAAACGCCCTTCAGGTGGAGATCAATAACTATGTGAGTGCAATGGCCGAGCCGGTGACAGCTCCCTCTCCAAATACGGAGAACTACACGCAGCGGCTCTTCTATGATCATGATCCAACCACTGCTGCAGCGATCATCCATGCCTCCTACCCCGAAGTGAATGCCTCAGCAATTGTTCCGGACACGGTAGTGCTGTCGGAAACGATCCCTGCAGTCAAAGCCGACGGCGAGAAACGCGATCCGCTGCAGGATGCCCGGCGCCTGGTGACGCAGATTGATCAGCCAAGACCGCAGGTTTCTCTTGATGCGTGGAGTATTCAGGTCAGCACCACCAGCGAGAAGGCGATGGCACAAACGGGTCCATTGATCGACGCGGTCGCGAAAAAATATAACGACGTCATGGCGAGTTCAACCCAAAGAGGGTGGCAATACCTAGTTATAAGGCTCGCCGCTCCATATTTGGATCCCGTGTTTAGCGATTATCTCACCGGGCAGGCTATCGTTCCCGTCGGTCAGAATTGTTGTGCAATTACCCTGCCCACGGGGAACTATAGCGACTACAGGTCCGACTATGCGGTTGGAAGCCTGGGTTACTCGCTGGGTTATAGAACATTCTTCAGTTCGCTGCCGCCGAACCTGGTTTACATGTTGGTGACTTTGGCAGCTACCCGCAATCCACAAAGAGAGACTGAGCGCATCATCAATACCATGGAAACGGGTGATCCCCAAAGCCGATCAGTCGCGGGCGGCGGAAGGTGCCAAGATAGGGACCAATCTGCTTATTCTAATTTTTCGGAAAATCATCATGATCCTTCCCTTCAACTCGAGTGCGTACGAGATCTTCTGTCCGGACAACTCTTTGCACCCGTCACTATTTCGTCTCAACTTGAACGGCCCAATACGACAGCACTAGGAAGACTTCGTGCGGCGATTGCAGACTTTCTCTTTCAATACAAGATGCTGACGGAGTATCGAGACGACTTCGAGCCTTTCTCCGAAGCCCAAGCTGCGGCTAATCTGGACGCTCAGTTGAGTCCCATTGTAGACGCTTTCACCAGCGATTTGGAGGTGTTTCAAAGACAAATCAAGAATGAGATCGAACAAAGTGAATTGCTGAAGCAGAGGAATAGTGGCATCGCTTACGCTGCTAGCGGCATTGTCTCCGTAAAGGTCGTGGGCGGAAATCAGGCCAATGTCCAGACCACGACTCAGAATTACTTCGATGCCACGCCCCCGGCCACTCTAGGAGATTTTGCTTCAGCGATTACGTCACTTGGGAAGGGGTCCACATCCTCAAGCGGAGCGGCTGTACCACCGAGCTTGCCAAGTTTCCTGACCAGCAATATGACTATGAACGAGGCGATGGGCGCTTTGGCTGCCATACAAGCTCTCACTCGTACCCCTGTGAGCGCGAGAATAGGGAAAGGTCTGATCCTCACGGCGACTCCATATAGCCTTTCCGGCGCCTCGGGTGCGGAGATGGACATTTCCGTTGAGAGCAATGAAAACGGTGCAGAACTGCTAACCGCAGCGACCGCCAGCAATCTCAGCTCGGTGACAGCGCAGAGTGACGACTTAGCATCCCGAGTTTCCGATCACAAGGTGTCCACCAGAGTGCGCGTGGATTCCTTGAAGCTTTTTGATCTTTCCACAATGGAGTCAGTGTTGGCCAGGGGCAAGAGCCCATGGAGACCAATCGACCCGTGGTTGGAGATCCCTGTCTTGGGACAGATAGTACGTGTACCTCGCAAACCAGCTATTACTTACCATCGAAGTTTCATCTTCATCAACGCATTTCTTGTGCCGACAGCCGCTGATTTGGCCAGTGGAGTTCGAATCCATGAAGACCTGGTCTTTACCGCTGGCCAAGTTGCGACGATCGCCCATCACTTCAAGGATCTTGGTGGAGCTAACGCATACCGCATCTCGCAATTTCACCAGCACATGCTCGATTGGTTCGCGGCGGAGACTATAGAACTCGACGGCAGTGTTCAGTCTCCCCCTGCAATCCCAGTCTTGTCTAACGCAGTGTCGATTCAATAGTCGGCGATCGAGGAATATGTTATGGAGCCAATATCCGAGCTTGCCACCCTAATAACCTCTCACCTTTGGCTGTTTCATGAACTCTATCCAGACCAGAGTAGCGTCGCCGCTGTCTTGGATATGAACTGGCGAGCTGTCCTAGAGGAACAGGCCTCCCGTGACTATTCACGAGTGCAAGCGCTGCTGGATCTTACCGACAAGATCTCCGAGAAGGATTGGGACCCGGAAAACCCCCTCGGCGAATTCCGTCTCGAGGAGGAGCAGAGTGAGAAATTCATATGGTTAAGGCCGTTGCGATCGATGGATGCAAAGGCGGCTAATCTGACGCTAAGGCAGAGCAAAGCGGCAGAAGTTAGACGCAGGGCTGCCGGTTCGGCACTCGATTCCTTGACCACTCGCGCCGCCGTAATGGTTGAGCAGGGCCTCGCTCGAGAGATTACATTCTCGCCAGCGTGGCCTGTTACTGAATCTGATGACCGTCCGAAATATCCGCTTCCTCGTTTCTTGACCCGCGAAGAATTGTTCGAGAAAGTCGCCGGCTGGTTACTCGCTGCGTTCCCGGGCAAGGTCTCTGCCCTCGCCACGTCGTTCGTTTCTTCTGGGGGCTTCCTAATGCAACAAGAAATCGACAGGCGAGTGAGGATCATTTCAAAGAAAGACGAGGGGCCGGTGACGGAACTTGCTACGTCATGGACCGGCATGAGCGACCAGAAGAAGATGGAGATTCTTCTGGATGCCAGCAAGTTGTGCGATGTGTGCCGCAAACTAGGCGTGCCCGTGCCGTTTTCAATGATCTTGAGAGATGAGCTTAGAGAGATTGGGCTATCCCGCCTGGTCCGAATCAACGGCCAAGACTCGGCTAGTCTTGATCCAGATAACGTGCCACCGATCTCCGGAGTAAAATCCGGACCGCGATTACCCCAGCAACTGGCCTTTCAATCCTGCCTTTGTGGAGTGGCTCTTTCAGGAGGAGGAATTCGTAGCGCTACCTTCTCCCTTGGTCTGCTGCAAGCAATGGCCGACCGGAACGTTCTGCCCTATATCGATCTTGTCTCTACCGTTTCCGGCGGAGGATACATTGGTTCTTGGCTAATTGCTTGGATCAAACGTCGAGGCAGCGTCGATTCCGTTCAACAATCACTGCGCGGATCGGCTTCTCAGCTGTCGCTTGGTTCGAACTGTCCCGCTCGCCGTCCAGAGCATTCCGCTCCAGATCTGACTGATGACCTGGGCACTATTACTCACAACTCTGACCCAGGAGCGGATCATGTACGCCCCATTCGCCTCCTCCGGGAATATTCTCGATACCTCGCACCGCAAGCTGGCTTCCTATCCCCTGATTCATGGACTGTGGTTGCGACTTGGCTTCGCAATACTGTGCTGAATCTCTCAGTCCTGGTCCTTTTTTGGGGCGCGGCGCTCCTGCTCCCAAGGGTCGTAGTCTTTATTCTGTTGCACGCGAGGGTTTTTGCCACTCACGAGCCGACAGCGCGACAAATATTCATTGCTATTTTGATTACCAGCTTTCCACTTCTGGCTGGTTGTCTTCTGATTGGAAGGCGCAACCTGAGGTCCTTTGGCCCCTATGCGCGGGAGAGAAACCAGACGTCTCGTGGAGATGATGACGCTGGTGTTGTCTGGGGAATTGTACCGTGGATTCTCTTCGGAGCATTCTTGGAAGTCACGATGCTGTGGAGTTTCCTTGGCATTCGTCCAAAGTTAGCCCTCTGGGCAGCTTTTGCGTTTGCACTGGTGTTCGTGTGTGGAATTCTGATTCTGGCGGGATATACGGGAACCTGGACCCGTCCGAGGGGTCCTTCTGGGAAATGGCAGCCGAGTTTAGCGATGCGGCTCCAAGTTATGGCAGTGGTCGTTAGCGCTCTTGTGGGTTTTGCTTTGATTTACTGGTTCTCTTCGGTGTTGAACAGGTTTGGCGCCAATACGGAGCGGGGCCTATGGATGGCGGGCAGTGTCGGAATATCGCTGATGTTGCTAACGATGGTTTGCGTAGCTGTGCTGTTCCTGGGGCTTGCAGGAAAAGCTTTGTCAGACGAACAAAGGGAGTGGTGGAGTCGGCTTGGTGCTTGGTTTGCTTTGGCGATTGGCGGCTGGCTGTTTGTTTGCGGGATTTGTTTCTTCGTGCCGCTCTGGTTGGCGATGCTCGGACTAAAAATGGCTGCACTTGGAATCGGCTGGGGAGCTGTCACAGCAGCGGGCGTGAAAATTGCCTTCAGCCCAAAATCCGGTCGTGACGGTGAAGTTACAGACAAGTGGTATTACAGGCTGGTGCTGAACTTGGCGCCCGCAGTGTTCATGGTGGGTGTGCTTTCGGCTGTGTCTTTCGGTTTGTTCTGGGGAATCCAGCGTTTCATCAGCGTTGTTCCGGGTCTCTCCGGCGATTCCCTAGCCCATCAACTCTGCTGCACCGATCTTCCGATCTCTCTTGACCGCATGGAACAGAATTATTGGCCACTCATGTATCCCGGATCTGTTGCTCCAACGTATCTGATGGTGGCATTGGCCCTCCTCTGTCTGCTGCTGGCCTGGCGCGTGGACATCAACGAGTTCTCGATGCACCACTTTTACAAGAATCGCCTTGTGAGAGCTTATCTCGGCGCTTCGCGGGCAAGGTCGCATCGTCTGCCGAACGCTTTTACCGGTTTCGATCTCGAGGATGACATACGTCTTTATCGTTTTCAGCACGCTGATCGAACCCAGCCGCGCGACCTAGCAATGGACTGCAAGCCATCCTACGCAGGTCCCTACCCGATTATCAACACTGCGTTAAATATCACGCGCGGCGAGGACCTTGGCATACAGGAACGCAAAGCGGAGTCGTTCGTGTTCACGCCATTGTGGTCTGGTTTTGACTTTGCTCGGCGACAGGCTGCAGTAAAGAAAACTACGCTTTCCGAGTATGCGTATCAACAAACAGATCACTTCGGCGAGCCTGAGAACGATGGCGCTTTAGTGGGGACCGCTATGGCTATTTCCGGCGCTGCGTTCACCTCGAACGCAGGATTTCATACTTCTCCCGCACTGGCGTTCTTGTTGACCGTCTTCGGTGTACGCCTAGGGTGGTGGGCCGGGAACCCTCGTGGAGAACAATGGGAAAAATCATCGCCAAGTTTCGGGTTGCTATACCTGATTAAAGAATTGACTGCGAATACCAGCACCGGCGAAGATTTCGTGCTACTTAGCGACGGCGGGCACTTCGAGAATATGGGGCTTTACGAGCTCATTCGGCGGCGATGCCGCTACATCATTCTGAGCGATGCCGAGGAGGACGAACACTTTAAGCTTGAGGGCATCGGCGGCGCCATTCGCAAGTGCCGCAATGACTTCGGCGTATTGATTGACCTGAACATTGATGCTCTTCAGCCTGTCGGCGACCCTGGTGTGAGCCGTCTGCACTACTCGTTGGGCACGATAATCTATCCCGGCGAAACCGAGTGCGGCCAACTCCTGTACATCAAGTCGTCGATGACTGGGGATGAGCCGCTGGACATCATAGAGTTCCGAAAACGTCATTCGGAGTTTCCTCACACCTCCACCGTCAACCAATTTTTCGATGAAAGTCATTTTGAGAGTTATCGTGCCTTGGGTCATCACATTGGATCGGAAGTCTTCTCTGTAGATATGCCGGAGTTACCGCTGTCTCCGGACGAAAGCGCTTGCCAGAACCTGGAGAGGTTGTTCCAACGTATCCAGGACGATTGGCAAGAACGGATCAGGCTTTCTATGCAAGATAGCGCGAGGGAATCGTTGGATTCTGTTCGACAGACACCCGATCCAGACGGCGGGGCGGAGTCATGAGGACGAGAGCGATTTTTTGGGCTACGATGCTGGCGTTTTGCACAATCGTGCTTTCCAAAGTGGACAACCAGCCGGCTCACGAACGCTTGGGACATGCGATTGCGTGTTCCGAAAGATTCCCATTTAGGAAGCATCCCCAGGCGGAGATTCTGGAGTTTGGTTTACAGGACGTCCGCGGAATAGCGTGTGACAGAGAGGGAAGCCGTGTGTTTCTGGCGGAAGGCAATCGTTCTCTGCTCATCGATTGGCTCGATTCTGGTGCGGGGACGCTGAGCGGTGCGCTTGCACTGCCCGACTTCGAAGATCCAGACCCGCGGACGATGTGCCCGGAGGAGCCTTGTGGAGTCGCAGATGAACGCGGCCTTGCGATTCTTGACGGAAAGCTGTTCAGCGTCGAGAGGGGTCGTGGGCAAATTACGGTAACGCATGTGCCTCAATCCCGTTTCAGTGGTACAAGCGAGGGATCTGCGTGGCTGCTTTCAGCATCGCCGCTACCGGGAAGGCACGAATCCTTAACGGAGCCATCGGGAATCGCGGCTGTGAACAACACGCTATTCATCACAGACGAGCCCCTCCGGCCCCGCAGGCCTGAGAGCAATTCGAACGGTGCGATCGATCACACCGGAAGAGCGGAAGAATCGACGGCGCAGGTATCGGGAGCTCTTTATGTTTGTGCCGCTGATCAATGCTTGCCGGAGACGATAGACGGCTCCTTGCGCCACCCCTCGGGTGTTGCGGCCGAGAAAGAGGATGGCCCGGTGTTTGTAGCCGAAACAGGCACCCACGAGGTCCGATGGCCAGTTTATGGAAGGATCGACGGAAGGTGGGCAGAAATACGATCTCTTGGATCGGTGCCCATCTCGGGAGAACGTGTTCCCCCTTTCCTGGGTGTTGCTTTAGATGATTCTCGAAAAATGGTGTTCGCCGCTGGGCCTGGGGGCCTATTCGTTTTTGATTTTGATGGGACTTTGCTAGGCCGGGTGATGTTCGACGGTCCCGTTACGGGTGTAGCAACTGGTGGCGACCACGTCTATCTCGCAGTGGGCAATACCTTGTCCGCCCTTACATTGGATGATTCCCCCACATCGAACAACAGTCCAATTGTGCCAACCTCCGAAGGTCCATCGAAGGCCGCTCCGCCAACGGTTGAGCAACCTCGGCCGACACCACAACCCCTCGTACCGATTTCAGAAATTCCTAGGGTCAAAGATTGTCCGTGCCCCACCCGCGTGAAACGAAAGGTGGTTAATCCGATCAGAGAACGACCTTGTCCAACAAAGGCAGGGCGAAGTGGGAATCATCACCCTGCAGATGATCGCTAAGGGGCTGGACACAACGATGTCGAGTCTGCTTAAGAGCCTATAACTGCTCGACAAATCGGCCAAGTTGCGCCACTACTAACGATGACACTGACATCAGAAGATGTGACAACCGGTTTGAACTTATTGTCGGTAGCCTAATATTTCGCAGTTAGGTTCTAGCTGTACTGTTTCGGATAGTTGGCGATAAGAGTCCCGTCCGTGGGTAACTGCAAACTCAAATACTTTGCGGCGCAGATGACAACCCAAAGACACATGAATACAGGACGTTAAGAGGAGAGTGACCCGAGTTTGACCCCTGCGTTCCCTTCAGTCAGTTCGATTCATCCGAGCATCGGTGTGAAGACGCCTGAGACAATCTTTCCAGATTCTCGGTTCAGATTCCTAAACCGAGCTAGTTTCTGAGGTTCGCTTGTTCTCAAACAAGCCGCCGACTGGTAAGCTTCTGCTGCATGCCACTCGGGTTGGGGGATCCTGTGGTTCGTCAAAACCTCGCGCACCCGCAGAATGAATGATTTGGAGACACGCTCGACGCGGTCTGTTTCGATAAGATTCTCACCAAAACTTAGGTCATTCTTGGAGAGTTCTCGGAGGTGCGAAAAACGGAAAAGCAAGGTTAAGGTAAAGGGGGTTTTAGTTGGTGTACCTCAAAATTGACGCGGTAGAGGTCAAGTCGAGTCGAACAGGTGACGAAAAAACAAGGCGTCCCCGACAGAGCATAACTTGAGTCCGATTTAGGGGCAAGTCCAGGTGCGATGTTGGTCACAAAGTTGTTTCAGTTTCTTTTCTGAAACGACAACAGACTTTCAGGAAGCGACAAACGGCTTCTCCCTCACTCAATTCCATTCCCGATTGCCCTGTTCGGTTTTCGGAACAGGCTGTCGACGGGGGCTGCCGAACGATTGTCTTGATCCGCCTGTTAATTCAATCACTTGCATCCGGATAATAGGATTCCGGAACATCCGCAATTGAGATAGGACCGACTGCACCATAAACGACTACCATCCGGCTTTCCGCTCGGTCGTGAAAAATGGCATGACGATTTACTTAAATCTAAGATGCGCTCAATGCGCGGGGCCAGTCCCGGAGGGCCGGGCACGCTTCTGCTCGGATAATTGTTTGGCGCAGCACAAACGCGAGCACGAACGGCTTACATACGGACATCGCCATCAGTATCAATGCGTTGAGTGTGGTCATCAGCTACACCTAGGCCGACGGAGAAAATAGAGCCTAATCAATCGACGTAGAGTTGCCCCAGGTGAGAAGGCTTCGCCACCGATGAACAACGGGAGCCTGAGCAGGCTCCCTCTCCTCCTTGTATCGCTGCACTTACGAAACTTAAAACCAACGCATCCGGAACCCAGCATCTGAAACACACAATTCGGAGGGTCGAAAGAATGAACGGGAAACCTCCCATGCCAAACGACGACTCAGGAGCTCATAAACCCGCCCAGGCATCTGTGCAAGTAATAACTGCCAGTGAGAAGAGCTCCCCTCGAGTTGATGCGATCACAGGTAGCCGAGTTTCTTCCCGGCGAAGTCAAGAACTCGAGTTCCGCCGTATCCTCCGACGATACCCACGACGAAGACGCTCACGAGATTGTGCGCGATGACTGATTGGGTCTGCGGCAGCACGGCATAAACAGAAATCCAAACCAGCACGATCGAACCCACAATTCCCACAAAGACTCGCCACCCCACGCCTCCCTTGAGTGCGTCTCGTGCCGCGATTCCTCCCACAACTCCTCCACTCAGGCACAACAGCAAAACCGGCCACATCGTCGTCTCGATTTCGAGCGTTTGGTGGTCATACCCTGGTGTCCAGATGTCGAGCTTAGAGTTCCCGCTCCAGGTTGGTACCACGTAAATGGTGGCGCCCGAGCCATTTGCCGGCACGTCGAAGGAGGCAGGTTCGACGTGTAGCGACGGGTTCGAACTGACAAAAGTAACGTGCCTCAGCCTGCTAGTTTGAACTGTGTGCCCTTCCCGATCGAAGAATTGGACGACTACTGGTTCGTAGTCAATCAGGGATAGTTTCATTGGGCTCAAGTTCGACGGTGCGATGCCGTAAATCGCAGGCACAAACGAGATACGAAGGTCCCGATTCCCTACCACCGTGTAGTTGGGCGCTGAGGCAACAAGGGAAACGGCAGCGTCGACAGGTGAAAGCGAAGTCCACTGCGCTTCGGCGCTAGTATCGCCTTTCTTTATGACCATGGGTTGTGGACCAAGTTTTCCGTTGGACCATGTTAGCCATACTCTTATATCTGAAGAAGCCGGCGCTCCCTGCGGATCTACGTAGTAGACAACAATGCGAGCGAAATCCGTTCCATCTGCCAAGATTTCGTCTTTCCCGCTTGAATTGACCACCATCAGCTCCGGAGAGGAGGGTGCGGTCGCCGAGCTCGCGCCTTGCCCATCGCCAGTTTGATCCAGCGCGATAGAAATCGGTGACGGCTTGACGCCTGCCGCAACAGTTAGGAGCCTCGCCGACCCGTTCACGGGCCCAGACGGTTGCTTGTTGCGTTTCAGTTTGTGGGTTACTCCCGTCCCGGGGCGGGTTACGAATAGCGAATTGCCGCCTGGAAGGAGCGTATCGTTTGCCTCTCGCGCCTTTAACGTAAGCAATCCGGCTTCTGATGCATTGATCGTCACCTGAGCAGCGCTCTGGCCAGGCTGCAGCGTTACTTTGTATTCTTGCGGTGCGCCCGAAAGGCCCGTTACATCCACTTCGACTTGAGATTGTCGGTTCCAGGACGCTTGGCCGTTGTTCGCGTTCAAAATTGTAACCTCGACTTGCACCTTATCGCCGACGTGGGCTCGCGTGGAGAGCGGGCGGACATCGAGCTTCATCGGTCGTTGAACGGCCCGCTGAGCCTGGGCGCGCATCGGCGCCTGTGCCTGTCCGGTCATAAGCAAAACAGTGCAGGTGCCCAGCGTCGCGGCGAGAACGCCAACCGACATCCTCAGAACGAGAGTCCGATCTCCCGAAGCGAACATCGATGCCTCCTAAACAGGCCTAGCTCGCTCATCGAAACCGTCGATGGCGTTGTGACAGAGACTTATAGCACACCTCAGCATGTGTTTGTATATTATCGACCTGGACTTGGCCGTTCGCTGAAGAAACTATAAGCGACCCTCCTCTTGAGGAGTACCTGTGCCTGCACGAATGTAGCCCTACATTTGCGAGGACACTACACCTTGCAAACGTACGTAGCGTCTTGAAAAACAATTCCGCAAAACATTAGGTACCATTGGCATGTTCATCGGATTGTTAGACACGAGAAGAACTTAGAGATCTTGACTGCTTGTTACGAATTCGGAACTGTTTCTCGTTGTCATCTCCTGATTCTGACCAAAATCAATGAGATAGATTTCAGGCCAGGATGGTAGCGCACATATGCAAAACACGCCTTCTGACATGGTGGGCTTTTTACTTCGCGTAACCCTGTTCTGATTCTGTAACAGAGGTGGCTTTTCAAGGGCAACTCTAAGAACATCTGCTATAGGTTTTCGGTTCAGCTGACTCGGCTGTTTGTTGAATTCGCGGTTTCGCACACCGGCCTTCGGAGCAGAAGAAAGCCATTCGGGAGAGAGCTCAGTTCGCATGACCACCCTAAACTCGATGGCCGCAAAGAATTGGCCCTTGCTTGTCTCGTGTGCGTTCTCACTTGTCGGGGTGGCCGTTGCCGGCATGTTCTTGAAATGGAATAGTTTGAGTTTCACGATCAAGGTTTCGGACTTGGCCAGCTTGTTAGCGCCTCTTGCCTTCGCGGCTGCGGTTGTCGAGCGTGCAGTCGAGATCTTGGTAAGCCCTTGGCGTGATGCGGGAGCAAGTAAACTCAAAAAAGCAGTCACCGCTATTAAGGCTAGACCCGCTAATGCAGCTCAGGACCAGCAGAATGCCGCAGATCTGAAAATCGCATCGGACGCACTCGATGAATACCGAGGGGATACGCAACAGTACGCCTTTGCTGTTTCCCTCACGTTGTCCGGCTTTGTGAGCATAGCTGGCATACGTGCGTTCGGGCCCATTGTCGAAGCCGGACAACTCCCTGACGCCAAGCTGCCAAGTGAAGCGCAGCATCTATTCTTTCTTTGCGTTGATGTGGCACTGTCGGCGGCACTACTAGCAGGAGGAGCGGATGGAATTCACTCAGTGGTGAATGCATTCACGAGTTTCTTTGACGCGACAGCCGACAAGTCGAGTGCCTAACCCAACCGCGTGGAGAGTCACATGGCGAATGACAAGGTCAAACATATTGTCGTCCTGATGATGGAGAATCGCTCCTTCGACCACATGCTCGGCGCCCTGAGAGCCAAGAATCCCAAGATCGCCGGTCTCACGGGCAACGAATCTAATCCCGACACAAATGGAACTTTGGTGAAGGTTCAGGCGTCTGCACAATTTCAGGGACAACTAGAAAACGATCCAGATCACCATTTTCCGGGTGTTGACCTCCAAGTTTTTGGAGGTGCTCAAGGCGAAGGTCGAGTCGCCAACATGCAGGGTTTCGTGAAGAGCTATTTCACGCAGGCCAATGACGTGAACCGTTCACACGCGATCATGAACTACTTTACCCCTGACCAACTGCCGGTGCTTACGGAGCTTGCGATGGAATTCGCGGTTTTCAATGGCTGGTTCTCTTCCATCCCTGGGCCGACCATTTGCAACCGAGCGTTCGCCCACTACGGCACTTCCTTCGGCCAAGTGGGCATGGACATCTTCTATTTGCTAGATCCTATTCTGAGTATCTATGAGCGAATGGTAAATGCGGGGCGAACCAGCAAAATCTACTACTACGACCAGCAGAGTTCGACCATGGAAGTGGTTAATCTTCTCAAGAACGAGCCGCAGGTTTTTGCGACCTTCGATCAATTTCTGGCCGACTGCAAGTCTGGGAGCCTTCCCCAATATAGTTTCGTTGAGCCTTGCTACAACGATCATCCAGGCGATGATGGGGGCCAAATCTTGGCCTCAGACCAACATCCAGATCACGATATACGAGAAGGCGAGCGATTTATCGCAACCGTGTTCAATGCGATCCGGACGAATCCAGATCTTTGGCAAAGTACCGCTCTTCTGATCGTATACGACGAGCATGGCGGCCTCTACGACCACGTAGTGCCACCATCCTGCACGCCGGATGGGTACGTTGCCCAGCCAGCGGATACCGGAACTGGAATGCCCTTCGCGTTTGACCGGCTGGGGATTCGCGTGCCCGCGATTCTCGTATCGCCTTGGATCCAGAGAGGGACTGTCGTGCCTGGCGCTGAGGACCCGGCCCAGGGACGCATTTTCGAGCATGCATCTATTCCTGCAACGGTAACTGGTCAATTCCTGCCCAACTTTGATCAGAACAACAAGCGCACCGTTCGTGAGAAGGGTGCCGCTACGTTCCTTGATCTACTGACCGATCAGATGCGGCCAGATGATGACTGTATCGTTTTCAACCTGTGAGGACAACTATGCCAGCTCGCATCGTCCCAGTTCCGAAGACACCGAGAGAGTCCTACAACCCAGACCGGCGCGCCTCGAGCCTGTTGCGCGCGCAGATACTTCATCTTTACGAGGCCCTGAAGTGGCATGTGGCAGAGGCGCAAGCTCTCATGGCGATCAACCCGAGACGACTGAGGACTGAACGAGAAGTAAGCGAGTATGCAAGAAGAGTCTCTCGGGTGTTGCACCCGCATGCGGCTAAGCGGCAAGGAAAGTGAGGATCTGTGCGGCATAACAGGGCACTACTTTTATTGCTACTGACCGGAATTGCGTGGGGACAGCAGACTCCGCCTCAGCCGAATCCGGCGCAGATTGACTCGCCGAATGAACTGGACAAGCTGAAAAATACCTGTGGCGCATTCAATCTGAAAGCGGTTCCGGGATGCGTCGAAGAGTTGTTCACGGGAGCCCCTTTCCACATTGCGGTGGGGAGCATAGCTCCACAGAATGGATTCGGTGCCGGCGTGGCATACGTCGGCGCCAAAAACACCGATAACTGGAGAGTCAACTGGAATGCCGACGCGGTTGGCTCTATCAATGGATCGTGGCGCGCTGGAGTCTACGCCAAGTTCGTGCACGTCCCCACAAGAATGATTACGTTTCAGTTTGGCACCAAGAATCTTAAACCCAATTGGACAGACCTTCCTGAACACACAGTGTTTTCTTTGTACGCGCAAGCGATTTCACTCAACAAACTCACCTATTTCGGGCTGGGTGCCACGACGACTGAGGCAGGTCGATCCTTCTACGGTATGCGTGAAATCATAGCTGGAGGCAACGTCGTCAAGTCTGTGTACCAGCCCTGGAGAATTTCGGCATACGGTGAGGCCAATGGCCGGTTTGTGGATTTGCGTCCGAGCGATGGGCAACCCAGCCCCACGATCGGGCAGTTATACACAGAGGCTACAGCGCCGGGTTTAACCACTCAGCCTGGGAGTTTCCAACTTGGAGAAGGGGTACGAATGACACCGGTGCTTGCGAATGACCGTGTGCGCTTAAACTACAGTGCGACCTATCAACAATATGTTGCGCCAGGATCCAGCTTTTCGTTCCAGAGACTTACTTTCGATTTCGGCCATCAGTTCGCACTCTATTCTAAAACAACTCGACTCCTGACTCCCAGAAACGGGAATGGACCTGACGACTGCTCGCTCGACCAAGGTGCGAAGCATCCAGAATGCCCAGAAGCATTCACGAGGAACCTGGAAGGTAGCTTCGGGCTGCGCTTGCTCAACGTTCTTTCGATGACACCCGGGGGAGATGTTGTGCCGTTCTATTTTCAACCTACGCTAGGGGGATCCGACATCAACGGCAACTCGTCACTGAGTAGCTATCAGGACTATCGTTTCCGAGCGCCCAATCTCCTGCTGCTTCGAGAAACTTTCGATCATTCCATTGGCAAATGGCCACTCGGCGTCGCTTTCACGGCCGACGAAGGCAAATTGGGCATGACCCGCGGCGACCTGGGGTCTGCCCAGTGGGAGCATAGTTTCGCTGCCGGACTGACACTGCGTGCTGGCGGTTTTCCCCAGATATTTCTGTGGTTTGCCTTTGGAGGGAACGAGGGGACGCATACCATCGCAAACGCAAATACTTCGCTTCTTGGAGGGTCAGTTCGACCCTCATTGTTTTGAATACGCCCGTCTTGTTCGGATTCTGTAACAAATAGCGGCTGTCCAGCCGCAACCGCACTAGCATGTGCTAAACATACACCGGAATTGGTTCGCTGACTCGTAGAGTATTACGGTGCCGGGCTATTGAGGACGCGCGCGTTGAAGCTCGAGTGTGTAGAAATGCTTAAGACGACGATTCGAGTGCACAACGTGGAGGCTTTCTGTGGCGTAAAGATCACAATGAGGTCAAGGTTATGAAGAGCCGTTTTACAGGTTGTGTTTGGCTGCTAGTTCTTGCGGTTAGTGTCACTCTTGGCGTGGCCGTACCAGCCATTGGACAGAGTTTCGGACAAACATGTTCAACTCCGAGCTTCCCTGGTTCCGCAGCTACTCCGATAGATGGGTCGTGCGGACCATCAGGATCGGGCGGGCCAGAGGCGAGCCAGAACACGGCGAAAAACGATTTCTGCGCTAGTGGTGATCCAATGATGGTCACAATTGACCAATTAGCAGGATTCCAGACTACAGTGGAGAGCAAGAATATCAATTTCGGCGATGAAAACACCGCGACGAGGAAGAAGGGACCGACCACGGACCGCGCCCCCTTGGAAAGCATCGGAGAAGGCAAGTTGGTGGTTCTGCGAGGTTTTGTGCTCAAGGCGCGGCAAGAGGGAGGCGAAAGCGTAAACTGCGGGAAGGCGGTGCCCAACCAGCCCCTCTTTCATGACATCCACATATCGATCGTAGCCGACTCCACGACGACGGACGAATGCTCCGGCGTGGTCGTGGAAATGAGTCCTCATCATCGCCCAAGCAGTTGGAACATTAACAACATGCAAAAGGTGGCCGGATCTGGTATTCCTGTACGTGTGACAGGCCATTTATTTTTTGATTCGAGCCACGTGCCTTGTGCGAACGGACAAGGTGTGAGGAGCAATCCCAAACGAATATCTTTGTGGGAAGTCCATCCCATTTATCAGTTAGAACTCTGCACTGGAAACTGCAGCGGAACTGGCAACTGGGTGTCGCTGGATGAGTGGGTAAAGTCTCAATAGGTACGAGGTCGCCGCCCATCAAGTCGCAGCGTCCCTCTTTACCGTCTGGCCCAGCCGATTCGCTGACATTCCCATAACGAACGGGGGCGATAGTAGATGGTCACTCGACACAATCAGGAGTCGCTATCGAGTTCGGAGCGCGCTGAATTCGTTCGCGCGGTTAAGCTTCTTAAGAAAACGTCGAGTCATTTCAATCCACCCACAACGAGTCGTTACGACGACTTCGTCTACGTGCACATGCAGGCGATGTTGCTCTTGGAAATCATCGATAGAACGAAGCCCGTGCAAAACGGGAACCTGAAAATAACCAACGACATGCGAATGCCGATGTGGGCACACCGCTGTCCTGCGTTCTTTCCGTGGCATCGCGAGCTCTTGTACCAGCTTGAACTAGAACTTCAGAAGGCCGCCAATGATCCTACGCTGGGAATCCCTTATTGGGACTGGTCTGTCGATCAATCGAAAACGGCGGCCCCGTGGACAGATGACTTCATGGGCGGTGATGGGAACGACGGAGCAGTCAATTCAGGTCCATTCGCCGGCAGTCAGAACTGGGAGATAACACTGAGCGAGGATGGCCTCGATCATCTTGTCCGAGGATTTGGACTTGCCGAGGACACGAATACAAAGCAACTGGAGGCGCCGAACCTACCAACGCCAGCTGAGGTCTCGTCGTGCCTGCAAGTTATGGTTTACGACCACGCACCTTGGAATGACGATGCTCAACTTGTTAGTTTTCGGAATCAAGTGGAGGGATGGTATGTGCCACCTGGAAGCGCGACATCGGTAGGCATGCACAATCTCGTTCATCTGTGGGTCGGTGGCAATAATGGCACGATGCTGCCAAGCACGTCGCCAAATGATCCAATCTTTTTTCTTCACCATGCCAACGTGGACCGCCTTTGGGCTGTCTGGCAGGCGCGAAATCCCGGACTAGCACCTTATCTTCCCATGTCTCCTCTTCCTAAAGATCCGGGGCAATCTTGGGACGAACCGATGATCTTCTACGACAAGACATTGTCCTTGACTCCCCCGTGGCCCTCACCCGCCGCCACACCGCACGACGTCGCCGATCACCACAAACTTGGCTATATGTACGACGACGAGGTCAGCTTTGCCATGGTGGAAGAACTGAAGCCAACAAGAATAAAGCGCTTCGAGGTTGACCCGTTGAAGCAGCGCCCGCTGAAGATATCACCGAAGGACCATTTCCGGAAGCGTCTGGCAGAACTGTCGTTAGAGCATGATAGCAAGAAGACGGCTCGAAAACCCAAATGAGAAGCGGTGACGGTGGCGGTCAGCGCACGCGGAGAACAAGGATTTAATTAAACTGGACTTTGGACTTTGTTACGAATTCGGAACAAATTGTGACTCGTTTCGTCGGAACTCTCATGGACGTGTAAAAGGTGACCACCTAATGGGGGCTCATGATGAATCTCGGACGTATTCTGGCCAGGCTTAAGAACGAACGTCGCCGCATCGACGAGGCAATCTCCGCTTTGGAGAAGGTCCGATCTGCGGAATCTAGCGAGCAAGGGCAAGGAACTTCCAAGTCGAAGAAGCAACGTTCAAGAGTTAAGACCGGACCTGCTCGTCGGCGCAACAAAGCCCCAACACAGAGAGACAGTCGCGGGGAGGACACCAAGGTCATCGCCTTCGCGCCCGCAACGAGGCGAGTAAGCTGAAGCTGGCAAAGGGCTTGACCTGATAAGTCAGGGGACTCCGATTGTACATTTTCAGTCGAGATGGGTATTCTCGATTCTGGAAGTTAATCCTCCCGGAGAGAATACATGACCGAAATAGGGGCAGTATTAGGGCAGTTGAAACAGGAACGAGCACGTGTCGCGGCCGAGCTTCGACAGTTGGATCAGGCAGTGCAGGCCTTGAGCAAGATTGCTGGAGCGAGTGCTGGCGCTAGCAGGCGTGTCAAACGCACGATGTCCGTTGCCGCACGCAGGAGAATTGCGACGGCGCAGCGGGCGCGGTGGGCGAAATTCCACGCCAGCCGTAAGAAGGCTGCCTAACAACTCGCACGAGGGAAGACGGGCGCGCGGCCAAGCGCCCGTTTTTGTTTGGTCGCTCGTGAGGCACAAAAACATGGGATACTCGACTTTCATGGCATTGCAGTATTTCTCTGGAAGAACCGCTCTGGAGCTTTGAGTCGAACAAGTTAATCCATGTCATTCCAGTACGCAATCTAAGTGGATCCAGTCACATGTGGCTCGTAACGCGTACCCGACCTGGTTGGAAACAGTCGGCTCTGCCACCAAAACCTTACTTGGATCCGCGTGTATCCCCGACTCGTGAAAAGCCATCGCTAGCGCCTGCCGGATACGCCGAACATAGGTCTTGATTCCGGATCGCGAGATAGTACGATTCATGTCCGGACGCGTCACATTCGCACCATGCTTCTGATAGAAAGTGCTTGCCCGGATGCCGATCTCAATTTGACCGGCACTATGCGAGAACCGTGAATGTGCAAGGTAATCGAAAAGAATCCTTTGTGCCAAGGAGAGCCGAAGCGGGAATTCGCGAGCGTGATGCACAAGCGCGATCATGAAGACCTCCTCTCCTGGCGCACAGAGGCAGCCAGGTTCTCGAAAGCGGTGCACAATCTTGAAGTGGGGGCCGAGTGATCGCATTCCACACAACTCGGCAAGCATAAGATCGACTTTGTCGATGACGGGGTCAAAGCTATCTTTCATACACGAAGCGCGCTCCAAGACGCTCAATTTGCAACTCGAACTGTGGCTCTCGTTTCACCGTCGACAGGCTAAGAACAAGCGGGCAGCAATGGCTGGAGCTGAAGCACGCATCTTGCAACTTTCGAACAATTCTGAGCCAAGGCTGCGATAAGTCCGAAACATTGATAAGCGCGAGATCACAGTGTGTACGCTTGTGAATTAGCACAGACAATGCGTGATCTGCCTTACGATGTCGCACAACATTAAGCCCCCGTGCACGAAGACGGGCCGCGAGAGCCTCTGCATGCATTTCGTCGTTGTCGATAAGCATCACGGTATACATAGCGAAATCCTCTTCAGAACCACCCACGCAGTCCTTGTGGTTATCCAGTCACTCGCTTCCTGGAAGCAGCCCGGCTTTTCGACATCTTCCTTTTCCCATTACTGGCTGTTCCAAGGCTTGCCGAAAGAAATGCGGGGTCGATTCATAAGCGAAAACTCGGCGCGGTCTCTCACTCGCAATCCGCCGGGCGCGGCACATGTCAGTCAACGATCGGTAACATCTGGGACATAAGACGTGATCCTTATCCCGCTTCACCCGGCCTCGGAATTTGAACTTCGCGGGGTGATCGAGGCATCGGACACAGAGCCTGCTCGACGCTGCTTTGAGAAACTTCATCTTGATCTCCTTTGTCCGTCGTTACGGAGTTCGTGTCTCCACATCTCAAGCCGAAGTTACCCCGGAGGTCCGCCGCTGTCAGCTCAGACGGCATGTTCAAGATGAACGTGCAAGATGAATGTTCAAGTTGACAGGCGATGTTGAACACAGGAGAATTGCTGCACGGGAGAGGGGCCCGAGGGGAGGTTTGGATGGAGTATTCAGAGGGAGAGCCAGTAATGGGAAAAGGAAGATGTCGAAAAGCCGGGCTGCTTCCAGGA
>Ga0207153_1030_pt1 | contig 32195 bp, 30 predicted proteins | sample Alteio_BWMinHeat_27_FD_153580 | JGI IMG/M metagenome (GOLD analysis project Ga0207153, IMG submission 153580) | Enriched cells from forest soil in Barre Woods Harvard Forest LTER site, Petersham, Massachusetts, United States -... | ecosystem: Environmental > Terrestrial > Soil > Temperate forest >...
GACCGCCCGCCTTGGGCGGACGAACGGTGACGATGTAGTTAGTGGTCTGGCCGAGCGAAAGAACCGCCGGCGTTTGCTGGAAGGTCAAGATCGGCGCAATTCCTTTGACCGGATTGACTGTGACATCGGATTGAAAGGCAAAGGGGAACGAGTTGACCGGATTGTAGTTCGAGTCTCCGGAATAGTTGAGCTGGAGCGAGTGGCTGCCCACTGCCAGGTTGGGCAGGTTGAATATCGCCTGCGCCGCGCCCGGTCCTTCGGGGCCGGTGAAGACGATGGGGATTTGTCCGCTGACCGGGTTCCCGTTGTCGAGAACCTGCACGGTGCCGGTCGGCGCTTCCACGCCCACGCCGCCTGCCAGGCCGGCGGCCCCGACGAGAAGAATCAGCCTCTCCGGATCTCCCACGGTGATCGTTCCGGGGACGGGCTCAATCGCCGTAATCGGCGTCTTCTGCTCCACCGCCACTTTGATTTGCCCTGACGTTGCCGGTTTGAAGCTGTTGTCTCCGCTGTAGGAGAAGGCCAGGACGTGGCGGCCGACAAGCAGCCCCGTGGCTGCAGGAAGATTGTCGACCTCCACGAACGCGTGTCCGCTAGCCAGCGGAACGGTCGTCAACAGGTTGCCGTTGTCGGTGATGGCGATGGTTCCCGTTGCCACTCCGCGCTGCGAAGCTCCGTTTACGGAAAGTTCGAACGCCATCGGCTGGCCGTACAAAACGGATGGCGGCAAAGTCGCGACAAAGCCGCCAAGGTTGATGATGAGGCCCTGGATGTGGAGAACCGAATTCTCCGGAGAGATGTTCACCGCCACGCTGCCCGAATCGCTGGCGCCGAACATGGCGTCACCGGGGTAGTGGGCATGAACGTTGTATTGTCCGCCGGGCAGATCGAAGACATTTCCGGTGAAATGCCCGGTTGAGAGCGCGCCGGCCACCACTCCGCCAAACTTATCCGTGACGAGAGAGACGACGCCCGTGGGAGCGCCGGTTCCTGCGGTCGGCTTCACGGCCACACTGATAGGCACGGGCTGGCCGTGCTGCACCGTGATGGGGCCAGAAGTCAAAACCGTCGCGGTCTTCAGCTTGGGAACCGAGGACCAGGCAGCCACCAGATTGGCAGCATCCACGGTGCCCACACCCGTCGACATGTCGTACCCGGTTTGAGCCGCATATCCTTTGACGAAGGGCACGGTGTTGATGCCGGTTGTGACATCGTGAAACACGCAAGCCGCCGGAGTTGTGGGATCGATGAGATTGGTGGAGTTGCAATCGGCGAGCTTGTCGTTGGCCGCGAGTTTATAGATGTTGAAGTTGGCCAATCCCTGGAAGCTGCCGTTTCTTTGCTCGACCAGCGCCATAATGCCGGCCATAGCCGGAGTGGAGACGGAGGTTCCGCCAACCACGGCCGCGTTTTGCAGAATGGTCTGTCCGTTGTCCTGCGTAGTCTGACAGGAACCTTCGGAGCACAGCAAGTAGCCATCGTGGCCGCCGCCGGCATCGAGCGCCAGGTCTGGAATATCGCGCACGCCGTCGTTGGGGACGCCAATTCCCGCCTGCCACGAAGGCTTGGGATAACCGCCGTTGCACACAAACGTGTTATTCACGATGGAATGGCTCAGGCAACTGCTCGGTCCGCCGCTGCCCGCGACCATGAAAAACAATCCCGTCCCGCCGCACTTGCCGGGATCTTTCGTGGGATCGCAGCTCTCGTTCCACACCGCTTCCGGAATGTAGCCGGTCGCCGACGACAGGTCGGGCCGGTTGTTGGCCTCCCAGAAAGTGCCGTCGAGGCCATTCTCGGCGAACTGCGTGCCGCCCACGGCCGTTTCAAATGGCGTGGATGCCAGCCCGCTTACCGCCGCGAGCTGCGCCGGCGCTGTGCTCACCTGCGGATCGCAAGCGGCCGGACCATCGTCGCCGGTGGAAGAGAAGGCCGTAATGCCCTCCGCCGCGGCCTGCTTGTAAATGTTCTTAAAGAACGCATTGCCTACGGGACCGAGGAACAATTCGCACCCGCTGAAACTCGAAGTCATGATCGGCGCGATCACGTTGTCGACCGTGTGAACGATCGACAGATCGATTCCGTCGGTGGTCGTGGTCGAGGCCGAGAGCACGAACTTGATGGTAGCCTCGGGAGCCGCCGCGCCCGACCACTCGACGTCGATATCGGCTTCTCCTTCATCCGGCCCGACGCCGGGGTCAAGCCCGTTGAGGATAAAGATGGGATCGTTCGCGGGAAGGCCAAAGATCTTGCGGAAGGTCTGAACATCGGAGAGATTGATGTTCGACCTGGCCATGACGGCAATCGAAACGCCTGCTCCGTTGATTTTCTGTTTCAACAGCGGCTCGGTGTCGTAGATCCGGGCAAAATCTCCGGGCGCAGTGAAGTGCGCGGAACCCTGAGCGTTCGACAGTGTGAAGTCGGAGACGAGCTTGCCCGTGACGGCGTCGCGATGCACGAGGTGGAAATCGCCGTGGTTCGCCTTCTTCGGGAAGTTGTGCAGAGAAAGCACTCCCTGAACGACTGGGGACAGCGCCTGCGGCAGGGAGATATCAATTGCGTTCGCGATATGCTTTTCGCCGCGTACGTCGTAGTTGTGCATCTCGGTGCGGAAAGCGCTCTCCACCTGGCCCGCGCTTCCCGAGAACTCGATGTATTGTTTGCCGCGCCCGGTGGCTCTCACCTCGAATCCCTGCTGGCGCAGCCAGCCCGTGATTTTCGCAACGTCCTCGTCGGACGGCCCGAACTTGGCTCCGAATTGTTCCGGCGTCAGCCAATGCTGATAGTTCAGCGAGTCCGGGTTGTGAAGATCATCGATCATTTGCTGCATAGCGGCATCCTGTTCCGGCGTCGGCGAGAGCACGAGAAGCATCCGCTCCATGCGCAGGCCGGGATCGACGCGTCCGCGGTCGTTCTGCAGGGCGGCCAGTGGATGAGTGGTGTGCTTCATCAGCACGAGGCTATGGTTGTCGATTTCCTGCGTGATGCGGGCGCGGGATTGCGCCGGCGATCCGGAAACAAGCACAAGAACGGCCAGCGACACGAAGGCGAACGTACACACGATAGACCTGAAAACGGGAGCATTGGACATGGGAACCTAAGGCAGGGGTGGGGATTGGACACAGAAACGGCAGTCGCAGTATACATGCAAATCAAGCGTCTGGCGCGGTTTTCCACGCGGTTGCAAGCGTGACTTGGGGTCAAGAAACAGCACACCCCGAGCGTGTTGACCGGGGACGCGTGGCTGTGCAGAGAGCCAACCGAACGCGGTGGTGCCGCTACTTTGCGGGCTCCAGCGATTGCAGATACACGACGATCGCTTCCGCATCCTGCTGGTTGAACCGGTACTGCGGCATAGGCGGCCGTGCGGGCAGATTGTTGGAGGCGATACCCGTCATCAGGAATTTGATGGCGGCATCTTTCTCCCAGCCCGGCAGACCGGCGATGTTCACGGCTTTGTCGGCCCACACCGGCATCGGCACCGTCGGCTTGAAAGGGAGCATTGCGCCTTGCAGCATTTGCTCTTGGATGGGTTCTCCTTTTTCGTTGTGCGGCGTGTGGCAGTCGCCGCACAGACCCACGTTCTCGACCAGATACTTGCCGCGAGCCAGAGTGGCCGCCGACGTCGAGCGCGGCTTTTTCTTTTGGCCCGCCAATAGAGGAACCAGCAGCAGGGCCAACGCGATCGTGCAGAGCAGCATTCTCTTCACAGAAGTATCCTCCTGCTCAGGGTGAGATTTGAGGCGCGATAAATCTTAGCACTGGCTGCCTTTGGCGTATCCCGCCCGCATGTGTAAACTACCTCTTCGCATGAAACCTTTCCCGAAATTGTTTGGCTTGCGCCTGATGCCTGCGCTGGTGTGTCTTACTACATTCCTCGGCCTTTCACCCCTTGGCTCAGCCTCGGCCTACAACGGGCATCCGCGACTGGTTGTGGTGATCGTCATCGACCAGTTCCGCGGCGACTACCTGGAACGTTATCGCGATCAGTTCGTGGAAGGCGGATTCCGCCTTCTGCTCGACCGCGGGGCCTACTTTCCCAACTGTAATTACAACTACGCCAACACGCGCACCGCTCCCGGACATTCCACTCTATTCACGGGCGCATACAGCAACGGCCACGGCATTGCCGCCAACGAGTGGTTGGACCCAAAGAAAAAGAAAATCGTGACGTCAGTCGAGGACGACAGCACTAAGCTGGTCGGCGTTTCTGGCGACAAGGTCGGAGCCTCTCCACACAATCTGCTGGCTGACACGCTGGGCGACGAGTTGAAACTGGCCACGCAAGGGAAGTCTCGTGTTTTTGGGGTGTCCTTAAAAGATCGCGCGGCCGTACTGCCCGCGGGTTTCTCAGGGGATGCAGCCTATTGGATCGATCAGAAGAGCGGTACGTGGGTCACTTCGACCTACTATCGCAACGATCTGCCGCGCTGGGTGCAGGATTTCAACGCGAATCGTCCGGCGCAATACTGGGAACGCAAGTGGACCGATGCGCAAGGCAAGGTGCTGCGCTCGACCGAGCATCGTAACGCCAAGAACGGCGAGGAAGCCGGATTCTACGGGATTGTAGGCTCGACTGCGTTTGCCAACGACTACGAATTCGACTTCGCCAAGCAACTTATCCTCTACGAGAACGTGGGCCGTGGACCCGCTACCGACCTGCTCTCCATCAGCCTGTCGGCTAACGACATTCTTGGGCACCAGGTCGGGCCGGATTCGCCGGAGATGGCTCAGATGGCGATCGATCTCGACCATGAACTCGCCGACTTCTTCAATTTTCTCGGCCATCAGATCGGGCTGGCCGACGTGTGGATCGCGCTCTCGGCCGATCACGGGGTTTCTTCTCTGCCCGACGCGGTGAAGAAACTGCGCATTCCCGCCGCCAACGGCGCGGATAAGATCGAGGCGCAGATCAACAGCACGCTGGCCGCGAAATTCTCTCCCGGCCATGCCTCTTCCGGCCATCCGGCCTATGTGAAACTCGACTACCCTCTGGCATGGCTCGATCAGGATGCGTTTGCCGCGGCTCATGTAAAGGAGCACGACGCGGAAAACGCCGTCGGCGAAGCTATGAAGCAGGCCGGCCTGCGCGATTACTACACCAAGTCGCAACTGGCGGAGGGCGAAGTGCCCGACACCGCGCTGGGGCGAAAATTCCTGAACAGCTATTCCCCCGAAGGCAGCTGGTATGTGATGGGAGTGCCCGAGCCGTTCACGGTTGGGGAAGCAACCGGCACAGACCACGCTTCCCCATACAGCTACGACACCCACGTCCCGTTGGCATTTTTCGGACTCGCCTTCCAGCCGGGAACGTATCGCACCAGCGTCGAACCGATTGATATGGCAGCCACGCTGGCCTCGCTGCTCGGCATCAACGCGCCGACGCATTCTGTGGGGCGCGTGCTGACCGAGGCGCTCGCGCCGCATCGTCCAACGAATGCGGCAGCCACTCCGTCGACGGGGCCGGGAGAGACTCATCCATGACGCCCGATCTCAGCGTCAGCTTCGGTGGCATCGCCTGCAAGAATCCCATCATCGCCGCCAGCGGCACGTTCGGCTACGGCGTTGAGTTCGAAGATGTGGTGCATCTGAGCAAGCTGGGCGGGATGGTGGTGAAGGGCCTGTCGAAAGAGCCCATGATCGGCAATCCTCCACCGCGCCTGTGGGAGACCGCCGCGGGCATGCTGAACGCGATCGGGTTGCAGAACATCGGGGCGCAGGGATTTCTCGAGGAAAAACTGCCGCGCCTGCGCCAGATCAAAGACATCGTCGTCATCGCCAACATTTTCGGGTACACACGCGAAGACTACGAGCGCACCATCCAGATTCTGAATCAGGGCGAAGGCATCGCCGCCTACGAACTCAACGTTTCCTGCCCGAACACGACGCAGGGAGGGCTGCAGTTTGGCAGTGATCCGCGGTCGCTCGATGAAGTGGTAACCACGGCCAAGCGCGTGGCCGAGCGGCCGCTGATCGTGAAGCTCTCGCCCAACGTGACCAGCATCGCGCAGATGGCTTATGTGGCGCAGGAGGCGGGCGCCGACGCGCTCTCGCTGATCAATACATTTGTGGCGATGGCCATCGATCCCGAGACCCGCAAGCCGCGCATCGCCAACATCACCGCCGGCTTGTCAGGACCGGCGATCAAGCCGATTGCCGTGCGCATGGTGTATGACGCGGCCCATGCGGTGAGAATTCCCGTGATCGGCATGGGAGGAATTTCCACCGCCGCCGATGTCATCGAGTTCATGCTCGCAGGAGCAACGGCGGTGCAGGTCGGCACCGCCAGTTACTGGGACCCTTGCGCAACGGAAAAAATCGTCGACGAACTGCAGCAGTGGTGCAGCGAGCACGAAGTGGCGAAGATTGCCGATCTCACCGGCGGCATGCAGCTGGAGTAAATCTTGGCATCGAGCTTCGCTCGATGGGACAGCCGAGGGCGGCTGTCCCTACATAAATCGACTTACCGCCACGCCGCCAGAATCGCGCCCATCGCCAAATAGCAGACCAGCTGATATCCGGTATTGATGAGATAGAGCTTGTTGGGCTGGCGGCTGAACAAAGCGTTGGTCAACTGCACTGTGGTGACGAATCCCAGCCACACTGCAAAGCCGAGCTTCATGCCATAGACTGGACTTTTGATGGTGGAGATCGCGATGATCTTTCCCAGCACGAATGCAGCCGCCAGGCTGGCCACGAACGACAAGCCGTACGATGGCCCCGCGCTCTTTTGCATCTCGGCAATCTTCGCCTTGTCGTTGGGGTCGTAACCCATCAGGACCATCCACGGCTTGGCGAACAGGATCGGGGAATACCACAGGAAGCCGGCGACCATCGTCGCCACTGCGCACGCGAGCACCGCCCAGAGATTCACGCCCATGAAATGCATGGAATCCTCCGTCAGGCTATCGATTGAAATGAACTGAGCTACCGGCCGCGAGTGTACCAGATGGAGCCGGGAGACTTATAGTTGCGGCCCTCACCCCAGACTGCGTGCGTCATGCCCGCATTATCGATGGCGAGGCTGAAGTAGTCGCCGAAGGGAAAACGGAAGCCGGTGGGCAGAATGTAGTCGTAGCCGCGCGCCGGGCCGGAGAGCTGGCCTTCGACGCTCCAGGTCGCGCCGCCGTTGGTCGAAGTGCGGTAGAACATATTCCACAGATGCCGGCTGGGGAAGCCACCATCGGATGAGCGGGCATCCATCCACGCGATGCGAACGTCGCCCGAAGCTCCGGCTGCGATCGCTGGGAACCCATGCTCAACGTTGGCTGCGGCCGGAGAAACATTCGCACGCGCGGACCAGGTCGCGCCGCCGGTCGTCGATGACGAGAAATAAATGCGCTCGGGCCCGCCATGGACCGCGCCCGCATTCCACAGCGCATACAGAGCGCCCGATGCATCGGAGGCCAGCACGATCTGCGCTCCCAGGAATCCTTCTTCGCAACTTTGCTCGGCACACTCGGGCGGCGCGCTCGATACGTCGAGCAGCGTCGTGTTCCAATTGCGTCCACCGTCGGACGAGCGGCTGATGAAGACGCTTACCGGCCGCGTGGTCATCTCGACGCGGGCGTATGCTGTCCAGCCGAAAAAGACATTGCCCGTGGGATCGACCGTAGCTCCGCCGGCCAGCGATGATCCTTCAGCCTCGGAGTTCACCCGCACGCGGAAGAAAGTTTGCCCGGCGTCGTGTGACGAAGCCACAAAGAACTCGCCATCGTGGTTGAAGCCGACATATACATGGGCTCCGCGAACCGCGAGCACCGGCTTGTCGGCATCTTCAACGCTGCTCTCCGCCACCGAAAATGACCAGCTCCGCCCAAAATCAAGCGAGCGAGCCACAATGATGTCGCGCTTATTGTTCTGCAGCCAGGAGGCGTACACCGTTTGCCGGTCGGAGGGATCGACGACGATCTGCGGATCGAACTGGCCAGTCGCGAAGGGAAGCATCGGCCGCGAAGCCTCCCAGGAAAGGCCATTGTCGTTGCTCACCTGCAGCGCGATCGTGGGTACGGTGCAGCTGGCGCAATCCGGCACAGCTCCGTACTGCGGATAGAGCAGGTAGATGTGGCCGCGGCCATCCGCCGCGAGGGCTGGCTCCCACTGATCGCCGGTGTGGTAGCCGAGCCGGGTCTGGGGCGTGAATCCGCGCGCCGCGAATACTGCCTGAGAGGCGGCGCATGCCAGCAGCAACACGAGCGCCAGGCGCTGTGCTACTTTGCCACCGGCTGACCTTTGGCTGGTTCCGAGAGACACGTCACCTACTCCAGAGGGAGGGCTGTGTACGGACTTTATCGTGGCAGAAAGACCCAGTCAACTGTCCATGCGGGTTATATGCAGGGAAAGTACACTTTCGTGACTTTTGCCTTACTTTGTCATCTAATAGATCGGTCTAAAGTACAGTGTAATCATTGTGTTTAGAGGGAGATCAAAATGGCGAAGGCCACCTTTGCAGCGGGCTGTTTTTGGGGGGTAGAGGCCACATTCCGGCAGATTCCGGGCGTAACCTCAACCCGCGTTGGCTATATCGGCGGGCATACCGAGAGCCCCACTTATAAGGAAGTCTGCACCGACAGCACCGGCCACGCCGAAGCCGTGGAGGTCGATTTCGATCCGGCCAAGGTCCGTTATGCCGATCTGCTGAAGGTCTTCTGGGAAAATCACGACCCCACGCAGGTGAACCGCCAGGGACCGGACTGGGGTACGCAGTACCGAACTGCCATCTTCTTCCATTCGCCGGAGCAGCAGGCGGAGGCACAGGCCTCGAAAGAAGCGCTGGAGAAGGCGCACCGGTTTTCCAAGCCCATCGCGACCCAGATTGTTCCGGCGGTCACGTTCTTCCCAGCCGAGGACTACCACCAGCAATACCTGGAGAAGCGCAGCTTGGCCAGCTGCCACATCAGCACGTAGCAGCCAAGATGTCGTCCGCCGCGGCAGCGTCCCTAGGCTACGCCGATCTTTGCTTGTCAGTCAGGGGATGGCGAACTCTCAGACTCAGGATCATGCCCCCCGCGATAGCATAGACGAGCGCTATGAACGCGAAGCTGGCCGCAAGGGAGTGGGTTCGGTCGTTGAGCAACCCAATCGCATAATTTCCGGCAAATCCGCCGAGTTGCCCGAGTGAGTTGATCAGTCCGAATGTCGCGGCCGCCGCGGCTTCGCTGAGCATCATTGCCGGTATCGCCCAGAACGTAGGGAAGTACGCATAAGCGAACCCGCTGCCCAGAAGCAAAAACGCAATCGCGAACGGGGCTTCGTGGCGGAAGGCGGTCAGGAGCCCAAACATCAATCCGGCAGCGATCAGCGGAATCGCGCTGTGCCAGTGCCGCTCGTCCGTCTTGTCGGCGTGCCAACCGTTGATGAGCATCCCGGCGATCCCCATCAGAGCTGGAATCAGCAACAGCGAAGTCACGGTTGGATTAGAGAATCCGGAAAGGCGCTTCACGAACGTCGGTATCCAGTAGATGGTTCCGAGAGCCCCGGTGAGAGCCAAAAAGTACGCAAAGATCAAGCGCAGAATTCGCAGGTCGCAGAAGGCTTGCGTGATCGTGTAATTTCGGACCTTTTTTTTCGCTTGCAGTTCCACCTGCATTTCGTTGAGGAGCCAGTCGCGTTCGTCCTGACGAAGCCATAGCGCCTGCGCCGGACGGTCGGTCATATAGAAGTACGTGACGATCCCTACGAGGACGGCGGGGATCCCTTCCAAAATAAAAAGCCAGCGCCAGCCGGCGAGCGAATGCCAATGCACCCCGAGGAGGAAGCCCGCCAGAGGCGATCCGATCAAAGAGGCAGCGGGATTCGCCGCGTATAAGCAAGCGAAAGCCCGGCTTCGGTCGCGCGCGCAAAACCAATGGGTCAGATAGACGATCATGCCCGGAAAAAAACTGGATTCAGCAGCTCCTAGTAAGAAGCGGGCAACGTAGAACTGTGCCGCTGTATGCACAAAGCCAGTGAGAATGGTGACTATTCCCCACGAGATCATGATTCGTGCAATCCATTTCCTCGCGCTCCAGCGTTCGACAATGATGGCGCCCGGGATCTCGAATAGGACGTACGTAAGGTAGAACATGCCGACGCCCAGACCGTAGACGCGGTCGCTGAAGCCCAAATCTGCGCTCATGCGCAGGTTGGCATAGGAAACGTTCACGCGATCGATGTAGTTCACGACGTAGAGGAGAAAGGCAAAAGGTAGGAGACGGTAAGCGATCCGCCGCCGCGCCCGCTGGCCGACATCACTCAGTTCGTTCGTCATCAGATCAGCACTCCGTGAGAGTTCATGGGCGTTCCTTCTTTGAAACATAGACGAAGCGGGAAAGGCGGCCTTCTTTGGCGACACGCGCAGCAACAGTTAGGAACTCCTGCTGGCCCTCATATGCCTGATCGCCCTCGATTTCACGAAGAGCGGCACTTTTCGGTGCGCGGGCGGCGCGTCTGCCCTCGGCGACTTTGGCCACATTCGCAGTCACGTTTTCACAAATCAGCAACTGCAATCCACACTGCGCAATCATGCGTTCGTCGTAGCCATGAGGAACGAACAGATAGAAACCTGCGTAGCTGCGGACCGCGATTTCTGCATTGGTGAGCGCTCCGGTCACGGTGGTGGCATCGGTGAATAGCAGTCTTCCGCCCACCTTCAGCACGCGGGCCCATTCCGCAACAACCCGCTGCCGGTCGGGAAGGTGATTGATTGCGTCAATGCAGGTGATGGCATCGAAACTGGCGTCAGAAAATGGCAGCGGCCCGCTGGCATCGGTAGATCGAAATTCGGCGCGCTCGGCCAGGCCGCGTTGGGACGCAAGTGAATTTGCGGTCGCAACCGCCTGCTCGTGAACGTCGATTCCGACGACCGAACAGCCAGTCGTAGTGGCGATTCGCAGCGCTGGGCCGCCAGCTCCACAACCTACATCGAGCAGCGTCTTCTCCGGAGAGAGTTCGAGCCACTCCAAGAACTTGTCCTGCTCGTCTGAGGTAAGCCAACTGTTTTGTCCGATATCGTCGCCAAACGCCTCATGACGGATCTGTGCGTACAGATCCGTTTGAAAATTCCCGTAGTTGGCGTTGTAGTGGCCGGCGGGAGGCAGCGAGTTGGACTTGCCCATCTGGACCTCCGCGCAAAGCGACCTAGAGCCCTGGAGACTTGTATCTCAGGATTTCGAGCGCGCGGAGAATTGTACGCCTCAAGCCGCCGTCAGCAGGATGGGCGCGCCTTTGGTGATGACCAGCGTGTGCTCGTAGTGTGCCGAGGGCCGGCGATCGGCGGTCAGTACAGCCCATCCATCTTTCGCGACCACAGACCTGCTCGATCCGGCGGCGATGATCGGTTCGACGGTGATAACCAGTCCCTCGGTCAGCACTTGATTGGCTGCGGGGTCAGGATAGTTGGGCACGCGCGGATCCTCGTGAATCGTCCGTCCGATGCCGTGGCCGCTCAGGTCGCGGATTACGGAAAAGCCGCTGCGCCGGACTTCACGCTCGACTACTCTTCCAATTTCTGAAATCCGAAATCCGGCACGCGCCACAAGCATGGCTTTCGAAAATGCGCGCTCCGCGCAATCGACCAGGCGCTGGCATTCGTCGGTTACTTCGCCACGGGAACGGTGACGGCGGCGTCGGCCATGAAGCCGTCTTTTTCCACCGTGACGTCCAGCTTGACCAGGTCGCCTTCGCGCAAGGAGCGCGGGCCGGGAATGCCGTGCACCGCTTCTTCATTCAGGCTGATGCAGTTTGCTCCGGGAAACTGGTAGACCAGCGCCGGGGCTGAGCGGCCGCCGTGCTCTCGCATGGTTTTCTCGCCGACGCCGTCAAGTTCCGCCGTGGTTACCCCGGGACGTACCTCGTGCCGCATGGCCTCCAGCACCCGGCGGACGACTTCACCCGCCGCGCGCATCGCTTGCATTTCTTCCGGAGTTTCGATCGACATGGCTGCCTCCGCATCGCGATTCAAGAACAGAAAGGTTCAAGGCCAGACTGATTCAAGCCAGAAATGAAAACGAATATCAAGACGGCAACACTTTCGGCGCACGCGGAGCGAAGAAGGCGATTAGCACGAATCCGCCAATGTAGTAGAGCGCGCTCTGCTGCAGAGGAGAGCCATGGAAGCGCAGCACCAGCCCGAACAGCGCCAGCGACTCGCAGAGCACGTAAGTCGCAATGTGGCCGGTTCTCCAGTGATTGAGGCTGAGGCTGTCCTCGGGACGTACGGCCAGGCTGGCCGCCGCCTGCAGCACCAACGTACGCCGCACTACGAAGATCGTGCCCACAATACCCACGGCCACCATGCTGAAGATGTAGCTCAACCCCGGGTCCGCTCCCCGGGATCGTGGGCCCACCGCCTCTCCCAGCACGGCATACAACAGAATGCTGACCAAAAAGGCCAACTGCAGCAGCCGCAGTGTCTTGAGAATTTTGGTCACCGGTGACTATCTTCTCGCATTTGCATGCACCCCGAAAGGAATTTTCGGCGGAACCCGAAGATGCAATAGGGGCGCAGAAACAGCGTTCTCAGTGTTGATGCATTAGTGATGGTGCATCCCTGCCGACTTTCCCGGCCGCATCCGCAGAAAGATCTGGAACGACACTGGATTCTGCCCATAGGACGCGTCCAGCGCGGCCGGCTTCGAGTAGAAAGTTACGTCCGCACCCAGGCCCAGCTGCCAGGCGCGGTCGTGAATCAGATCGCGCACGCCGCCGAAGGTGTAGGCGCCGATGCGGTAAACAGGATGAGTTGACGCCTGAGGAAACAGTTCGTCCTTGTCGACCAGTTCCAGCCGCGAAAAAACGTAGTTACGCTGGCGGAAGTTCAGCGTGGACTCGGCGAGATAGCTATTCAGTGTTGTGCCGATGCCGATCTTCTGCACCCGTCCCCAGACCAGCGTAGACGCCCAGTTGCCGCCGCGCAACGGCCGGTTGTATTCGACCGAAGCGGTCTCGCGCCACTGGCTCCAGGGCTCGAGTGCTTCAGGATGCTCCAGGCGTCCCACACTGTATTCCGCCGTCCAGTTGCGCGTGGGCGCGATCCACGCCCGCCCCGACCAGGAATCCAGAGTTGCCGGCTGAATGCTCCAGCGCCTCTCGTTGGGTTCGCGGCCATTGAAGGCGGAAGCTTCGAGCTTGACGCGGTCGATGGTGAATCCGGTGGTAACGACGCCGAAGCTGGTGTGGGTCGAGTCTTGCAAGTGGTGAGATAGCGGCGCCAGCGGAAGCTCCGCCGCGGAGGCGCGATGAATATACGTAACCGGACCCAGCGCAGGCTCAGCCGACGGCCCCCCGTAGAGCTCCCAGGCAATTTTTCCGGTGAGCGGCAACGTGTACAGCGCCGACAGCTCCGCGAAGACGTTGTGCGGATGCTGATGATCGACCAGCGGCTGGCCGTGAAAGGTCTCGCCGGTTTGAAACAGCTCGGGAAAGCCGGGATGCGGCGAGGTCAACGACTCGGCTGAAAACATCTGCCGCAAGAGAATCGTGCCCGCGCCGATCCGGTGCTGCTCCATCAGCATGCCCATGTTCAGCGACTCGGCTTTGCCTTCGCCGCGCGGGCCACCTTGTTGGTTATAGTCAAGAAAGATCATGCCGTGCGCCATGAGCTCCCAGCCGTCGCGCATGAACATCCATTCATAGCCGGGCACCGAGGCCGGCTGCCACGCCGTTCCTGAGCCGGCATGTGGCGAGGGCAGCTCGATCCCGGCGTGTTCTACCATTGGCATATTCATGCCGGGCATGTCCTGGTGGTGATCTTGATCTTGGGTTTGGGTTTGGGTTGAGCTGCCATGTTCTGTTGGAACGGCAGCAGCCGGATTCTCCTGCGCCCACAGCGGCACCGCACACGCCGTCAAGAGGTAGAAAAATAGCCGAAATAAACGATCGATCCTCACGGGAACCCTCATGGAGATGATTTTGATCAACATCAGACTCCGCACCACAGAGGGCGCAGTCGTGCCTGGTGACCCATGAGGGAGATCTAGATACGCAAAGGAGCGGTGCTCGGCAGAGTGCCGGACGAACCCGTGGAAACTACAGCAATCGGAACGGGGAGGGAAGTCAAAGCAACCTGATGATCACCGCACGCCGCGCACGACTGAGCGGGCGTCGGATGCTGAGAGAATGCGGCAATCGGCATCGCCGACTGGGGCCCGGCCACGCAGCATTGATGGCTGACCGGAGCGGGAGACGGAGCCGAAGGCATATGGTGATGACATCCCGCGGGATGATGGGCGAGCGGCATGGGCAGCGCAAACGCCGGCGCGCTGGGCAGAGTAAGGCCCAGCGTAACCAGCAACAACAGGGCGGCGATGCGCGAAGTCTTATGCATGCTAGGTCCCGGTCAGCTTGACACGGATTTCTTCCGGCAGCCGCTGGCGGATTTCTTCCGGCAGGCGGTCGTGCACGCGCCGCGCCCCTTCTTTGGCCGCATCGAGCACGGTGACCGGAGCGGGTGTGGCAACCGCCACGGCCAGCCAGATCAGCGCCGAAAGCGCGAAGCCGGCCAGCGCGGCAATTTCCAGCCAGAAGGCATGACGCGGGCCCAGCCGCCAGATCACTCCGAAGGCCAGCAGGAAAACTGCCGCCGAAACCGAGGCCAGTGCGATCAGGCCGACGTCAATGATGCGATGGATTTGTTGACGACTATGACAACGCGCGCAGGCGGCCAGATGGCTTTCATAGTCGCCGCGCATTTCCGGCGCCAGGCCGGAAATGTCGTAGCGCCAGCCCGCCAGAATCTTGCCCACAATCGGATCGATGCACAGCTGACTCATGCGTTCCCAGATGCAAGAAACTATAGGCAAATCGGCGCCATGGCTTCGCTTTGCCGGGCCAGAAGCAGGCGATTCTGAAACAGCCCGCCCCGCGTGGCCAGCGCTTTTTCCGCTTCTCTCCGGGCAATTTCCGGATGATTGTTCTGCTCAGAAAGATGCGCCAGCACCACAAAGGTTGCACTATTATCATAGTCGTTAACGAAGAAATCCGCGAGAGCTTCGTTCGAAAGATGCCCCACGCGGCTCATCACCCGCTGTTTCACCGACCACGGATACGGCCCCACCCGCAGCATCTCCACATCGTGATTCGATTCCATGACCAGCACATCCGAGCCGCGCAGATGATCGCGCACGCTGACCGGCAGATAGCCGAGGTCGGTGGCAATTCCGATTTTGATGCCTTCGGCGCGGAAGGTGAAACCCACGGGGTCAATGGCGTCGTGCGGGATGGTAAAGGGCTTGACCGCGATGTCGCCCACCTGAAAACTGTGGCCGGATTCGAAGCGCTCGAATTTTTCCAGTTGCGGACGCGCGCCGCTTTGGTCGCGGATGGCCCGCGCCCACGCCTGTTGCGTCGCCCCAGTCATGAACACGGGAATGCGCAGCTTTTTGGCCAGCGTGGCCAGTCCGTAGACGTGGTCGGAGTGCTCGTGCGTGATCAGAATGGCGGAGAGCGAGCGCGCATCTTCTCCCAGCGACTTCATGCGCTTGAAGGTCTCGCGGCAGGAGATTCCGGCATCCACCAGAATGCGGGTGGAGGCAGTGGCGACCACGGCGCAATTGCCGCGGCTGCCCGAGGCCAGCATGGTCACGGTCACGCCCATTTTCCAGCACCGATGCCCTGTGCTCCCCTGGTCTGTAGGTACATGGCGCCAGCATACGCTCCCAGCCTGTGGAACCGCGAGTGACTTTTGTGGCTAGCGGGGAGCCGGGTCTTGGGTCTTAGGTATCAGGCCTTCGGGTCATAATTTAGGCGACGAACCGACGAACCGACGAACCGAAGACCGAAGACCGAAGACCGAAGACCGAAGACCGAAGACCGAAGACCGAAGACCGAAGACCAAAACCAGCTACCCAGGCATCAGCATCCGCTACTTTCCGCGCCATAGATTGTCAACGGCGCTGCGCATAACCGATCCGCCGTAGGCGCCAGCGATGCCGGGCAGGAACGCGAGAAACGAGCCGTAGATTTGGGCGCGGGTTGGCTTGACTGTGCGAACCAGGTAGGCAGCGAGCTCAGTGAGCGGGATGCAGACTCCGACCACAACTACCCAGCGCCAAGGCGCCCGCCGCCGCAGCAGGCCCAGCAGCATGCAGGAAGCCAGCACGAGAAGCGCGGTGAACAGGAGATCATCGACCAGGACATCGGCAACGCCCGCGCCCACGCCGCATAAGGCAGCGAGGAGGTAAGACCACGCGCCGCCGCTCCCCACTCGGGCGAACTCGATCACTTGGGTCTCTTTTTCGGAGGTGCCGGCTTGATGTCGACGAGTGTGAGTTTGCTGCCCTCTCGCTTTGCGTTGACAAGCACGTCCGTGCCCCACATTGGGCGCACAATATCATCCATCATGCCTTCCGGAACATGAATTATGTCCTTCACTTCTCCGAGACGGATCTGGCGCCTTCGTCCCCTTTCGTCCGCGAATGACAGGCGTCCATTCAGTCTGACAGTCTTGGAGACAACACTCGGGATCTGACCTAACAGGGCCGAGGTGACTTCGCCTTGCTGAGTCTTTAGCTCCACTTCCACGTTAACGCCCGCGCGAACCGTAGTGAAACCCACAAGCTTAACGGAGTCGCCGTCGGGGGCGAGGTTGCGTGCAAGGGCCACAAAGTTCCTGTAGTAGGCTGGATCGGAGATCCTCTGCTTCAGCATCCCCTGGTCTAGACGGTTGAAAGCTCCGAGACAATCGAGCAGCTCGTCAACTACCTCTCCGCTGGTGTCAATTCCGGGAAGTCGCATCTGGTCTTTGTGTCCCATCCGGAACGAGACAGCTAAGCTCCCAGCTCTCGGCACCGATACATACAGTTCCAATTCACCTCTGACGGGTCGGGGTGCCAGGCCGCGCTCCCGATAGGGGCGTCCTGCCTTTCTTTCGGCCGTTCTGTAGAGCAGCTTTTCAGTCGTTAGGACGCGATCGACGAACGCATCGGTCGGCGCAATGCCAAGACCAACATCTCCGCCCGCGATAGACATTTGGAACTCATTGCTATCGAGCTTCACTCCACGCAAAGCGAGATGGCGCTTGAAGTTGACTTGCTCAAGTAAGTCCCTGAGTTCCTCGGCGATTTCGCCCGGGGGATTTCCCAGTAGACCGCGACAGATCAACTTTTCTGCAAGCGGAAGATCTCCGCAGTCAACGGCAATGGACGCTGCACTCCGATGTAACACCGAACGGGTCGGTTCAAATTCCCTGCTGTCCGCGAGCTGATCCGCAGCTGCAGCCTCTTGCTCCAAAGCGCGCCTCATCAGAGCGAGATATTTTTTTTCCTCGCCGTGCTGGCGTGCAACCAGCGCCGCATCAACCAATCCCATGGCTTCGCGATGTAGTTCCACAGTATTCACTTCCTAACGATCCTCGCCTTTGGTCCTCCAAATTCGACGACAGCAACGTACGTGGGCAGCTTTCCCTTAGCCTGTTTAACCTGTTCAAGCTTTTGTGTTGTGCGCATCTCCATCTTCTTGAGGTCACCGTTTAGGATTCCGGATATTTCAAGGCGCGCACGGTCGCCTTGGAAAAGTTCGTCTTTGCCTTCCAAACCCACCCAGTAGTCAAAGAATGTTCCCTTCTTCGACCGTTCTACTACCACTTTCCGAGCAGCATTCTCAACGACGAGTATCGCGATACCGCATGCCCCGTACTCAGTCGCTTCATGGAGGTCGGCGTAGGTCCGCTGTTCTTGATTGCCTACTCTATCCCAATTCAGATGTACCGTCCTACGATACGATCCATCAACTGACAGTGAAACCCCTGGTGCGTGCTTTTGGTTCTCAAGGCAGACCGCGGCCGCCTCAGCCAGATAGCCGCCTGCCGCAGAAGTAAGGCCAGGCATCCCCTTGCGGAGCCTTGCGAGATCACATGAATAGGTCTTCTTGGCCATCGAGTCGTCGGAGGGGAAGTTAAAACCTTAAGGGAAATGCAAGTTTACCTGAGTACGGCAAGTCTACCTAATACTTGTAGAACCCTCGCCCGCTCTTACGCCCCAGCCAGCCTGCGTCCACCATCTTGATCAGCAGCGGGCAAGGCCGGTATTTGGGATCGCCCAGACCCGCCTGCAGCACGCGCATGATGTCTAGGCAAACGTCGAGACCGATGAAATCGGCCAGCGTGAGCGGGCCCATGGGATGCGCCATTCCCAGCTTGAAGACTTCGTCCACCGCCTCGGGCGTGGCCACGTTTTCCATCACGGCATACATGGCTTCGTTCAACAGCGGCATCAGGACACGGTTCGAAACAAAGCCGGGCGCGTCGTTGACTTCCACCGGGGTCTTACCCAGCTTCACCGACAGATCGCGGACCACGGCGAACGTTTCCTGCGAAGTAGCCAGCCCGCGGATAACTTCGACCAGCTTCATCACCGGCACGGGATTGAAAAAGTGCATGCCGATGACTTTGTCCGGACGCCTGGTCAGGCCGGCGAGTTTGGTGATCGAAATGGAAGAGGTATTGGAAGCGAGAATGGCCTGGGGCGGAGTCAGCCGGTCGAGTTCGCGGAAGATTTGCGCTTTGATCTCCAGCTTTTCGGTCGCCGCCTCGATGACGAATTCGTAACCGGAAAGTTGCGCATAATCCGTAACCGCGCGGATACGCTTCAGCGCCGCCGTTTTTTCGTCAGCTGTGATCTTGCCCTTGCCGGCTTCGCGCTCCAGATTCTTGCCGATGGCGTCGAGCCCGCGATCGAGAAAACGCTGCTCCACATCGCACAGGAGAACGTCGAAGCCGTTGCGGGCAAAGACATGCGCAATGCCGTTGCCCATTGTCCCCGCGCCGATAATGCCTACTCGCTGGATTTCCATCGCTCGCCTTCTTCCGGATCCGGGAAAACGTTCGAGTCTACCATTGTGGTTCGACTCTCCGGCACCGTACCAACTTAGGACGACACTTAAGTCAGTTTTCTGATGGGCCTCCCTGGCAAGTGGAGTAGAATGCACCAGAGCTGATACGTCAAAATCACACCGACATCAAGAATAGCTGGACTGCCGCCTTTTGATCGTTCGTGACGGCACGGTCGACCCGCACCTCTTCGGAAAGGCCGCAGCCATGAGAATCCTGCTCTACAACCCAGACAACGGTGTAACCCGCAACTTCATGCCCCACCTGTGGATGTTTCTCCTGCAGGCGTTGACCCCGCCTGGTCACGAGGTGCTGCTGATCGACGGCAATGCCCAGCCCATGGATGTGTCTCAAATCGCGCAATACGTTCGCGATCAGAAAATTGACCTCGTCGGCATCGGCGCCATGACCCGCATGATCGCCAAGGCCTATCGTATCGCCGACGCCATTCGCGCCACCGGAGTGCCGGTCGTCATGGGTGGACCTCATGTCACCGAAATGGCCGACGAAGCCCTCGGCCGCGATGGCGGACCGCGCCACGCCGACGCCGTCGCTCTCGGCGAGGCCGACGAAACCTGGCCGCAGATCGTCAACGACGCGGCTCGCGGGGAACTCAAAGATGTCTACACCCCGGTCGATGTCTTCGGCCAGGAGCGCAAGCCCTCGCTGCAACCGTATCCCGTAATTCCGTGGAACAAGATCGACCTCAACCAGTTCAACCTGCTGCCCAAGGCCGTTTACCCGCTGCTCAGCAAAGTGGGCGAAGGCTGGGGAACCTTTCGCATCGTACCCGTCGAATCCGGACGCGGCTGCCCCTACGGCTGCGAGTTCTGCACCGTCACCGGATTTTTTGGAGACTCCATCCGCTTCCGCAGCAACGAAAGTGTAGTCAACGAACTTCTCTTGCTGAAGAAACGCGCCCGCAGCGAGAAAGGCCAGATGGCGGTCTTCTTCATCGACGATAATTTCGCCATCAACGTAAAGCGCACCAAGTCGCTGCTGCGCGACATCATTGCCGCCGACGCTCAGGTCCACTGGGTGGCCCAGATCAGCGCCAACCTGTTGCGCGACGAAGAACTCTGCGATCTCATCGCCGCCTCGGGCGGCAAGTGGGTTTTCATTGGCATGGAATCCATCGATCCTGCCAACCTCAAAGACGTGAACAAGGGCTTCAACAAGCCCGGCGAATATGCCGCCGTGCTCGAACGCCTCGCGCAACGCAACGTCTACGCCATCACCTCATTTATCTTTGGCATGGACAACGACACGACCGGCGTGGCTGAGCGCACGCTCGAGCAAGTGCGCACCTGGCCTCCAGGCCTGCCCATTTTCGGCTTGCTCACTCCGTTGCCGGGAACCCCGCTCTACAAGCGTCTCGACACCGCCGGCCGCCTCACGCGCCGCAAACACTGGCAGGAGTTCATTCCCTTCGCCATGGCGCACACCCCGCTGAAGATGACCATCGATGAAGCTCATGCCGAAGTGAAATACGGATGGGCCCACGCCTACAGCCCCGAAGCCTTGGCCCAGGCCGTCGATTCACTCGACGACCAGCCTCTGGGCTACCGCATCAACATCTTCCTGGCCCGCCTCTGCTTCCGCGGCATCTACTTCCCCATGCTGGGCCGTTTAGCCTGGGTGAAAGTGATCGCCGAAAACCGCCACACCATTTTCAAGCTGGTAAAGGAAGCCGTCTTCGGCAGGAGATCCCGCCCTCGGAATCCCGACCTCGAAATTCCCTACACAGAAGCGGTTGTGCCGGAAGTCACCAGCGAGGTGGGCGCCTAATAAGCTACCTCTAAATAGCTTTGGGAAGGGAACGACTTTAGCCACGCCGCGCGTTGCGACCTTAGGGGATTTTGAGATCGCATGCGGATTTGAACGCAAGAGGTTCGTCTCGGGTTTCTGCTGCGATCCGCTCTGCGAATTGAGTTTCCTCTATTGGAATCACCGCTGCTCTTAAATAACGGTGGACCGTGTCCGCTAACCTCATCTATCGATGACGGGATGCCTCGGTTGAAAGTCGCCCCCGCCGCACGCTGACCAGGTAGCACTCCTCGTGAACAGCCTGCCCGTCGCCATCGGTCTTGGCGGTTTCTACCGCAACCGGCTTGCCGCAAGTCCGGCAATGCAGCAGGTGATGGAGAGAACGCAGACTCTGTTTGATCTTCGGTTCGGCGATAAGGCCGACCGCGATGTGCTTCAACTGGCTGAGTGGAATCTGCTCGAAATAAGTTCCTGACTTCCGCATGGGCGCTTGCTCCTCGATCACACAAACGGTAGCAGGCTCGAAAGAATACGGGTCACATCTTTTGAATGCCGGTTTTTGGCCCTTTAGTGCCAGCAAACCCGCGGCTTACAACTGCTCAGGTCCCCTGTGCTCGACGAATGCGCCCGGGTGCGTCCGGGAATGCGATCGGTATTTTGCGGGTCGTTGTTTTTGCTTGCCAACATCGTTACGTCATGTTACGATTATTTTACGTTCGTTTAACGATATTCCCCCTGAGAAAGGAGTATCCGATGCCCCCGCGTTCCGGTAAAGCACTCATGAACTTCAAAACCATGGCCCAGACCGATGTTCCGCAAGGCCGAAATGGAAAGCACAAAGAGGTGGTTACGAGAATCCTCTCCGATCTCGATCAGTTGCCTGCGGGCATTGCCCTTAAGATCCCATTGGCCGACTTGGAGGAGAGCAAAGAGAAGGTGCGCTCCGCGCTGAATCGTGCCACTCATAAAGGTGCGCGGAATGTCGCCACGGCCAGCGATGCGGATTTCCTGTACGTGTGGAACGCAGGCGAGTAACAGCGAGTGAGGGGGATGAGCCGCATCTTGGCTTCCCGGCGAGGGTGAGGACGATCTTCTGCGAGGCCGAGCCCGGCGCGCGGCCACAGCTCAGGCGGCCTGATCGCCTGCTCTTTTGGGGTGTAAAATACGGCAAGCAATCCCTTATACCCTGACTTCCCAAACTCCGAAAGGATTCCCCATGGCAACCCTGGAAGCCCCCGTCCGGCCGCGCACGAGCGTGCACTCCGGCCCATTCGTCACCGAGCCATTTTTCGATTTCCGCAGCGAAGAAAACGCGCGCCGCATGCGCGCCGCCATCGCGAAAGTCCGCAGCCAGCTTGGACGCGAGTATGACCTCGTCATCGGAGGCAAGCACGTCAAAACGGCTGACAAGATCAAGTCGCTGAACCCGGCCAAGCCGTCGGAGATTGTTGGCATCCATCAGAAGGCGGGCAAAGAGCATGTGGAGCCCGCGATGAGGGCCGCGCTCGATGCCTTCACTTCCTGGAGCCGCACAACCGTGGAGGAGCGCGTCGGGTTGGTATTTCGCGTAGCCGATCTGCTGCGTGAGCGCAAGATGGAATACATGGCGTGGCTGGTGCTTGAAGTCAGCAAGAACTGGGCTGAGGCCGACGCCGACATTTCCGAGACCATCGACTTTTGCGAGTTCTATGCCCGCGAGGCGCTGCGCTTCGCCAAATCCGAGACGCCGATTCAGCTGCCGGGCGAACGCGACACGCTGCACTACATTCCGCTGGGCGTGGGCGCCGTCATTCCGCCGTGGAATTTTCCCTGCGCCATCATGGCCGGGATGACGCTGGCCTCAATCGTCAGCGGCAATACGGTGATTCTGAAACCGTCGAGCGACTCGCCGACCATCGCGGCGAAGTTCATGGAGCTGCTGGAAGAAGCCGGCATGCCCGAGGGCGTGGTGAATTTCTGCCCCGGCGCAGGAGCGAGTTTCGGCGACGCTGTCGTAGCGCATCCCAAGACGCGCTACGTGGCTTTCACCGGCTCGCGCGAGGTCGGACTGCACATCAACAAAGTCGCAGCTACGCAGGCGCCCGGCCAGGTCTGGATCAAGCGCACCATTCTCGAGATGGGCGGCAAAGACGCGATGATCGTCGACGCCGACGCCGACATCGATGCCGCCGTGGAAGGCACGGCCCAGGCTGCATTCGGCTTTCAGGGACAGAAGTGTTCGGCGTGCTCGCGCGTGATTGTTGACGAGCGCATCTACGACAAGTTCCTCGAACAACTCAAGACGCGGGTGGAGAAAATTCAGGTCGGCGACCCCGCCGAGAACGCCAACATGGGCGCGGTGATCAACGAAGGTTCGATGAAGACGATTCTGAGCTACATCGAGCAAGGCAAAAAAGATGGGCGCATCATCACCGGCGGCGAACGCGCACCGGGCGAAGGCTACTTCATCCAACCCACAGTGATTGCCGATATCGCGCCCAAGTCAAAGCTGGAGCAGGAAGAGATTTTCGGGCCGGTGCTGGCCGTGATCAAGGCGCGCGGCTTCGACCACGCGCTCGAAATCGCCAACGATACTGAATTCGGCCTGACCGGCGCGGTGTACACGAGTTCGCGCGACAAGATCGAGCGCGCCGTGCGCGAGTTCCACGTCGGCAACCTGTATATCAACCGCAAATGCACGGGAGCGATGGTCGGCGCACATCCCTTCGGTGGGTTCAACATGTCGGGCACGGACTCCAAGTCCGGCGGGCCGGACTATCTGTATTTGTTCACGCAGGCGAAGGCGATCGGCGAAAAGATCGCCTGATTTCGAGTTCGGACGACGAAAGCGGGCGCGGCCTTGCCGCGCCTTGCTGGTGACCGAATATTCCCGCCAACGTCTAAGCTGGGTTACACTGCTAACAACTGGGGCTACCAATAAATGAGACATTGTCTAAGAATCGCAGTTGGTGTGGTCTGCTGCCTGCTCACGTCGTCCCTCATCGCTCAAGAATCCTCCGATCGCGCCGCGCTCGCCAGCGCCGAAAAAGTGATTCGCCCGGAGCAAATCCGGTCGCACATTCGGTTCCTGGCCGACAGCCTGCTGCAAGGGCGCGCTCCGGGCACGCCGGGCTATGACATCGCGGCGCGCTACGTAGCCACAGAGCTGGAAGGCATGGGTCTGCATCCCGGCGTCTCCGGCAGCTGGTTTCAGCCGATCCCGTTTGAAAGGGCAGTGACTGATCCGGCAGCCAGCTCGGTGACCCTGACCAGCAACGGCAAGGAACAGAGACTGGTCGATGCCAAGGATTATGTGCTCTCCGCCTGGTTTGCCAGTCCGGCAGAGAAGAACGGCGGCCAAGCCGAGAGCGACGTAAGCGCACCGCTGGTGTTCGTTGGATTCGGCGTGACCGCTCCCGACCAGCACTATGACGACTACGCCGGCATCGATGCGCGCGGCAAGATCGTGGTCAGGATTTATGGAGCGCCATCCGCGTTTCCTTCCACCGAGCGCGCTTACTATTCCGACAATGTTGTGAAGGCAAAGAACGCCGTGGCGCACGGCGCGGTGGGTGTGCTCGATATCATGCTGCCCGAGGATTGGAAGCGCTATCCCTGGGAGTGGCTGGTGCCGCAGATTCAGGTCGGCGAAATGCGGTGGCTCAGCAAGAGCGGCATGCCTCACGATTTCTTTCCCGATCTGCGCGGGATAGCGCTGTTGAGCCAGCAGGGTGCCGAGACGCTTTTTGCCGGCGCTCCGAAAACGCTCGCCCAGGTTCTTGACACCGCGAAAGCGGGCAAGCCGCAGGCGTTTGCACTGCCGGCCAGCGCGCACCTGCACACCGTCTCCGCACAGTCGGTGATTCAAAGCTCAAATATTATTGGCGAGCTCAAAGGATCCGATTCCGCGCTGCGCGATCAATATGTGGTCTACACCGCGCATGTCGATCACCTCGGAATCTGCCCCGCCGTCGACGGCGACAACGTCTGCCACGGAGCGCTCGACAACGCTTCCGGCACGGCCGCGGTGCTTGAGATCGCGCGAGCCTATGCCAGCCTGTCGGCTGCGCCAAAAAGATCGACGCTGTTCGTGTTCGTGACCGGCGAAGAAATGGGTTTGCTGGGGTCCGACTACTTTGCGCATTTTCCCACAGTGCCGCTGAAATCGATTGTGGCCAACGTGAATGTCGACGAGGCTCCCGGAGCCTTCTACCCGATGAAAGACGTGGTCCCACTGGGATCCGAGCATTCGAGCCTGGGCGAGGAAGTGGCGTCGGCAGCCAAAATCATGGGATACGGGATCAGTCCCGACCCGATGCCGGAAGAGGTGGGATTCATTCGCAGCGACCAGTATTCGTTCGTGCTCCAGGGCGTTCCGGCGGTCGATATTACCGATGGCGTTAAGGCAACCGACCCGAACATCAACGGGTTGGCAGTAATCAAGAAGTGGAATACGACCCGCTACCACACGCCGCTCGACAACATGTCTCAGCCCATCGATTTCGAGTCGATCACAAAGGCGGCGGTGATGAATTTTCTGGTCGGCTATCAGGTCGCGCAACACGCCGGCGCGCCGGAGTGGAACAAGGGAGATTTCTTCGGGACCACGTTTGGCCCCAGGCACTCGGGCATGGCGACCGGAGAATAGTCTCGTATGATCAACGAAAAGGCCGCCTCACGAGGCGGCCTTTGATTTTTCTAACTGCGTTTTGAAGAACCGTCTTCTGACTACTGCGCAACTCCTGCCGGCGGTTGCGGCACGCTGGCGGTAGTCGCGGCCGCGGCTTCGTTCAAAATGCGGTGATGGATGGTGAACAGCGCCAGCTCCAGCCGGTCCGACACGCCGATCTTGTCGTAGACGTTGCGCAGGTAGTTCTTGATGACCTGTTCGGTCGTACCGAGCTGCGAGGCAATTTCCTTGTTCTTGTAGCCCTGAACGATCAGCGCCACGATGCGCAGCTCTTTCGCGGTCAGGCGGTCGCGAACGCGCAGTCCCACCATATCGTTTTCTGTGAGTTCGCTGGGGACGGCGACGTCCTGCACCCAGGTTTCGCCGCGGGCTACCTTGCGTACGCAGTCGACCAATGCGGCGCTGGTCACGTTGCGATAAACCACACCGTGCGCGCCGTTCGACATGTGGCGCTGCGCGGCCTCGCCAGTGTCGGCCAGCACGATCACACGGGTCTTGGCTTTGTTCGCCGCCAGCACGATGGCGGCAAAATCGTTGTGGAATCCCGCCGCCACCACCAGCACCGCGGCGCGAAACTTGTCGAGTGCCATGAACATCTGTTCAGGCGTTTGCGCCTGGGCCACGATGCGCATTTCGTCTTCAACGGCGAGCACTTTGGCGATGCCCGCCCGAAAGATCGCCTGGTTATCGGCCAGAATCAGTTTGAGCATTTGTAAGCGCTCCCCCGAAAATCCGGTTGAAAAGACCCGGAGAATACCGGTTCAAAAGCTTATGAGTTTCTTACGAACTCGTATGAGTCGATCACGCAGGCCACGCCCCGGCCCTCGCCGCCTTCGCCGGTTTCATCGGCGCGGACGACTCGGCCTTTGCACTGGATGGTCACGTTTTCCTGACCACCCGTCATTTCGGGCGGCAACGTGATTTCGAACTCGACCGGCGTGCCAATTTCCATCGCAGCGTCGGCGCGGATATAGACGCCCGCGGCGCTTAGATTTCCGGTGGTTCCCTTGGCGTCGGTGTCGCCTTTGTGAATTTTGATCGGTAATTCCAGCGGAAATCGTTTCCCGGTCCGTGCTTCTTCGCCCACGGTCCCTCCTCCATGACGGCCGTTTCTGTGTTCGTGATCGGCCAATGCCAGCGTCGTCAAACCAAGCTCCTGGCGGGCGCAAGCCCACTTTTGTGCTTGGGGCGGTTATATCACGTAAGGATACATGTGTAAACGCCTGATAACCCGTTGGTTAACGGTAGCAACTAGATTCCCCCTCGGGCAGTCGAAGGATTTTATGCTCGGCACGACCCAAGGACGCCCGTGATAGTGTTTTGGCAGATCACTCCCGCGAAGCAGCTACCCTAGCGAGGCTTTATGAGACATGCTTTTTGGTTCAACCGTAGCTTCAGTTATTTTCTCGTTCTCATGTTCGCCATTCTTGCCATGGTAGACGCAGCTTCTCTGGGGCAAACGACCGGCCAGAAGCCGGCGCAAACGCCATCCCAAAGAAGATCGACCGCGCACTCATCTGGAATCAAATCGCAGGAGCCTCCCGGCGTTTTAGTGCAACTGAACGGTGCTCTCGAAAGCCTTGCCGCGAAGGTCTCGCCAGCGGTGGTGCAGATTCTGGTGACGGGATTTGGTCCGCTCCGTGAGACGGACAATGAGCGTTCCCAGACGGCGCTGATAGTCCGGCAGCATGCTGTGGGATCGGGTGTGATTCTAGACTCGAGCGGTTACGTGATGACCAACGCGCACGTCATCGAGGGTGCGCAACGCATTCGCGTGGCGTTGCCGTTGCCCATGGGAGACTCCGCCGGACAGGTGCCGCTTGGGAAACGCAGGATTCTGGAAGCGCGCCTGATCGGCCAACACAAGGAAACCGATCTCGCCCTGCTCAAAATCGATGACACCGACCTGCCCACGTTGTCTTTGCTGACGCAGCAGCGGGCGCAGGTGGGCCAACTCGTTTTCGCCATCGGCAGCCCGGAGGGCCTGCAGAATTCCGTCACCATGGGCGTGGTGAGCGCAGTTGCCCGCCAGGCCGATCCGGCGAAGCCGCTCACCTACATTCAGACTGACGCTCCCATCAACCCCGGCAACAGCGGCGGGCCTTTGGTGGATATGAACGGCGCGGTAGTGGGCATCAACACCTTCATCCTTTCGCAGGGCGGTGGCAGCGAAGGTCTGGGCTTCGCTATCCCCGCCCGCGTAGTCGATTTCGTTTATCACAGCCTGCGCGCGCACGGCCACGTGCATCGGGTCGAGATTGGCGCAGCAACGCAGGAAATCACGCCTTCGCTGGCCGATGCACTGCACCTCTCGCGGCACTGGGGAGTGATTGTCGACGACGTTCGTCCCGATGGCCCGGCGGCTGCGGCCGGCCTGCAGATCCAGGACATCATTCTGACCGCTGACGACCGGCGCATCGAGACTCTCCCCTCGCTTTCGGCGGCTTTGTACCTGCATCGCCTCGACCAGGTGATCAAACTGGAAATTCTACGCGGCGACGAAAGGAAAACTCTGTATATTCCCGCGATCGAGCAGCACGATCAGATGGATCAATTGCTCGACACGGTGAACCCCGAAAACAGCCTGATTCCGCGCCTGGGTGTTCTCGGCATCGATCTCACCGCCGACTTGAGCTCTCATCTGGGATCGCTGCGGATTTCTTCGGGCGTGGTCGTCGTAGGGCGTGCCGCCGACCTGATCCTGCCCGACACCGGTCTGCAGGCCGGGGACATCATCCATCAGCTCAACTCCACGCGAATTGACTCCATGGAAACACTGCGCGCCGCCGTGAATGCGTTGAAAACCGGCGATCCAGTCGCGCTGCAGGTGGAGCGCGACGGCGGACTGACGTACGTGAGCTTTGAGACTGAATAGGCTGTCGGTGCGTTTGGCTAGCGAAATCCCAGACCCCACTCTTCTGCAATCCGTTTCGCGCCGGTCTCCGTACCTATAGCGGGGCGCGACTAGCCTCGCAAGGACCGCGAATTCCCATGAACCCTGCTTCGAACCACCTTGAATTTGACGTCGAGAAATACGTCCGCAACTCGAAGAAAGTCGACATCGGCGACATCGACCTTTCGCAGGCTGCGAAGTATCCCGTCTCGGACGACGAAGTGCGCGCTCTGACCTACATGTGCGACATCGAGTCGCACACCATCGTTTATCTGCGAGCGATCCTGAACACGTGCGCGGTTGAAGATGCGCAGACCACCAGCTTCTTGAGCTGCTGGGCTTACGAAGAATTCTTCCACGGCCACACCATCCGCCAGTTTCTGGATGCCATCGGTGTTCCCAGGTCTTCGACTCGCATGCTGGAAGTGCAGAAGGCCAGTTCGTTCACGGAGTGGCTGAAGGAACTGGGATCGTCGATTCTATGCCGCTTCTCGCGCCATTTTCACGGCGCATATCTGACCTACGGCGCGATTTCAGAGTTGTCGACGCTGGAAGGCTACGGCGTGCTGGCGCGGCGCACCCAGAATCCGATTCTCGCCGAGATCGTGCGCCGCCTGGCTAAGGACGAGCGCCGGCATTTCTCGTTCTACTTCAATAAGGCCAGGCTCGAGTTGCAGCACAAGAACGCGCAGCGCCTGACCAATTTCGTAATCCGAAACTTCTGGCTGCCGGTGGGCGGAGGCGTGAAGCCGGACAGCGAGGTGAGCTGGATTCTCTCGTTTGTTCTCGGCGATCCCGAGGGCGCAGAGATCGCGAGCCGTATCGACACGACCATCGCCAGGCTGCCGGGCCTGGAGTGGTTCGATCGTCTGGGGCGCAGTCGCGACGAAGCTCTGCGAGAGATAAGGACACGCCATGGGCACGGAAACGCAAGCACGAATCTCTGTGGAACCGGTCTTGCCCGGCTGCCCCAACCTGCTAGTTCACAATAGCGAGCTTGCCCAACGCTGCCTTCAACTCGTCCGGCTTGAAGCCAAAGGGGCCGGGTTTGCTCTTGTAGACCACCTTGCCGTGTCCGTCAATCAGGTAAAGGCGATCCGGCCAGGCGGTATAAGCGCTTTCGGTCGAGTTTCCGAACTCATCGAGGACGGCCGGAATCTCGATTCCCAGCTTGCGTACGCAAGCGCCGGCCACTAAGGCGCGTTCTTCTTCGTTTCGGGGACTGGCAAAGACCACGTTGTCCTTGAGATTATTCTGCATCTGCCACACGTCGCTGGGATGAGCCTCGGTGATGTAGACCACGAGGAATTCCACCTGCTTCTGATATTGTTCGTGGAGTTTGTTGAGGGCAGGAACCTCCCGCCGGAATGGCGGTCAGGTGTAGCTTCCAAAGATCAGAGCGACTGGCTTTCCCTGCGCGCTAAAAGACGACAACTGAACCTGCGCGCTCTTGTCCAGTTTGGTGAGGGTGAAGTCCGGGGCGTGATCGCCGATCCCAAGCCGGCCAACCCGGGCCCGAGTCCACATCGTTTCGAAGGGAAACGCCAAAAACGCAACCGGAGCAGGAATTCTTGCCATGAACCCGCCAAAGCGCTCGGGAGGCTGGCGCATGGCATGGTAGATTGCGCCGCAACCGAGGAGCCACAACGCCGCAATAACGCAGAGTGCCACAGCCAGGCCTTTGCCTACTGACCTGATTTTTCCGTTCATGCGATCGGCCCTTCGAACCCCAAAAAGAAGTGCGCCGATTATAGCGGCGCGGAGAACAAGATCAATAATGCGAAAGCAGTATCTGGATGCCGTTCTCAAACTCCGAGACGAGAACTTCCCGAGGGCGGAATTGGAGAGCCTAGAACTTTACCTGCACCGGCTCACGGTCGGCCTCAGCCGCCTGGAAGAACTGCCGCGCGGAAAAGCCGAACATGCCGGCAAGCGTGCTTGCCGGAAACGACTGAATGCGGGTGTTCAGATCCTGCACCGCGGTGTTGTAGTAGCTGCGCGCATTCTGGATGGAGTCTTCCGTCTGGCTCAGCGATCCCTGCAGTTGTGTGAACTCCTGCGAGGCCTTCAGCTCTGGGTAACTCTCGGCGACGGCGAACAAACTCTTCAGCGCACCGCTGAGCTGGTTTTCTGCCGCCGCTTTATCTTCGGGCGTTGACACCTGCATCGCCAGCGATCGGAACTTGGCCACGTTCTCCAGTGTGCCCTTTTCGTGCGCCGCGTATCCTTTCACGGTTTCGACGAGGTTGGGAATCAGATCGTGCCGCCGCTTCAACTGCACGTCGATGTCGGACCATGCGGAATCGCAGCGCACCCGCGATTGCACCATGCCGTTGTAGATGCCAATGAACAGAACGGCAGGCGCGGCCAGAATAATCAGAACGATGAGGATGGTCATGACAGCCCTTCGCTCCCAATGTTCAACGGAAAATCATACAGACAACATGTTGAGAGCGTGAAACCAATCTCGGCCGGGGAAGGCGATGTTACGGCTGCGGCGCGAAGTATCCCTTGCGCGCGCGCACCTGCAGGTCCTTTTTGAGGGAGGAGATTTCGATCGTGCGATAGCGCCCGTCGGCGTCAAAATCAGCCGGCTTGTAGGAGACTACGTACTGGCTGCGCAGCTCGTCTTCGATCGCGGCGAACGCGTGCGTGATGTCTTTCATCTTGAAGGGGAAGAAAACCCGCCCGCCGGTGGCCTCGGCCAGTTGCTGCAGAACTTTGTCGCCCCGCATCACCAGGCCGCTGTCGTCGGTGGAGATGGCGTAAATGATAACTTCGGCGCGCTGCGCCATTTCGATGGCCTGCGCCCGCGTGACTTCGCTCTGATTGTCCTCGCCGTCGCTGACGATAATGATGGCTTTGCGCACGGGGTGTTCCGGATGATCTTTCAAAAACTTGTCTTTGCAGGCGCGATAAATGGCGTCATAGAGCGCCGTCCCGCCCCCGTCGTGCAGCTTGTGCACGCCGGTCGAGAGCAGCTGGACGTTGTCGGTGAAATCCTGCGCCATTTGCGTATGCGCGTTGAAGCCCGCGACAAACGCTTTGTCGAAGCCGGTCCGCAGGGTGTGCTGCAGGAAGCTGGTGGAGGCTTCCTTCTCGAAATCGAAGCGACTGTCGACCGATCCGCTGACGTCGATCAGCAGCCCGAGATGCAACGGCAAATCGGTTTCGCGGTGGAAGTTGAGAATCGCCTGCGGCGGCTTGTGGTCGTCGAGTATGGAGAAGTCGGTCTGAGCAAGGTCGCGAACAAATTTGCCGTGCTTGTCCGTGGCGATGAAGAGTACGTCGACCTCATTGACATGAGTGCGCAGGGTGAGCAAAGCGGATTGCGGGTCATCAGAGTTGGAACCGGAATTAGAGTCGGAATTCGATGCAGCGCTGGCAGCCCCGTTCTCTGGAGCCATGGCTGCGCTATATGCGTTCAGACTGGGCGCTCCGCTGGCGTAGTCCGACTGGGCAAGCGCCTGTCCGGCAAGCGCAAAGGTTGCCAGCGACAACGCCAACAGGCAAAAAAATTGCCGCGTGTACTTCATGCCCAAACAATCCAAAATTTTCACTCTAAACCGCGCTTTACACACTGCCAAAGTCATAGGATGCACGCGAGATGCCGAAACACGCCGCTATCTGCTTGACTCTAGGAGGGTGACGCCAGTGGTGCCAAGTTACAAAAGGAGCACACGTTTGGTCATGGCACAAAACGTGCAAATTCTAACAGTTACGCTACTTCCCAGACGGCCGGCTCAGCCCGTAGCCAGTCGGGTTCGGCCTCTACCGATAGTCTGCTCGTAAGGCGTCGTTTTCCTTACAATTCTTCTGAAGATCGTTCGCTCAAAGTTCGTTTGCTCTAAAAATCGTTGGTTTTGCCAAATCTCCAGCGCTTCGAAATATTTCCGGAGGCAGGTCATGAAAAAAATTGTCGTGGGCTTTCTTGTTGTGCTCATCTCGTCGGTGATCGGGTTCGCAAGTGACGTGCGTGAAGAGGAGCGCGTCAAAGATGCGGGCACGGTGCTGAAGGAGATTCTGAATATTCCCGACGACCTTCCGCAGGACCTGCTCGA